>Ga0307418_1000263_pt1 | contig 15686 bp, 13 predicted proteins | sample SalMarWE160220MG_2_FD_202160 | JGI IMG/M metagenome (GOLD analysis project Ga0307418, IMG submission 202160) | Salt marsh sediment microbial communities from the Plum Island Ecosystem LTER, Massachusetts, United States - WE1602-20 | ecosystem: Environmental > Aquatic > Marine > Intertidal zone >...
CGAGACCCTCGCCCGCGCCGAGCTCGTCTACGCGGGCTCCGAGCACATCCGCGCCGTCCTGGACGAGCTGGTCGGCAGCGTGGCCGGCGTCGAGGTCGTGCCGCCGGGAGTCGACGTCGAGCAGTTCCGGCTCGAGCCGCGCGACCGGGCGCTCGCCGCGCTCCTCGCCGAGGCCCGCGCCGATCCGCCCAATCCCGGCAACCGGGACGAGCGGCACCCGGACGAGGGCAACGCAGGGCGCCTCGAGCGCTTCTTCGCCGGCGGCGAGCCCGCGGTCGTCTACGTCGGCAAGCTGATCGAGAACAAGGGTGTGCAGGTGCTGCTCGAGGCGCTCCGCGGGCTCGACGCGCGCGCGGTCGTCGTCGGCTTCGGCGACTACCGGCGGCAGCTCGAGGCGCTCGCGCCGCCGGGCACGCTCTTCACCGGGCAGCTGGAGCACCGGCATCTCTTCCACCTGCTTCCCCTCTGCGAGGTGTCGGTCGTGCCCTCGATCTTCCCGGAGGCGTTCGGCATGGTCGCTGCCGAGGCGGCGGCGGCAGGGGTGCTTCCGGTCGTCTCCGCCCACTCGGGCCTCGCGGAGATCGCAGCCGGCATCGCCGAGGAGGTGGGCCCGGACGCGGCCGCGCTGCTCTCGTTCCCGGCCGGTGACGCGGCCGCGCTCCGCGATCGCCTGACCTCTGTGCTCGCCCTGCCCGCCGCCCGGCGGCGCGAGCTGGGACGCGCGGCTCGCCGCGCCGTCGAGCGGAACTGGAGCTGGACGGCGGTGTCCGCCCGGCTGGGCGTCGTCTAGAGTCGAAGACGGTGGAGGGCGCAGGACGGAAGCGGCGCTGGGCGCTGGCGTCGATTCTCGGCGCGACGTTCATGCTGCTCGTGGACGTGACGATCGTCCAGGTCGCGCTGCCGAGCATCCAGCGGGACCTCTCGGCGAGCTTCGCCGGCCTGCAGTGGGTGATCGACGCCTACGCGATCACGCTCGCCGCTCTCCTGCTCGGGGCCGGCCAGCTCGCGGACCGCTTCTCGCGCAAGCGCGTCTTCGTCGGCGGCGTCGTCGTCTTCACCGGCGCCTCGCTCCTGTGCGGACTCGCGTCGTCGTCGCTCACGCTCGATCTCGCCCGGGCGGCGCAGGGAGTCGGCGGCGCGGCGATGTTCACGACCTCGCTCGCGCTGATCGGCCAGGAGTTCGAGGGACACGCGCGGCACACGGCGCTGGCGCTCTGGGGGGCGACGATCGGCGGTGCCGTCGCGATCGGGCCGCTGCTGGGCGGCCTGCTCACGGAGTGGCTGAGCTGGCACTGGATCTTCTACGTCAACCTGCCGGTCGGCATCGCCGTCGTCGCCGCGAGCGTCGCCATCCGCGACCTGCGCTCCGAGCAGGTCGCGCACACCGACCTCGCCGGGCTCGCCTGCTTCTCCGGCTTCCTGTTCCTGCTCGTCTACGGGCTGCTGCGCGGCAACGACGACGGGTGGACGAGCGCGCAGATCGTCGGCTCGCTCGGCGGGGCCGCGCTGCTGCTCGCGGCGTTCGTCGTCGTCGAGTTGCGGCAGGAGCATCCGATGTTCGACCTCTCGCTGCTCCGCAGCCCGGCCTTTACGGGCGTCTCGCTCGGGACGTTCGCGATCGGTGCCGGGATGTTCGCGCTCCTGCCGTACCTCACGCTCTACCTGCAGAACGACCTCGGCTACTCGCCGCTGGAGGGCGGAATCCGGCTGCTGCCCACGACCCTTCTCGTCTTCTTCGTCCCGATCGCCGCGCGCCGGCTCGGTACGCGCATCCCGGCCGCCGTGATGCTCGCCGCCGGTCTCGGGATCGTCTTCGCCGGGGTGCTGCTGATGCTCCGCACCGGCGCGGACTCCGCCTGGACGGTGCTGCTCCCCGGCGAGATCCTCGCCGGCCTCGGGATCGGGCTCGCGAATCCGGCCATCGGCCAGCTCGCGCTCATGGTCGTTCCGTCCCACCGCGTCGGGCTCGCCTCCGGTCTCAGCAACACGTTCCGCATCGGTGGCCTCGCCACCGGCGTGGCGGGTCTCGGCGCGCTGCTCGACAGCCGCCTCACCTCGCGTCTGCACGAGTTGCTGCCGGCGGCCCCGCACGGACTCGCGGCGGCCGTCGCCTCGGGCGGGGTGGACGCCGCCGCCGCCCTCGTCCCGCCGGCGGCGCGGGCGCAGACGGTCGCGGCCGCGCACGTCGCCTTCGTGTCCGGTCTCGACCTCGCCTTCCTCGCCGGCGCGGTCGCCGTGGCCCTGGGCACCCTCGCCGTCGCCGTGCTCGCCCGGCCGTCGCTCGTGGCTGTCGCCGCCGGGGCGCCCGAGCGCGCGCCGGACGCCGAGCCCGTCCTCGACCAGTAGCGCGCTGCGCCGTCGCCGTCGTCGCCGCGGTACCCGCTCGGTACGCTTCAAAAAGGTAAGTACGCTTGAGCGCGTGGGCGACGAGCAGCGTCTCGGCTACGAGGAAATGCTCGCGCGATCGCGCGCGGGCTTCGATTCGGTTCCCGACTTCACGGTCTCCGTCGAGGAGGAGTTCGGGCTGCTCGAACCGGGCACGCTCGAGCTCGTCAACCGCTTCGAGGAACTGCGCGACGCGGCCCAGGGGACGGAGCTGGGGCCGCACCTCGTCGGCGAGCTGATCGCGTCCGAGGTCGAGGTCCGGACGGGGCGCTGCGACTCGTTCGCCGAGGCGGCCGTGCTCCTCGGCGAGCGGCGCGACCAGCTGCGCGCGCTCGCGGAGCCGCTCGGGATCGGGCTCGCGGCGACCGGCACGCATCCCTGGAGCCCCTGGCAGGAGCAGCGCATCATCGACACGCCGCACTACCGGCGCAACGACGAGATCCTCCGCTACGTCGTCTGGCGCAACAACTCGTTCGGCCTGCACGTGCACGTCGGCGTGAACGGCGCCGACCGGGCGATCCGGGTCTGCTCCGCGCTCCGCGCCTACCTGCCCGAGCTGTTGGCGCTCTCGGCGAGCTCGCCGTTCGTCGAGGGCGTGTTCACGCATCTCCACACGGCGCGCACGCAGATCTTCACGCGCATGTTCCCGCGCTGCGGCATCCCCGATGCGTTCGCGGGCTGGGACGAGTGGGAGACGTACGTCCGCTTCCTCTACGGGACCGGCTCGATCACCGAGCACACGCAGATCTGGTGGAGCGTGCGCCCGCACCTCGCCTTCCCGACGGTCGAGATCCGCATCTGCGACGCGCAGCCGGACCTCGGCGAGGCACGCGCGCTCGCAGCCCTCTGCTACGCGCTCGTCGCCAGGGTCACCCGTGCCCTCGACGAGGGCGAGCAGCTGCCGGACCTGCCGCACCGGCTGATCGAGGAGAACCTCTGGCGCGCGATCCGCCACGGCCTGGCCGGAGAGCTGATCGATTTCGAGCGCGGCGAGCCGGTGCCCGCCCGGGCCCGGCTCGAGCAGCTCGTGGAGTGGGTGCGGCCGGTCGCGGAGGAGCTCGGGGCGGCGGACTGGCTCGCGATCCCCGACCGGAACGCCGCGGAGCGCCAGATCGCGCGCCACGAGGAGGGCGCCTCGATGCGCGAGATCTTCGCGGAGCAGGTGGACTGGCCCGTACGCGCTCCCGCTTCGTGACACGTCCCGACCGGCCGGTGTGGTACAAACCAAGCCGCGCCGGGGTCCCTCGGCGCTGACTTTGTGACGCCCCGGAGGGAGACTTCGACCCGATGAGTTGGTTCATGGATCACGCCGTGCTGTTCGCGCTCGTCTGCGCGGGAGCGGCCGTCGTCTACGGGCTCGGTCTGACGGTCTGGCTGCTGGGGCGGCCGGCCGGTTCCGAGCGCATGCAAGAGATCGCCCGCGCCGTCCAGGAGGGAGCGGCCGCCTACCTGCGCCGCCAGTACACGACGATCGCGGCGGTCGCGGTCGTCCCCTTCCTGATCATCGGCTTCTACAACAAGCTCGGCTGGGGGACGGCTCTCGGCTTCCTGATCGGCGCCACGCTGTCGGCCGCCGCCGGCTTCATCGGCATGAACGTCGCCGTGCGCTCGAACGTGCGCACCGCCGAGGCCGCCCGTCACGGGCTCCCGGCGGCCCTGAACGTCGCCTTCCGCGCGGGCTCGGTGACCGGTCTGCTCGTCGTCGGCCTCGGTCTTTTCGGGACGGCCGTCTACTACTGGATTCTCACCGCCGGGATCCACGACTCGCCGCACAAGGCGATCGAGCACCTCGTCGGCCTCGCCTTCGGCGGCTCCCTCATCTCCGTCTTCGCGCGGCTCGGCGGCGGCATCTACACGAAGGCCGCCGACGTCGGCGCCGACCTCGTCGGCAAGATCGAGGCGGGGATCCCGGAGGACGACCCGCGCAACCCGGCCGTGATCGCCGACAACGTCGGCGACAACGTCGGCGACTGCGCCGGGATGGCGGCCGACCTGTTCGAGACGTACGCGGTCACCGCGGTCGCGGTGATGCTGCTCGGCGTGACCGGAGCGGCCTACACCACCGGCACGCACCTCTGGCTCTACCCGCTCACCATCGGCGGCGTCTCGATCATCGCCTCGATCATCGGCGTCCAGTTCGCCCAGGTGCGCGAAGGCGGCAACGTCATGAACGCGCTCTACCGCGCGGTCATCGTCGCGACGCTGATCTCCGCGGCGATCTTCATCCCGGTGACGATGGCGTTCGACACGAGCGGCTCCTACTCGTTCGGCAACCTCTACGGCTCCGCGCTGATCGGGCTCGCGGTGACCGCGCTCCTCGTCGGGATCACCGAGTTCTACACGGGCACCCGCTGGAATCCGGTGAAGAAGATCTCGGCCGCCTCGCAGACCGGCCACGCGACGAACATCATCGAAGGGCTCGCGGTCGGGATGCAGGCCACGGCCGCGCCGGTGATCGTGATCGCGATCGGGATCCTCGTCGCGAACCACCTGGCGGGCCTGTTCGGGATCGGCGTCGCCGTGATGGCTCAGCTCTCCATGACCGGCCTCATCGTCGCGCTCGACGCGTACGGCCCGGTCACGGACAACGCCGGCGGTATCGCCGAGATGGCCGACCTCCCGCCGGAGGTGCGCGCGATCACCGACCCGCTCGACGCGGTCGGCAACACGACGAAGGCCGTGACGAAGGGCTACGCGATCGGCTCCGCGGCGCTCGCCGCGCTCGTCCTCTTCGGCTCCTACAAGGACGGGCTCACCGAGCAGGGAGCGGGCAGCGCCGTCGCCAACCTCCGCTTCGACCTCTCCGACGCCTGGGTGATCGCCGGACTGTTCATCGGCGGCCTGATGCCGTTCCTCTTCGCCTCGCTCGCGATGCAGGCGGTCGGGCGCGTCGGCGGCGAGGTCGTCGAGGAGGTGCGCCGCCAGTTCCGCGAGGACCCGGGGATCATGGAGGGCACCTCGCGGCCCGAGTACGGGCGCGCGATCGACATCGTCACGAAGTCGGCGATCCGCAGCATGATGCTGCCCGCGCTCGTCCCGATCGGCTTCCCGATCATCGTCGGGATCATCAACGCGAAGATGCTCGGCGGCCTCCTGATCGGGACGATCGTGACCGGCCTCTTCCTCGCGATCGCGATGACCTCCGGTGGCGGCGCCTGGGACAACGCGAAGAAGCTGATCGAGGACGGTCTCTACGGCGGAAAGGGCTCCGAGGCGCACGCCGCCGCGGTCACCGGCGACACCGTCGGCGACCCGTACAAGGACACCGCCGGCCCGGCGATCAACCCGATGATCAAGATCGCGAACATCGTCGCCATCCTCATCATCCCGCTCGTCATCTCGATTCACGGCTAGGCGCCGCAGGCGAGTGGCGGGGGGCGCCCGCAGCGGCCACTAGAGTCCCGCCGTGGCACGACGGCGTCGGCAGGCGCACGAGCTAGAGCGCGTTCTCGGGGCGAACGCGCTCTTCGCGACCGCGTACGGCAACGTCGGCTCGTCGATCTACTACGCCCTCGGCGTAACCGCCTTCTTCGCCCTGGGGCTCACGCCCGCGGTCTTCGTGATCGCCGGCCTCTTCTTCGCGGCGACCGCCGCGACCTATGCGGAGGGAACGGTCAGCTTCCCGGAGGCCGGCGGCTCCTCGAGCTTCGCGCGCCACGCCTTCAACGAGCTCGTCTCGTTCGGGGCGGCGTGGGCGCAGATGCTCAACTACGTCATCACGATCGCCATCTCGGCGTTCTTCGTGCCGCACTACCTCTCGATCTTCTGGGAGCCGCTGAAGCAGAACCCCTGGGACATCATCGGCGGCGCCGTCGTCATCGTCATCCTCGTCGCGCTCAACATCATCGGGATCCAGGAGTCGGCGCGGATCAACATCGTCCTCGCCGCGGTCGACTTCGGCACGCAGGTGCTGCTCGTCCTGATCGGCTTCTTCCTCGTCTTCAGCCCGCACACGCTCGTGCGGAACGTCGACTTCGGCGTCGCGCCGACCTGGGGCAACTTCCTGCTCGCGATCCCGGTCGGGATGATCGCCTACACCGGGATCGAGACGGTCTCCAACCTCTCCGAGGAGGCGCGAGACCCTGTGCGCAGCATCCCGCGCTCGATCCTGATGGTCGCGATCGCGGTCTTCGCCATCTACTTCACGCTGCCGCTGATCGCGCTCTCGGCGATGCCGGTCGAGCACGGCGTCACCCTGCTGGGGCTGGGGCCGGACAAGAACGGCTTCGCGAACGACCCGGTGCTCGGGCTCGTCGAGCACCTCGGGCTCGGGGGGACGCTGCTCTCGGTGATCAAGATCTACGTGGGCATCCTGGCGGCGACGATCCTCTTCATCGCGACGAACGCCGGCGTGATCGGCGCCTCCCGGATCACGTACGCGATGGCCGGCTACCGGCAGCTGCCGGCCATGTTCCGCCGCCTGCACCCGCGCTTCAAGACGCCGTGGCTGTCGCTCATCGTCTTCGCCGGCTTCGTCTCGATCCTCGTGCTCCTGCCCGGCAGGACGAACTTCCTGAGCACGATGTACTCGTTCGGCGCGATGCTCTCGTTCACCGTCGCGCACGCGTCCGTGATCCAGCTGCGGCGGCGGCGCGCCGGGGAGGAGATCCCCTGGCGGGCGCGTCCCAACTTCCGCTGGCGCGGCGTCGACTGGCCGATCTTCGCGCTGATCGGCGGGCTCGCGACCGGCCTCGCCTGGCTCGACGTCGTGATCCAGTACCCGAGCACGCGCTATGCCGGGCTCGCCTGGATCGCCGTCGGCTTCGCCGTCTACATCCTCTACCGGCGGCGGGTCCTCGGCGTCTCGCTGCGCGAGACGGTCCGGGCGCCGGTCGAGTACGGGCCGGCGGCGGCGCTCGAGTTCCGGCACATCCTCGTTCCCATCGCGCCCGGCTATCCGTCGGAGGAGGCGATGGACGTCGCCTGCCGCCTCGCGACCGAGCGGCGTGCCTCCATCGTGGCCCTGACGGCGATCGAGGTACCGCTCGACCTGCCGCTCGACGCCGAGCTGTCCGAGCAGATCCTCGAGGCGAACGAAGAGCTCGACGAGGCCCGGGCGATCGGCGCCTCGTATGGTGTCCGCGTGATCGGGCGGATCGCGCGCACGCGCAACATCGGTCGCGCCATCGTCGACGAGGCGACCCGGCGCGGCTCGCAGATCATCATCATGGCCGGCCCCCGGCGCGTCCGGCTGCAGCGCGGCCGGCGGCAGATCTTCGGGGACGCGGTCGACTTCGTGCTGCGGCACGCGCCCTGCCGCGTCATGGTCACGACAGAGCGCGAGCAGGCAGCGTGAGCGTCGCTCGCCGTCGGCTCGCTTGTTCGCTTCGTGAGGGGAACCCTGCCGGTGCCCCCACACCCCCTCCACACGCTCAGCGGGCAGAGGGCGCCCGTTGAGCGGCTTCTACCGCAGCTCGGTGCTCGTCTTCGGGTTGGTCGCGATCGTGCTCGGGATCGCGATCCTCGTCGAGACCGTCGCGGCGGGCGGTGGCTCGGTCGGCTACGTCCTCGGCATCCTCTTCCTCGCGCTCGGCGTCGGCCGCCTCTACCTCTGGCGCCGCCGGTAGACCGCCGCGGATACGGCTAGGCTCGCGGGTCGATGGCACGTAAGCTGCCGCGGCTCCAACGGGTGCTCGATGCGCCGGCGCTCGCCTCCGTCGCCTACGGGGAGGTCGCGTCCTCCCTCTACTTCGCGCTGGGGATCGTCGCCTTCCACGCGCTCGGGCTGACCCCGGCGGTGCTCGCCGTCGTGGGTCTCCTCTTCCTCGTCGTGACGATGTCGTACGCGGAGGGGACGACGACGATCCCCGAGGTCGGCGGCGCAGCGACCTTCGTGCGCGTCGCCTTCAACGATCTCGCCGGGTTCTTCACCGGCTGGGCGCTCTTCCTCGATTACCTGATCGTGATCGCGCTCTCGGCGCTGTTCTTCCCGCACTACCTCGGGCACGCGCTCGGCATCGAGTCGATCGCCCGTCACCCCGGCGACGTGATCGTCGGCTGCTGCCTCATCGCGGCGATCGCCGCCGCCCGGCTCCTCGCGCGCACGCGGCTGTACTCGTTCAGCCTCGTCGTGCCGCTCCTCGACCTCGTCACGCAGTTGCTGCTCGTCATCCTCGGCTTCGCCTTCCTCTTCTCGCCGGACGCGCTCGGCCGGGGCCTCGCGCTCGGGCGGGCGCCGTCGTGGCACGAGCTCGCCTTCGCCCTGCCGCTCGCGCTGCTCGCGTACACGGGCCTCGAGACGGTCGCGAACCTCGCCGAGGAGGCCCGGCAGCCGGGCCGCGACATGCCTCGCAGCCTCTTCACCGGGACGGGGGCCGTCGTCCTCGTCACGGTCCTGATCGCGCTCGTCGGCCTTTCCGCTTTTCCCGCGCCGCACGGCACGACGCAGCTGGGGACGGAGTGGCAGCGGGCGCCGCTGATGGGGGTCGTGTACGCGCTCGGGCCGCATGTCGGCTTCTGGATCGAGCGCGTGCTGCGCGTCTACGTCGGGATCACGGGCGCGCTCGTGCTCCTCACCGCAGCCGCCACGTCGAGCTCCGGCGCCGGCCGCCTGGCCTATGCCCTCGGCGAGCATGGCCAGCTCCCCTCCGCGTTCGGACGTCTCAGCCGGCGCAGCCTCCACTCGCGCGAGGCCGTCCTCGCCGCCGGCGGGATCTCGCTCGTCCTGCTGCTCACGACGGCGTTCACGACGAACCCGGTCGCGTTCCTGGCCAGCCTGTTCAGCTTCGGCGTCCTGCTCGCCTTCACGGCCGCCCAGCTGGCCGTCGTCCGGCTCCGCTTCAGCAGGCCGGAGCTCGAGCGCCCATTCCGCGTACCGCTCTCGGTGCGCGTGCGCGGCGCAGACGTGCCGCTGCCCACGGTCGTCGGGGCGCTCGCGACGGCGGCGATCTTCGTCGCGGCGATGTTCACCCACATCGGCGCTCGCTACGCGGGTCCCGCCTGGCTCGCCGCCGGGGCGGTCGTCTACTTCCTCGTGCGGCGCGGCCAGGGGACGGGTCTGCTCGAGCATGTCGAGGTCGCTCCGGACGAGACCCTGGTGCAGGTCGAGTTCTCGAGGATCCTCGTGCCGATGAAGCTCGGCGACATCGGCGAGGAGATGATGGCGACGGCGGTGAAGCTCGCGGAGGAGCGCAGCGCGATCGTCGAGGCGCTGCACGTGATCCTCGTCCCGCTCGACAAGCCGCTCGACATCGAGCTCGTCGAGGAGGAGGAACGGGCGGCCGCCTCCCTCGCCGAGGCCAAGCTGCTCGGCGCCGACCACGGCGTCGAGGTCACGGGCCAGGCCGTGCGCGCACGCTCGATCGGGGACGCGATCGTCAGGGCGGCGCAGGAGAGCGGCGCCGACCTGATCGTGCTCGGCTCGGCGCCGCGCTGGCGGCGGCAGTCCCGCTTCTTCTCGCCGACCGTCGACTACGTTCTGCGCAAGGCACCGGCGGAGGTGCTCGTCGTCGCCTTCCCGCAGGGTGGCCTCGAGGAGGTGTGAGCGCGTCCCGGCGCGCTACGGTTCGCTCGTGCTCAAGGCTCTCGTCATCGGTTGCGGCCGCGTCGGCTCCTCGATCGCGCTCCAGCTCCAGCAGGAGGGCTGGGACGTGACGGTCGTGGACGAGAACGAGGACGCCCTCTCCCGCCTCGGCGAGAACTGGCCGGGGACGTTCATCGTCGGCCACGGCATGGACGCCGACGTCCTGCGCGAGGGCGGGATCGAGGACATGGACGCGGTGGTCGCCGCGACCGACGGGGACAACACGAACATCGTCATCGGCCAGGTGGCGCAGAAGCGCTTCGACGTCCGCTGCGTCGTCGTCCGCGTGCTCGACCCGGCCCGCGCGCGCTTCTACGCGGAGCGCGGCCTGCAGACGGTCTGCCCGACGAGCGTCGCTATCGACACCCTGCTCGAGGCGGCGCGCACCTGTACCGTGCCGGCCCGGACGGTCGAGACGGCGTAGTGCGCCGTCCGGCGCGGAGGGCGCACTGATGTACGTGATCGTCACCGGCGGCGGCAAGGTCGGCGCGAACGTCGCGCGCTCGCTGCTGCGGCTTGGGAACGAGGTGACGCTGATCGAGCAGCGGCGCGATCGCTTCGAGCAGCTGGAGGACGAGTTCGAGCACCAGGTGCAGCGCGGCGATGCCACCGAGCTGTACGTGCTCGAGCGCGCAGGCATCGCGCGTCCGCCGGACGTCGTGCTCGCGCTGACCGGCGACGACGAGGACAACCTCGTGATCGGGCAGATCGCCCGCGAGAAGTACGGCGTGCCGAAGGTGATCGCCCGCGTCAACGATCCGCGCAACCAGGTGCACTTCGACCTGCTCGGGATCTCGCCGACCGTCTGCGCGACCTCGAGCATCATGGCCCTCGTCGAGCACGAGGTTCCCGAGTACGACCTGATCCACCTGCTCGAGCTGCGGCGCGAGAACCTCGAGATCGTCGAGGTGCAGATCGACGGCGATTCGCCCTCCGTGGGACACAGCGTCGAAGCTCTCGCCCTGCCGGAGGGCTCGCGGCTGATCTCGGTGATGCGCGAGGGGCGCTCCGAGATCGCCGTCGGCTCCACCGTGCTCGAGGCGGGGGACCAGGTGCTCGCGATCCTGGAGCCGGGCAAGGAGGACGAGCTACGGCGCGTCCTGTTGCGCCGCTAGCCGTCCTGCCGGTCGTCCTCGCGCTCGTAGGGGTCGTGGCGGCTGCCTGCGGCAGCATCGGGACGACGGGCGGCGGTTCGAGCGCGAGCGCGACGCGGTCGCTCCCCGCGCGCGACTGGACACGCTTCGGCTACGACGGCCGCCACAGCGGCGACGGCCCGCACCGCACCGGGATCACGCCCGGGAACGTCGGCTCGCTCCGGCGGCAGCAGGTGCAGCTTCCGGGCACCGTCGACTCCTCGCCGATCTACCTGCACGGCGTCGAGGTCGGCGGGGAGAAGCGGGACGCGTTCTTCGTCACGACGGCCTACGGGATCACGCTCGCGATCGACGCCGCGAGCGGCACGGTCGTCTGGCGCTGGCGGCCGCCCGGCTACGCCTCGTGGGCAGGCGGCTACCGGATCACGACGGCGACGCCGGTGGCGGATCCGAGCCGCAGGTGGATCTACACGGCCTCGCCGGACGGCCGGATCCAGAAGCTGTCGGTCGCGAGCGGCCGGGCCGTGTGGCGCGTCCGGATCACGAAGCTCCCGTCCCGGGAGAAGCTCGGTACCGCCCTCGACTTCTCGGGCGGGCACGTCATCGCGACGACCGGCGGCTATGTCGGCGACGAGCCGCCCTACCAGGGGCACGTGGTCGTCATCTCCGCCGCGAGCGGACGCCTCCTGCACATCTGGAACGCCGTCTGCTCGGGCCGGCGCCGCCTGATCCTGCCGTCCTCGTGCCCGGCGAGCGGCTCGGCCATCTGGGGGCGCGCCGGTGCGGTCGTCGTACCGCGCAGCGGCTCCCTCCTCGTCGCCACCGGCAACGGGCCGTGGAACGGGCGCCGCGACTGGGGAGACTCGGTGCTCCTCCTGTCCAGGCGCCTGCGGCTGCTCGGCAACTACACGCCGACGAACACGCGGGAGCTCGACCGGGCCGACCTGGATCTCGGCTCGACGGCTCCGGCCCTCCTCACGCCGAAGCTCGTCGCGCAGGGCGGCAAGGACGGGAAGATCCGGCTCCTCTCGCTCGCGCGGCTGCGCGGCACGAGCCCGCACCGCGGCGGCGACCTGCAGGTCGTCCCGACCCCCTCCGGCGCCGGCCTGTTCACCGCGCCGGCCGTGTGGCGGGCGGGGAAGCGCACGTGGCTGATCGTCGCCGACGGGGGCGGGACGCAGGCGTGGATGCTGCGCGGCGGGCGGCTCCACCCGGTCTGGCGGAACCGGCATGCGGGCACGAGCCCGGTCGTCGCAGGGGGGCTCCTCTGGGTCTACGACCCCGGCGGCGGCGGTCTGCGGGTCTACCGGCCCGCGAGCGGCCGGCTCGTCGCGACGCTGGCGGCGGGGAGCGGCCACTGGAACAGCCCGATCGTGGTGGACGGCCGCGTCGCCCTGCCCGAGGGGGACGCAAACCGCCACGCCGAGAGCGGCGTCCTCGACATCTGGCGCCTGCCGTAGCCCAGAGCAGCCCGCCGCACCACCTGGCTGGAACAGCCACGTCCTGGTGCCAGGCACCCAGACGTGTCCAAAGTAGCCAGCTGGCTGGCCGGGACATCTTGCGCCGCCGACCGCGGGCGAGCAACCTGCATGTGTGCCCCGACCTCCTCGTGATCTTGCTCCGGGATTCCAACATGTCGGCGTCAGCGCGGCTGGGGCCGGCGTCTACTTCCACGACGATCGGGATCGGGCAGCGTGGTTGAGGCTCTTCGTGGCGACCGTGGCCCGGTTCGAGTGGCGGTGTCTCGCCGTGTGCCTGCTCACGACGCACTGGCACGCAATCCTGGGCCTGGACGACGACTCGCTCGCGCGGGGAATGCATCAGCTCGTCGGCCGCTACAGCAAGCTGTACAACGAGCGTCACGAGCGGGTCGGCTATCTCGTCCGCAACCGCTACTGGTCGAGGCGAAAGGACTCACCGTCGTCGCTGCTCGAGGCGTTCCGGTATGTCGCGAGGAACCCGGTCGCGGCAGGCCTGGCCGATCGGCCGGACGAATGGCGGTGGAGCAGCTACGGGGCGACGGTCGGTGCCTCCGACATGTTCGACTTCGTCGACGCCCGGGAGGTGCTCGGCGAGTTCGGAAGCACGCGCGGTGCCCAGATTCGGGGACTGCGCCGCTTTGTCGAGTCGGACTGACCAACCCGTCGGCAGCCGGACGGGATGTCAACAACAGACATGTACCGGTGCCTGGCACCGGGGCATGGCCCGCGGAGACATGTCCCTGGGCTCGCCTCCGCGGCGCAGTCAGGCCGAGCGGCGGCGGCGGACCTGGGGCGCCTGCTGGCCGAGGGCGGCGTAGGCGAGGGCCTGCAGCGACTCGTTCAGCGTCGCGAGCTCGCGCGCGAGGCGGAGGAAGTTCTCATCGTTGTCGAGGCGCTGGTTCGTCTTCGCGAGCTCGTCCGCGATCCGGTCGAGCCGCTCGAGGATCAGGTCGAAACGACGGTCGGAGAGGTCGTGCTCCACCTCTTCATCGTACTGCCGAAAGCTCGTCCCGCGACCGCACGACGACCGTCGCCTCCCCGAGCACGGCGCGCACCTCGGCGAGCGTGCCGACCACGTCGACCTGCCGCGCGACGCCCGCATGCGCGAGGGCGATCGTCGCGAGCTCGCGCGGCGCGTCGGTGAAGGCGCCGATCCGCGCACCCGCCGCGGCCAGCCGGCGGAGGGCGGCGTTCGTCTCCGGCCGCGGCCGGATCCAGAGCGGCGCCCGGTCGGCGGCGAAGCGTGCCAGCAGAGGCCGCCAGTCTCCCAGCGCCTCGTCGAGCACCGCGGCAGCCGCCTTCCGGTCGTCGGGGACGTCGAGCTCGACCCGGGCGCGCCGCGCGGCATCCTCGAGCCAGGCGTCCCACAAGGGACGCGTGTCGGCGAGGACGCCGTCGAGATCGAGTGCGAGCGCGGTCACGAAGCTCGATGCTAGATTCCCGCCACAGAACCGGCGAGCGGTGAGGGAACTCCGGTGCGATTCCGGGACGGTCCCGCCGCTGTAAGGGGAGAGGCTCTCCCGCCACGACGCCACTGGGCTCCGACCCGGGAAGGCGGTGGGAGAGGGAGCCCCGAGTCAGAAGACCTGCCGCCCGCCGCGAACTCGAACCCCTCGCGGAAGGAGGATTCGTGCACCGTCGTGCTCTCGCTCTCGCCGTGGCCCTCGCCGCGGCGCTCAGCGCCGTCTCCCTCTCGGCGGCCGCGCAGCACCACCAGGCGCGGACGCGTAGTCGCCCGCACCGGATCGTCTCGCTCTCCCCGACGATCACCGAGGACCTGTTCGCGATCGGCGCCGGGAAGCAGGTGGTCGCCGTCGACCAGGGCTCCGACTACCCGAAGCGGGCGCCCCGGACGAGCCTCTCCGGCTACACACCGAACGTCGAGGCGATCGCCAACTACCACCCCGACCTCGTCCTCATCTCCTACAACCCGGGCGGCTTCGCCTCGCAGCTGCGCAAGCTCGGGATCGAGGTCGTGAACGAGCCCGGAGCCGCGAACCTCGGCCAGGCCTACCGTGAGCTCCGGCAGCTCGGCCGTCTGACCGGGCACCGCCGGCGGGCCGAGCGGGTCGTCCACCACATGCGGGCACGGTTGCAGGCGATCGTCCGCAGCGTGCCGCGCTCCCGCCGCCACCTGCGCGTCTACCACGAGCTCGACCAGACCTACTACTCCGCGACGTCGCAGACGTTCATCGGCCGGATCTACAAGCTGTTCGGATTCCGGAACATCGCCGACGGGGCGGACACGACCGGCAGCGGCTATCCGCAGCTGTCTGCCGAGTACATCCTCCAGCAGAACCCGCAGATCATCGTCCTCGCCGACACCCGTTGCTGCGGCCAGACGCCGGCGGCGGTCGCGGCGAGGCCCGGCTGGAGCACGATCGCCGCGGTGCGGCACCACCGGGTGATCGGGGTCAACGACGACGTCGCCTCGCGGTGGGGGCCGCGGATCGTGGAGTTCGCGCGGCGGGTCGCCGCGATCGCCAGGCAGGGCTGATGGCGGTCGAGGCGAGCCGGTTGGAGGCAGCGCCCCGGGTCGAGGCCCGGGGCGTCGGTCCCCGTGCCGGCCTCGCCGTCGCCGCCTTCCTGCTCGCGGCGCTCGTCGTCGGGCTCGCCGTCGGGCCGGTGCACATCGGGCTCGGCGCGATCGTCCGCTCCGCGCTCTCGTACGTCCCCGGGCTCCACGTCCGGCAGCCGCTCGACGCGGTCGACCGGGCGGTGCTCTGGCAGCTGCGCGCGCCGCGGGTCGCGCTCGCCGCGCTCGTCGGCGGGATGCTCGCCGTGGCGGGCTCCGCCTACCAGGGCGTGTTCCGCAACCCGCTCGCCGACCCGTACCTGCTCGGGGTCGCCGGCGGGGCGGGGCTCGGCGCGACGCTCGCCATCGTCTACGGCGCGACGGCGGCCGGCCCGCGCTGGACGGTGCCGCTCGCCGCCTTCGCCGGGGCGATCGCCGCGGTGGTCGCGACGTACGTCCTCGGTCGCTCCGCAGGCGCGGCGCGCACGACCGGCGCGCTCGTCCTCGCCGGCGTCACAGTGGCGACCTTCACGGCCGCCGTCCAGACGTTCGTCCAGCAGCGACACACGGACGTCCTGCAGAACGTCTACTCCTGGCTGCTCGGCGGCTTCTCGACCTCGACGTGGGTCGACGTCGCCGTCTGCGCCCCGTACATCGCCGTGAGCTCCCTCGTGCTCGTGCTGCACCGG
>Ga0307418_1000266_pt1 | contig 15663 bp, 10 predicted proteins | sample SalMarWE160220MG_2_FD_202160 | JGI IMG/M metagenome (GOLD analysis project Ga0307418, IMG submission 202160) | Salt marsh sediment microbial communities from the Plum Island Ecosystem LTER, Massachusetts, United States - WE1602-20 | ecosystem: Environmental > Aquatic > Marine > Intertidal zone >...
GTATGGTCAAACTTGATAAAGGCAAATTCCAGGATATCACCAGCGGCCTGGCCAGGAACTTTTCCAACCTGGTTGAGAATGGCCTGAAAGCAATTGGCCTGGATGAGGACCAGATCGGGCAGATCGTTCTGGTGGGCGGCGGCTCCCAGCTGTATTCGATCTACAAACATCTGGAAGAGCGCTTTCCCGGCAAGGACCTGATCCTGGCTGACAACCCCGATGAAAGTGTCGTTGTAGGCACCAGCCTGGAATACGGCGCTGCCAGCGAACGGGCCCGGCCCAGCCTGTTATTCATGGGGGATATCGAAGCCCTCGCCGCTGTAAAACCGGAAGAAACCAGCCCAGGAGGGGAAGAAACTCCGGAAGAGAAGAGCTATATCCTCGAATCCCCCTTGGGTGATATCTTCCACCTGGTGGATGGAGAAAACCGGGTGGGACGCTCAGCAACCAATGAGATCCATATCCCGGCTGAGAAGATCTCCCGCCATCATGCCCGATTTTTGATCGCCGGAGATACGATCGAGCTGATCGATCTGGGCAGCACCAACGGTTCCTTTGTGAATGATACCCGCCTGGAAAAAAACCAGCCGATCTCACTGAACGAGGATGATGAAGTTCGTTTTGGAGACCACAGTTTTCGACTGAAAAGATCAAATAACTGATATTTGGGGAGGATCCCATGGCCCAGCAATCTGACAATCAACTGGTTAATCTTTCTTCTCCCCAGGATCTCACTCCGGAACTGCTGGCCGCAGCCGGGGAAATGCTTTCCCGCTCCACTCTTTTTGCTTTACGCCGCAACTACCTGGACGGACCCATCCTGGAAAATGAAGTCATGCGGGTTTTGGAAGGGAAAATTTCCTCCTCCCCGGATGTGGCTTTTTTCGAAGTGGAGCAGGTAGGGAAACCCATCAATGAAAATGATGTGGATTATTTTGGCGCCATTCAAACTGCCCTGGCTGCCTGTCATGATCCCCGCTATGCCTTGATCTTTGCCATCAGCAGCGACGGCATGCGCAACCGGATCTATTTCGGGGTCACGGGCAGGGCGCCCGGAACCCAGCCTGCCCTCTTTGCCAATCAGCTGGGGCAGTTCCTGTGTTCCAACTGGCCGGGAACCCGGGTGAGGATGGTGGATGATTATAAGGAGATTGCCGACAAAGTCCATGTCCCCCTCAGCACTTTCTCCCACGCCCGGGCCTTTACCGGGATCCCATCTCCAAAAACAGAACAAAAACAGGGAGGGACCGATCCCCAAACCCTCGATAAATTAATGCGGGGTATGCGCGGAAAACCCTACCTCTACCTGGTGCTGGCTGAACCCCTGCCGGAATCCGCAGTGGTGGATACGGTGGATGCCTGCAATTCGCTCTCCGGGCAGATCCACGGTTTTATGAAAACCACCCTTCAGATGGGAAAAAGCCAGGGAACATCAGATACCACTTCCAGCTCCGAATCAGAATCTGAATCCACATCAACTTCCAAGAGTGAATCCAGCAGCGATTCCGAAAGCAAAAGCAAGGGTGTTTTGGGCACTGCCATGGAAGGCGGCAGCGGTGCGGCCAAAGGGTTAAAGATGGCCGGCATGGGCGGCGTAGCTGCCCTGCTGACCGTGGCCGGCGGCCCGTTCCTGCTTTCGGGCATGATGGGCATGTTTGGCCAGCTGCTGCCCTCCACCAGCGGCTCTTCCTCCAAAAGTGAATCCCTTTCAGAAAGCGAAAGCCTGAGCCGCTCGATCAGCACCTCCACCAGCGCCGGCACAACCACCGGCGAATCGATGACTTTCGGCCAGGAAGTGCTCAACAAACACGCCGAGGAATGCACAAGACTGCTTGGAGAAACTGTCAACCGCTTTGAAGTAGCCCGATCCCAGGGCTGCTGGAATGTGGGAGTATATATTTTAAGTGATCAGGCAGAATCGGCTTCGCAGGCCCAGGCTCAGCTCAAAGCCCTGGTCAGCGGCCATAAAAGCGCCTTTGAACCCATCCGGATCCACAAGTTGGACCCGGTCTGGGACGGTCAGGTCCAGGTGGCTCTGGATGCCTTCACCCAGCCTCGGTTGATGTTAACCGCCCCGGATGATGGTGAACCTATCCAGCATCCCCTGGGAAACCTTTATCAGGGCCTCACCACACCATTGAATACAGAAGAGCTTTCTTTATTAATCAACCTGCCCCGGCGGGAAATGCCGGGCTTGTCGGTCCAGTCCACAGCAACATTCAGCCTCAACCCGCCTGAACTGGAAGGGAAAAAACGGATCATGAGCCTGGGGACCGTCCTGGAAGGTGGAGAAGAGATCAAAGGGCTGGCCTATAACATCGACCTGGATTCCCTTACCCGCCATGTCTTCATCACTGGCATCACAGGCAGCGGCAAATCCAATACCTGCCGACGTTTCATCGAGGAAATGATGACCCAGAAGACCAACTGGATGGTCATTGAACCCGCCAAGGATGAATATGTCCAGCTGGCTCTGGCCTATAACGCTTCAGGCAAATTTAAGAAAAAAATCGCGGTTTATATGCCCGGACGGGAGGATTGGGGCGGGGTGAAGCTGGACCAGCTTAAGATCAATCCCTTTGATATCATCCGCCTCAAAGGCGCCCATACCAATGTCATGCCCCACCTCGACCGCCTGAAATCCATTTTTAATGCCAGCTTCCCGATGTACGAGATCCTGCCTGTGATCCTGGAAGAAGGCCTGGTGGACCTGTACGACAGCCAGGGTTGGCTGGAAGATGACGAACTGCCCCCCGATGGGGCCGGCGCCCCTACCCTGAGCCAGCTCCAGGCTCGCATCGGCGACCTGGTAAGCGCCAAGGGCTACGAGCAGCGTATCACAGATAATATCACCGCTGCCCTCAAAACCAGGATCGGCAGCCTGTTAAGGGGCTGGAAGGGCAAATTATTCGATCATTCCTTCTCCACTCCCTGGAAAGAGCTCTTCGATCGGCCAGTTGTGATCAACCTGAGCCAGATGGGTGACGATGCAGACAAGTGTTTTACCATGGCCCTGATACTGAATTTCCTGTACGAATACCGCCAGGCCCAGCATGAAGTGGCCGGATCGCCTGAATCTGCCGGCCTGCAGCACCTGGCTATTTTTGAAGAAGCCCACCGCGTCCTGCGGGCCGCCCCCCACGGCTCCAGCGGGGATGCCAATCCCGCGGCCAAGATGGGCGAAATGTTCTCCGACATCCTGGCAGAGATCCGGGCTTACGGCCAGGGACTGGGCATTATCGACCAGGTGCCCTCCAAGTTAGTGCCGGACGCCCTGAAAAACACTAACCTGAAGATCGTGCACCGCCTGGTCAGCGCCGATGACCGGGACGCCATGGCCAGCGCCCTGGCCCTGGAAGAAGACCAGCCCCAGATCATCGCCCGCCTCAAGGTCGGGCAGACCATTATCAGCGGCATCCAGGATGATATGGCTTCCTGGGTGAAGATCTTTTATACCCCGATCCCCGAGTTTAAAGCTGAGAAATAAGATATTCATCATTCCAGAAGCGGGAGTTACCCATGACCCAGGAAATCCACCCCATCGCCATTAAGAAAATGATCAGCTACTACTACCTGGTGGCTTTCTGCCCCCCGGCCCATATCAGCGCTTTGAAAAAAGCCAGCCAGAAAATGCGCACAGCCCTGGCCAAGCAATCCGGTTTGAAAATGGCTGATTTTGTAAAAGCGGTGGCACCAGAAGTAGGGCAGCGCATGGCAGCCTTCCAGCAGGCCACTCGCCAGCCGGACCAGGAAACGGTGGATAACCTGATAACAGCCATCATCGAGGCCGACAGCAAACCGGAAAAGACCGCCGAGTACCAGGCTTTAATGAAAGCGGTCGCCATCCATCCCGGGCGAGCCAAGATGAGCAACCGCCTGCACCGCCAGAAAGGCTGCAGCCTGTGCCAGGCCCCCTGCCAATACGGATTCTTTACCCTCATTTCCGAGCCAGATTTTAAGACCCTGCTTTCCATGCTTGGGGCAGAAAATCAAAAGATCGCCGCCGAAAGAAACCCGGTCAACGTTTTGTGGACCTATACCACCACCCATCTCTGGAAGACCCTCGAAGCCCAGGAAGGTTTTATCAGCGCTGACCATTTAGGCAACCTGTCTTATTGTTTATTGATGCTGGGCACCGCCAAATCGCGCTTCGCCATGCCTGAAGCCCAGCTGACCCGCTTCCAGGAAATGAATCAAAATACGATCCGCAGCTGGCGACCGGCCCAGATTGATGTTGTGGGAGAATAATCCTGCGGATTGGACCGAAGACCGGATGCTCACTTCGTTCGCGACCGAGGACCGGGGACGGGGGACGAGGGACTCACTTCGTTTGCGACCGAGGACGGAATCCGACATACGTATTGACTTTGAAAAGTAGATTAAGTTAAGCTAGATTCAGGGGGTAATAATGTGATCGAAAAATATAAATTTCACGATCTTACAGTCTATCAATTGGCGATGGATAATATTGATCAGGTGTATGCTGCAATCCCTGATTTACCAGATACGGAAAGATTCAATCTGTCTTCGCAAATAATACGCGCAGCAACATCCATCGATCTCAACATCGCAGAAGGATCCACAAGCCAATCCGATGCGGAGCAGAATAGATTTTTGGGATTAGCATTGAGATCGTATCTCGAAACGATTGCTTGTTTGGATCTTATTGAACGGAGATCATATCTTGATAATCAACAACTGCAGCAGCTCCGCAGTTTAGGCCACCAGCTATTTATGAAGTTGATTGCCTTTCGAAAGAATCTATCCCCCCAGTAATCCAACTAATTGCCAACTATTTACAATCCGGTCGTCGGTCGTCGGTCTCCCGTCGCTCGCTGCGCGAGCCCTCCGTCTTCCGTCGCGAGCGCTGCGAAATCCCCGTCCCCGGTCCTCCGTCTTCCGTCGCGAGCTCAGCGAGCAACCCGTCGCGTCTTACAGCCAACCTTAAAAATTTCGGAGAAATTTTGACATTAACACAAAAATCTTGTATAGTACTTATATCTAGCCTTCCTTGAGGCTTCCCCCACAGCAAATCCAAACCTCCTCAAGGCCGAGTATTTGCGTTTCCTGAGCAGCTTGGTCTTTGTCGTTTTATACGGGCAAAACCCGTTGGAGGTGATTTGTATGGTTGGCAGCTATACCTCAACCAAAACAATCTATTGCCGAAACCGGCACAGTCCTGGGGCGGGGTGTATACGCTGGGCGGGCTTTTTCCCCCGGCGAGATCGTGGAATCCTGCCCGGTGATATTGCTGGACCTTAACACCCAGCCCTTCCCGCGCCAGATCCGGCGCCTGGTCTACAACTGGTCCAAAACCCAGGTTGCCCTGGCCCTGGGCTACGGCAGCCTCTACAACCATCACGATCAGCCCAACCTGACCTTCAAGAGAAATACTAAAAACCAGAGCATCTCTTTCAGCGCCCGGCGGCAGATCGAGCCCGGGGAGCAGCTGACCATCAGCTACGACTACACCGGTTCAGGGGAAAGCCCGCGTGACAGGAGTTGGTTTGAGATCCACCAGGTGAAAAAGATCGATCTGGATCTGCAATCAAATAATTCATTTGTCCCACCAATCATCCTTGAGGAGGAAAAATGACAGACGGAATGGAACTTAATGAAGCCGAGGTACAACCCCCGAAGAAAGAGGAAATCAAGGAAACTCCCGAACAGGTAGCCGTGGTAAAAGAGGCATCCGAACAAGCTGAAAAAACCCAGGCTGCTGTTGAAACCCCTGAAGCAGTAGTCGATAAAGGGGATTTTAAAGCAGCCGAGAATCTGGAACAGGCCTTTGTGGCAGCGGTTCCTGAGAAAGCAGCTGAATCTGCCGACGAAGGGGCTAAACCTTCAGAAGGAGATCCAAAACCTGAGCCTTACGATGACCCGGGTGGACCAGAAATGGGTGCTGGTGAAGGTGAAATTAGCAGTGCTGAACCAGCAGAATCCGGGGCAAGAGCATCCCGGGAAGCCCCGGAAGCTGGAGCTGTACAGGAAGGTGAGAAGGTCTCTGCGGTGCCAGAAGTTTCCCTGGCAGGATCGAGAGAGGCAGGCTCGATCACGATCGGGACAGCGGTTGCTGAGGTCCCGGCTGCTGTTGAAAAAGCCGGCGAAGGACCCAGACCGGATGTCGAAAATGATTCCACTGGAAGTGAAGACCCCGGAGATGGTCCTGGAGGCGGACCAGCTGGTGAACCCAGCCTGGAAAAAACCCAGGCTGAACAGGTTCCCGAGGACAGCACTGCCCGGAGGGCAGAAAGCCAGAAACTGCCGGATGACAGGACGGTAGAACGGGAGGGTGACAAACCCGACCTGGTCTTCCACGATCCGGATGGAGATGGCGGAAAATTCAATCCAGATGACGGGTATGAACAGGCCGGGGATGTACACGAACCCAACCAGGTTACAGGCCAGTACGGCAGCGAAGGAGATCCGGCAAAAGGAAGTGTCGGCTATGTGGGGGATCCGGCCCATCCTGGGGAAGGTATCCCGGAAATCCCTGGAATGGACTTCAATCCAATGGATGCCATGCCCGGAATGGGCGGCGGGGGAGATGTGGGTGAGTTGGGTCTTGATATACCAGGCATAGACCAGGAAGGTGAGCTGGGGGAATTGGCCGGAGCGGCCGCTTTTGGCGGAGGTGACGCAAGGGTTGGCTGGACTGGAGAGTCGGAGATGACAGACAAGATGGACAGCAAGGGGAATCAGAACATCACTTATAAAGAGCATTACGTAGATGATAATGGCACTACGCAAGATATTACAACGGTCCACGAAGACGGCGTTACCACTCAAACAGTGACAACTACCGACAAGGATGGCAATACAACCACCGTAACGGACGTACAAGGTAATGAGGGTGGAGGTGATGGTGAAGGTGAAGGCGAGGGTGAAGGCGAGGGTGAAGGTGAGGGTGAGGGTGAGGGTGAAGGTGAGGGTGAAGGTGAGGGTGAGGGTGAAGGAGAAGGTGAAGGAGAAGGTGAAGATGAACCCCCTGATACTTCCGAAGAAGAATACGATCCTGAAGGTGATGCTGGAACGACTCCCTCAGGGCATGCCATTCCTCAAAAGTCTTATGACCCTTTGGATGAATCCCTGGACCTGACTGAATCTATGAGCCAGCCTGTGGATGAGGACAGCGCCAGCCCCACCGAACCCGGGATCGAATTTGATCGCGCGACCCAGACCAATCCTTACAGCCAGGACACCGACGAGCATGTCGATATGCCCAGGGGAGCGATGACACCTGAAGTAAGCAAGTTTACTCCGGGCATGGCTGGCGGTGACGATGGTGTGCTCGATCCCAATTTCGGAGCCGTTGACCCCAATAAACCTACTGGGGAACCCGACGCTGGTGGTGATGAAGGCCCCCCCCCAGAAAGGTAAGATTAGAGCAAGACCTCAATATCCCACTGCCTTCTCCGGAGGGCAGTGGGTAAATAGCAATCATAATAAATTTTTGTATAAACCCATTCCTGAATCAAACCAGGAGGTAACATGCCAGGCGGAACAGAGTTAACAGCAGCTGAAGTACAGCCCCAAAAAGAGCCGGAAGTACTGGAAAGTCCTGAAAAAGTAACCGAGGTCAGAGAGTCGGCCGAAGAACTTCAAAAAGTGGATGACGCCACCCTCGCCCCGGAAACTGTAGTTGAGCAAGGGGACTATACGGTATCCGAAAACCTGCAAACAGCAATTACGGAAGCAGTGACTACGGTGACAGAAGTTGCTGTGCGTCCCGGAGAGGACTTGGCCACACCAGATCCTATCACAGGAAGTGAGTCCGCTCCAGCGACCAGCGAAGTCCTGGAAGCAGCCGTTCCAACCATCACCCTGGAAGGCGCTGGCGTGGCAGGCAAGGTGACCATCGAGAGCGCCGCGGATGCAGCGGCCGACGGAGGACCGAAGACGGGAGACCGGGAAGTGGGGACCGCAGATATAGCGGCCGACGAGGGACGGAGGACGGAAGGGGCCGCAAATACAGCGGCTGACAGAGGACCGGAGACGGAAGACCGGGTCGAGGCCGCAGCAGACGAGACGGTGATGATCGATACCGTGCCCCTGCCAGAGACGCCAATCGCTACGACCGAGATCGACGGCAGAGAAGCCATTGGCACCTGGCCCACCCCGGAGGTTCCGAATACAGCCGGTGAGGAAGTTATTCCTCCCGCTGGAAGCAATCAAGTTGTAAGACCCTCAGACAGCACGATCGGGGGAGTAAGTGGTGTGGCTGGTGTAAGCCCTTCATCTGACTTCAGCGCTGATATGGAAGGTGTACAACCCGGTGAATCGCGGGGGTTCGCGGAATCTGATGGAAAACCAGACTACACATTTAAGGGTGACGGTATTAGCTCATCAACTGAATTTACTAATCGGTTCACTGGAGGGGAAATGGCCCGGGAAGTTACCCAGGATACAGTCTCTGCCAGTCCACCCCTTGAGGACGAGACAGGCAATCAATCCAGTTCCTCTGTCAACACAATAAATGGAGTAACAATTTCAGAAGCAAGTGTTGAAGTAGAGCCTCATAATATCCCGGATTCTAGTGAGCAAACTTCTGATCCCAGCGAGACCGCAGAGGAATATTCAGAACAATTGGCCCAATACGAGAAAGAACTGGAATTACAGCAGGAAGATCTGGTGGATTTAATCAATAGCCTGAGAGCAGAGCTGGAGGAGATTAATGAACTGGGAGAAGAGTTGGCTGACAAACGCGCAAATATGCCGGAACCTCCCTCCCAGGAAGATTATCTTAGCGAAGATGGGTCATTGGATGAGGAAAATTACAGTTGGGCATTAAAACAATATTCCGAAGACAAACATGCTTTTGAAAATGAGATCGGAATTTTACTTCAACAAATCGCCATCAAACAGGACATAATCACAAATTTGGAAGGACAGATCACTGACAAACGGGCTGAGATCGACATGACTCAGAAAAAAATCAATAAACTCCTAGGTATTATCAGCAATCTTCAGAAAAAAACGAATGAAACTCAGGACTCACTTATCCAAAATATTAAATGACGATAAATTTACTTTTATTGAAACTGGAACTTTCTTTGATTAATTCTTCAGGATCAAGTCAGGAAAAACAAAAGAGGAGCATTCCATGACCGGCGGAACTGAATTCCAGGAAGCAGTTGAAGCACCCCAGGAGAAGCTTGAAGTTAGCGAATCTAGAGCGGAGCTAAACAAGGCCACATTTGAGGCACCTTCCAAAATCGAAGAAGGGAATATCCAGGTTGCCGAAAACGTTCAGCAAGCTTTTGTGGCCGTCGTTGAGGCGGCTGGTGGCGCCGCTGGCGCAGACGGGAGACCGGAGATGGAAGAACGGGAAGTTAAGGCCGCAGAAGCAGTGGCCAACGGAGGACCGCAGACGGAGGACCGGGCAGCCCGGGCGGACTTTGCTAAAGAGCCTGAAGGGGCCACACGCGATGGTACCGCGATCGACATAACTGGGAGCACGGAACTGAACCAGGAAGCCACTCAACCGGAGATAGTAGAAACCAGGAATGGTGTTATCGATGATTTCCAGGCTGTAGAGGACACCAAAACCGAAAGTGCTCAGGAACCCTCAGCTAGCGATTCCGGAGTTCCAACCGGCAAGGAAGCTCTCGGGCAGCCTGCTCCAGATCCCTCCCACACCTACAGCGGGGTGGAAATGGCCCAGGGTGAGGTCCAGGAAGATAATGATCTCAATAACCCCCCTCCGGGCGAAGCCGCTGATTTAAACCCAACCGAGATGGAAGACCCACCAGCCTATGATCCCGATCTCATCCCTGAAAAAACAGGGACGGACCAATCGATCGATTTTAGAAATACTATTCAAACTTCACAGTCCGTAGTTTCGTCTGGCGTGGATCTAAGATCAACAGATGATGTAGTCAATGAAATGGAAAATCAGCTCAATACGATCGGGGACGATGCCGAACTGGCGGACATTGATCTGCAGAGTGCCCTCGATAAACAGCAGGAAACGATTGATATGCTTACCACAATGGGCGAGGTGCAGCGAGATACCGCTGAAACTGTGGTCCGCAAAATAGCCCTCGGGCAGACAAGTGCTGGAGATACAACAGATACCGGGGAAACCGGAGAAGGTGGGGAAAATAAGATCGTCATCGCGGCGGGTACAGGCCAGATCGATTTCAGCGAAATTGTCGGGGAAGTCAGTAAAATTGATCACTTCATCGCATCCTTGGATGTTGCCAAGGACGAAGTTGGGGATTTCCGGGTGCCGACCCTGCATCCCACCCAGATCGATCCCCTGCCTGAGCGCACAGCCAGCGGGGATTATCTGGAAACTCCCGCTGATGTCGCTGATCTTAACCTGACCGAGAAGCAAGACCCACCAGCCTATGATACCGATCTCAAACCTGAGAAAGCAGGAGAAAGTCAGCCAGAAAGCAGCGACCAGGAGTCATCCATCCGCCAGGAGATCTCCAACCTGCAGGATGAGCTCGATGATTGGCAGGAGGGTGAAACCCGGGAAATAACCTTCAATACCTGGGAAAAAGGTGAGGATGGCACGATGGTAAAAGTGGAAAAAACCGTCACTCTTACCAAAGAAGAAGCTGAGGATCTATTAGATACCATGGAAGATCGGCTAAGTAAAGACGAGTCCCGGGGAGGTACTGAGTCATCGGATTCTATTTACCAATTAAATGAAGGAATCTTGGTGGTGGGAGAAGCTCCAGTTGCTGAATTACCTTTGGATCTGAGTGACCTCATGGAGGACCTGGTTTTGGATGGTGAGGAAATAGGCGAGACCCAGGAAGAGGTGGTTGAAACATCTGATGATCAAGATGATGTGGATGAATCCGATGAACTGCGTGAAAACTATCAACAAACCATCAACAGCATCAATCAACAGATCACAAGTTTACAGCAAATATACCAAAGTTTGAACGGGGAACCAATCACATTGGTTGTTAATTTATTCTTTGCAGAAAAACAATCGGACGGGACATATACTATGGTCCACCAGACTACACAGGTGTCCTATTCTTCAATACCTTCACTTATTAACATGATGCTTGAAAAGATTTATCTAATTAACATGGAATTAGAAGACCTTGAGTACTCCTCTTCACCAATACCTCCCTCAACCCCCTCTACCCCTGGCGGAGATGAGAATGACGGGGGATCTATTAATTTAGATAGTGATCCTATTGATGATGCAGACGGAACTTCTGGCTTTAGCACTCAGAGTAGTGGGTCTGGCGCTACGAGCGCACAATCTGACTAAACTTAAGTTAATTAGATCTGGAAAAAAATGATTTATTTGAACAGAAGGAGGAAACCATGGCAGGCGGAGAAGAAACCCAAGAACCCAAGCAGGAATCCCAGGAAGGAGAAAATGCCTCACGAGAGGTCAAAGCCCAGGATGAAGTTAAGGAGCAGGAAACCCAGCGCAACCAGGAAGTGGTTGAAGAACCCGCAGCCGTGATCGAACGCGAAAGGGATGTTAAGGAATCCGAAGAAATTGAACAAGAAGTGGTCAAAGCTGTTGAGGCTGTAGGGGAACGAGGAGCGGGGACGGAGGATCGGAAAGAGGCCGCAGATACAGCGGCCGACGGAGGACCGAAGACGGAAGACCGGGAAGAGATCTCGGCCACGCCCATCCCCCTGCCCGGGCAACCGGACAAACCCGGTGATGAGATCTCTGCCACACCCATTCCGCTACCTGGCCAACCAGACAAATCTGGGGAAGAGGTCTCTGCCACACCTATTCCGCTACCTGGCCAACCAGACAAATCTGGGGAAGAAATCTCTGCCACACCTATTCCGCTACCTGGCCAACCAGACAAATCTGGGGAAGAAATCTCTGCCACACCGATTCCTTTACCTGGCCAACCGGACAGACCTGGGGAAGAGATCTCGGCCACGCCCATCCCCCTGCCCGGGCAACCGGACAGACCTGGGGAAGAGATCTCGGCCACGCCCATCCCCCTGCCCGGGCAACCGGACAGACCCGGGGAAGAGATCTCTGCCACCCCCATTCCTCTACCAGGCCAATCCAGGGAGGAACAAATCATCAAAACTGATGACCACATGGAGGAATTAGAACCCCAGGAAGGCAAACCTGTCCCCGCTGAGGATATCGAACATCAGGATCATTGGAGTGAACCTGGCAGCGAAGTTGTTGAAGGACTGGAGGAAGAACTACCTGAAGTGATTGCTGAAGAAGCCGAGGAGATCCAGGAAGACGAAGGCGGATCGATCCTGATTGGTGAGGATGAAGAAGAACTGGAGCAGATCGACTTGTCGGCGGAAGCGGCCAAAGAGGTGGAAGAATACTGGGAGCCGCCGGAGATGTATGTCCATCAAAATAAGGACGGTTCACTAGACTTTGTGGACGCAGCTGGAAAACCGATTAAATGTCCCCCGCATTACTCTAGGGACGCTGTAACCGGAGAGGTCCAAGCCTGGTACTATGGTGCAAAAACCGGGGAGGTTTTTGATGTACCTCCCTTTCCTGGTCATGACCTCACCGGTATTCTAGCGTACACCGCTCCAGATGGAACTGTCTCATTTGTGGATTCAGGTGGAAATCTCATTGATAGCCCTCCAGACTTTTTACGAAATAAGGATGGCTCGATATTCACAATGGATGCGGATGGAAAACAGTATACATTTAAAACATATGAACCTCCTACAAAAGGCGTATATATTTATTACAATCAAGACGGTTCATATCAAATTGTTGATCAAGAAGGTGATCTTATCAATTGTCCGCCTACTCTTGTCAGGGATAGTGTGACAAAAGAGTGGCTAATCAAAACATCTGAAGATCAATTTCTGAAGATTCCAGAATATAAACCCCCTACACAAGATATATATTATTATCAAGGAGCGGATGGATCCACCACGATTGTCGACGAAGATGGAACTCCAATCAAATGTCCCCCAATCTGGTCCTCACAGTATGCAAAGACCGGGGGTTCCGATACAAATATGTACATAAAAGGTGAAGACGGAGAATATTTAACCATTCAAGAGTATGTACCGCCAACTGAAGGTGTATTTATCTGTTATCACCCGGACGATTCTATCACCCTGGTCAACGATAAAGGGGAAACGATCAAATCCCCACCAAAGTTGACCTATGACCATATTGACGGTGAATATTACCTGGAAGGCAAAGATGGAAGTAGAATTAAGCCACAAAAGTGGTGGCAGCGTCCAATAGACATGTACGTCTATGTTGGGCAAGATGGATCTGTAGAGATTGTCAATGAAAATGGGGAAATAATCGAAAATCCTATGCAATATACAGAAGATAATGGGAAGTATATCGCTTTGGGTGGTGAGGAAATTCCTCTCTATAAACCTCCCTCTTCCCATTGGGACAAGAAATGATTTCCAGACCAGGAGAACTATCTTCCTGAGAACAACTCGTTCAGAATATGCTGCCAAGATGATCAGCAGACTGGTCATCTTGGCCAGCATCTGATCCCTTTCATGCAGCAGTCGTGGCCATTTGGGTCCAGGTCTGCGTTTGGGGTTGAATTCGCCAGCACTTTGCTATCATCCGTCTTCGGTCCTCGGTCGTCGGTCATCGGTCGCTAGCAAAGCTAGCCCTGCCCCGTCTTCCATCCTCGGTCTTCGGTCGCTAGCCAAGTGAGCCCTCCCCCGTCTTCCGTCCTAGGTCTTCGGTCTGCTTTATAATATCTCCATGCCTTTCCAGCTCATCACCCCCGCCCACCACCAAGCGATCAGCACCCTGGTTGAGAATATTCCCACCCGGGAGATCTCTGAGGTCTCGTCGGACCTTGCTGTGCTCATCGAGCGTATTCGCAATGACATCCCGGAGAAAAAACGCATCTCCACCGGGCGTTATAGCATTGTCAAAGCCCTCGGAGAAGCGCTCTACCCCCTGCTGGCAGATCCCTTTGGTTTCGGTGTGGCGCTCTTCGAAACACCCGGTGACCCCTTCGTGCGCAGCCTGGCACTGCAGCTGCTTTCCCTCTGGGCAGTTAACAATGGCGGAGTGGACCCTGTGAAGGGATGTTTCGAAGCTGCGGCTGGAAATGAGGACTGGATCCTCCGGGAATGCGCCTCGGGGCTTGTCCGCAAATTAGTAAAAAGATATCCCGATCAGATTCAGGGCTGGTACCTAAAAATGGTCCACTCCCCCAACCCAAATCAGCGCCGATTTGTGAGTGAGTCCCTCCGCCCGGTGGTAGAAAACCGCTGGTTTCACAAAGATCCCAACTATGCCTTGGAGGTGATCAAGCACCTCTTTAAAGAATCAGCCCCCTACCCCCGAACCTCGATAGGCAACAACCTCAGCGATTGGATGCGCGTCAGCGAAGAGCTAGCCTGGCCTATCCTCACTGAACTGGCCCATAACGGCGATAAAAATTCCTACTGGATCGCCTACCGGGCCTGCCGCAACCTGGTCAAAAAAGAACCCCTCAGGGTCTTGAAGCTGCTGGATATCAGGGAGTATAAATACAAAGACCGCCATTTCCGGATGGAGGACTTCCAGGAGAGTTAAAAAATATGGTACTGTCAAAAATTGCGGGGCAGCAGCTCGGCCGTCCCGGCCTTCTGCTCAGCAGCACCCTGGCATCGCTCTGGAATCACAGAAACGCAGACCTGAATGAGACCGTGCTCCAGCTGCTGCCCGATCCTCCTCCGGGCAAGATCCTGGAGGTTGGATTTGGGGGAGGGTATTTGATCAGCCGGATGATTGGAAAATATCCGGAGGCTCAGATCGCAGGAGTAGACCATTCCCGTTATCTAGTGAGGCGGCTTGAAAAACACTTAAAAAAACACCTTAAATCCGGCCGATTGGTTCTCAAGTGCGCCCCGGCGGAGGATCTGCCCTTTCCAGATATTTCCTTTCAGGGCATCTGCAGTGTGAATTCCATCTTCTACTGGGATGATATTCCCGCGGCAGTATCAGAGCTGCGGCGGGTCCTGGAAGCTGGCGGCTGGCTCTGTTTGTGTTTTACCTGCCCTGAATCGATCGAGGACAAAGGCTTCGCCTCTGAAATCCACCCGGTCCAGGCGGGCTGGGTCCTGGAACTGCTGCTGGAAGCCGGTTTTATTGATCCAGATGTTCAAGATTTTCAGGACAGACACCGCAGCTATGTCTGCCTTACAGCAAAAGGGTGAATCATCATAGTAGTTTAAGAAGGAAAAATGAAAACCAATCATCCATACGGAAAAAATCAATGGGAATAACACTCTGGACTGAAATTGACCAATATTATCAGGATCTGCTCACAAGGCCGGATCCAGCCTTGGAAAAAGCAAAAATGACTCCTGATCTACCGGATATAAGCCTTTCCAGCACCCAGGGCCGTTTCCTGGAGATCATGGTCCGCAGCCTGGGAGCCAAACACGTCCTGGAGATCGGCACCCTGGGAGGATACAGCACCGCCTGGCTTGCCAGGGGGCTTCCCTACGGAGCCAGGCTGATCAGTCTGGAGATCGATCCCGAGCGGGCAAAACTGGCCCGCGAAAACTTGAACCTCTTTGAATTCAAAGCCAAGGTGGAGGTCTGGGTTGGTGACGCTTTACATAATATGTCTGAAATGACTAAAATTGACCAGCCTCCTTTCGATCTGATCTTCATCGATGGCGAAAAATCCCAGTACACCGATTATCTGGACCTCTCCATCCAGCTCTCCCACCCCGGGACGCTGATCATCGCCG
>Ga0307418_1000267_pt1 | contig 15658 bp, 13 predicted proteins | sample SalMarWE160220MG_2_FD_202160 | JGI IMG/M metagenome (GOLD analysis project Ga0307418, IMG submission 202160) | Salt marsh sediment microbial communities from the Plum Island Ecosystem LTER, Massachusetts, United States - WE1602-20 | ecosystem: Environmental > Aquatic > Marine > Intertidal zone >...
CCTTGTGGCGGAAAATTGCGGCATGACCGGGGAAATCGTGGCGCCCCGGCACGCAAAAAGAGAGGGCCAGATCGCTCCGGCCCCCCTCCGGTCCGCCAATTGGCCCTGTTCTTAGCCAGCGCCGTCCCCGCGCGATTGGACGCCCAAGCCGCGCCGTCTGTTCCGCCCGGGCGCGAGCGCTGATACAAGCGTCCGCGACATGGCGCCCCGCATCCTCTACGTCGTCACCGAAGACTGGTATTTCCTGTCGCACCGGCTGCCCGTGGCCCGGGCGGCCAAGGCCGCGGGCTATGAGGTGCATGTCGCCACCCGAATCAAAGACGGCCGCGCCCGTATCGAGGAGGAGGGCTTCACGCCCCATGCGCTGTCGTGGAGCCGCGGCAGCCTGTCCCCCGTCGGCAGCTTTTCGGCCACGCGCGAGCTCAGGCGGCTGTTCCGGAGGCTCCAGCCCGATATCGTCCACAACGTGGCTCTGAAGCCGGTGTTGCTCGGGACCCTGGCGAGCCTGGGCTTGAGCCGTATCGCCGTCGTCAACGCCCTGACCGGCCTTGGCGCGGTGTTCGTGGACAATGGCGGATCGGGGGCGTTCACGCGCCGCGTCGTGGAGTTCGCGCTCAAGCATCTCCTCAAGCGGGCACGGAGCTGCACCATCGTGCAGAACCCCGACGACCGCCGCTTCCTCCTCGATCTCGGTATCCCGCCGGACGCCGTGACCATCATTGCCGGCTCGGGCATCGATCTCGATCGGTATCAAGCCTTACCCGAGCCGCCGCCGCCGGTGACCGCCGCCTTCGTCGGACGCATGTTGCGGCACAAAGGGATCATGACTCTGGTAGACGCCTTCCGGCTCGTCACCGACCGGGGCGTCAAGCTGCGCCTCCTTCTCGCAGGCGATTGCGACCGCGAGAACCCAGGGTCCTTGGCGCCGGAGCAGCTGCGCGAGTTCGCGAGTGCCTTTGGCATTGTCTGGCTCGGCCATGTCACCGACATCCGCGAGGTCTGGAGCGAGGCGCATTTCGCCGTCCAGCCGTCCCGGGGCGGGGAGGGCTTGCCCAAGAGCCTGCTGGAAGCTGCCGCGTGCGGCCGCGCCATGGTGGCGACCGACGTGCCCGGCTGCCGGGAGATCGCGATCGCAGGGGAGACGGCGCTCACCGTGCCGGTCGACGATGCCGAAGCGCTGGCCGCCGCCATGACGCGGCTGGCGGAGGACGCGGCTTTGCGCGCGCAGTTCGGCGCGGCGGCCCGGCGTCTGGTCGAAGAGAAGTTCTCCGCCGACGCCATTGGCCAGGAGACCGTGGCGCTCTATGACCGCCTGCGCGTCCGCTAGGCGGCCGCACCGTTCTCGGCGCGCATCATTTGGACAATACCGGCATGCGTCTCGACCTGCGGCGTCCAGCCCGTCGCCAGCAATTTCGATATGTCGACCACGAACTGGCCTGACACGCGCTCCCAGTCGGCCTCCCGGCCGAACGACTTGAGGATGCGCTTCACCGCGCCTGAGGGAACCTTCACGAGGTGAGGAGGCTTTCCGAGCCCTTCCCGCATGGCGCCGACCAGATCGGCGACGGTGATCGGCTCTGCATCGGCAACGAGAAACGTCTCGTTCTTAGCTGCCTCCGTCGCGAGCACATGGACAATCGCGGTGATGAGATTGTCGAGCGCGAGTAGCGAGCGGCGGTTGTCGAGACCGCCGAAGGGAAGCGGCATGGGCGTCTTGGCGATGGTCGCAAGCGAGGCGATGTTGCCTTTGACGCCCTTGCCGTAGACCACCGCCGGACGGAGGATCGTATAGGGGACGCCGCTTTGCTCGACCAGCCGCTCGGCCTCGAGCTTGGAGTGCCCATACGCATCGGTCGGCTCCGGCACGTCCTTCTCGGTGATGGCGTGGTCCGCCGCGAGCCCGGCTTGTGCGCGCACCGACGACATAAAGATGAAGCGCTCGACCTTGCCTTTGGCTTGTTCGGCAAGCTCGCCAACCGCCTCGGCATTGATGCGGGTGTAGACCGTGTCTGGCAGGACGCCGGGCGCGTGCGCGATGCCGGCGAGATGGACCACATGGGTCACACCTTCGAGCAGCTCGGACCAATCGGACGGCGCGGCGAGATCCGGCATAGTCACGCGCTCCACCTCGCTTGCGGCGATGATGGCATTGGGATCGCGCGCTGCGGCCCGGACCGCGAAGCCTTGCTTGGCGAGCGCGGCGACGAGCGTCTTGCCGATGAAGCCGGACGCGCCGGTGACGAGGATGCGCGGTGTCACTCAGCGCCCCCGCGTGAAGTCGAAGAGCACGAAGCCCGTGGCCACGAGGCCGAGCGCGAGCGCTGCGAGATCGAAGGCAAGCGAGCGGGCCAGCGCCGCAGCGATGGCAAGGCACGCGAGCACGAGGCAAAGCGCAAAGACCCGCGACGTGACTTGTGGCACGCGCAAGCCTTGCGCCACGCCCCGCTGATAGAAGTGGGTCTTGTGCGCGGAGAACACGCGCTCTCCCTGAATGAGGCGCCGAACAAGGGTCAGCGTGGTGTCGGTCAAGGAGTAGAGCGCCAGCAGGAGGCCTGAAACGATGTGAGCCTCCGCCACGTAGATCAGCATATAGGCCAGAACGAGACCGATCGGCAGGCTGCCGGCGTCGCCGAGGAAGATCTGCGCGGGGTGCTTGTTGAACACGGCGAAGCCGAGTGTGGCGCCCAGCAGCACCAGCGCCAGCAGACCGATGCTCGCTGGCACCACGCCGAGCCAGCAGAGGATCGCCACGCCGAGCGTCATCGGCACGACCTGCGCCACCGTCATCCAATCGAGGCCGTCCAGGAAGTTGATGGCGTTCACGAAGCCAACGACGCCCAGAACCATCAGGGCCCGCTCGAGGCCGAGAGGCAGGAGATCGGGCAGCAAGCGGAAGCCCTGCGGCAGCATGAACACGATGGCGAGCGCGACCAGCGTCTGGGCCAGCAGCCGCCACGACACTTCGAGGGCGTGCACATCGTCGAGCGCGCCCACGACGGTGAGAGCGGCCGCACCGGCCAGCACGGGCACCAGACTCGGTGGTGGCACGGCGTTGAGCGCTACCGCCGTGGCGCACACGATGGTCAGGGAGGCCATGACGGCAAGCCCGGCGCCTTGCGGCGTCGCTGTGGCATGTGATGAGCGCGCGTTTGGATGCGCGAGCAGGTGGCGGACGAGAATGGGTTTCAAGATGAGGATCAGGCCGGCGCTGAGCCCGGCGCTGGCGGCAAACACGGTGAGCCAGGAAACGAAATCGGGCTGAAGCATCTGCCTAGTGCAGCGTGCGCGAGATGGGTTGCCATTCGTCCTTGGCCGAGACCGTAGGGGCCGGCCCCCCCGGCGTATAGCCTTCGACCGTGGCGCGGAGTATGTCCTGGAGCTCGACCTCATCCACCTTCTGGATCGCGTTTTCGAGGCGCCCCAGCGCCGCCACGAGACCCTCATAAGGCAAGACCGGCTCGGAGTTCTTGAAGATGCGCGGATGGTTCGTGCCGGTCGTGTTCTTGCCGATCAGGAGCTCCTCGTAGAGCTTCTCGCCACGCCGCAAGCCCACATATTCGATGGCAATGTCGCCCTCGGGATGGTCTTCGTCGCGGACGTCGAGTCCTGACAGGCGGATCATGGTGCGGGCGAGATCGTCGATCTTCACCGGCGTCCCCATCTCGAGCACGAAAACCTCGCCGCCGGTCGCCATGGCCCCTGCCTGGATGACGAGCTGGGCAGCCTCGGGAATCGACATGAAATAGCGGATCACTTCCGGATGCGTGACGGTCACCGGGCCGCCGGCCTTGATCTGGTTGCGGAACAGCCGGACGACCGAGCCCGAGGAATCGAGCACATTGCCGAAGCGAACCATGGTGAAAATGGTGGCGGGGCTTTCTTGCGCCAATGCTTGCAGGATCAGCTCGGCCAGGCGTTTGCTCGCGCCCATCACGTTGGTCGGACGCACCGCCTTGTCGCTTGACACCAGCACGAACCGCTCGACGCCCAGCTCTTTCGCCACTTCGGCGACTACGAGCGTGCCGAGCGTATTGTTCTGAAGCCCCACGAAAGCGTTCGCCTCGACGATCGGCACGTGCTTGTAGGCCGCGGCGTGGTAGATCACCTCGACCCCTTGCTCCTCGATAGTGCGCGCGACGAGCTTGCGGTCGAGCACCGAGCCGAGAACCTGGACCACGCCGGTCTCCACCGGCGCGCCGCCTTCGTCCTCGTTGTGCAGCCGCCGTTTCAGTTCCTCGATCTCCATCGAGATCTCATAAAGGGCGGCTTCCGAGACGTCGAAGAGAACGAGTATCTTCGGCCCGAGCTTTAGCAATTGGCGGGTCAACTCCGAGCCGATGGAGCCGCCGGCACCAGTGATCATCACCACCTTGCTATGTACCTGCGCGGTCAGAAGCTCGAGATCGGGGCTCACCGGATCGCGGCCCAACAGGTCCTCGACGTCGATGGGCCGGAGATCGCTCACCTCGACATGGCCCGAGGCGATATCCTCGAGTGCTGGCAGTGTCTTCACAGCCACGGGAAAAGTGTCAAGCAGCTTGAGCGCCATCCTGCGCTCGCCGCGAAGTGCGGTCGGCGTAGCCAGCAGAATCTCCTTCACGTCCTCGTCGGCGATGGTCTTGCCGATCTTCTCGGGCCTGAGGACCTTGACGCCGTGGACCAGCTGGCCGGCAAGGGAAGGATTCGAATCGATAAAGGCGACGGGTTTGTAGTTGCCGGTCTCGTTCAATGCGCGCAAGAGCTGGATGCCGATGGGCCCGGCGCCGTAGATGATGACCTTCTTCCGCTCGTCGAAGCTCACGGGCTTATGTTGCGGAGCCGCCCGGAGCAGCAAGGTCCCCGCCCACTGCCGGCTGAGACGGATGAGACCCGCGGCGATCAGGGCGTAGATCACCACGACCGAGCGAGGCTGCCCCTTGATGCCGCTCATCAGCACGACGAGAGCCCAGAGCACCGCGGCGATGACCACCGCCGTGTAGATGCGCGTCGTGCCCTCTGGCCCGATGAACCGGGTGACGAGCTTGTAGAGCCCGCGCCAGTAGAAGACCAGGACGCCGACGACCGGTGCCGCCAGCATGAGCAGGAAGATCTCGAAATTTTCCGGGATGTACAGCTGGCTGAGGCGCAAGGAATAGGCGGCCCACAACGCGATGCCGAGCATCGCGAAGTCGTTTACGATCAGAAGTGTCCGCTTGAACCAGCGAGGACGTTCGATCAGCCAAACGGCAAGACTCATGCGGCCGACCCCGTATCGGACCTAAATCCACCCAAGAAGATCATGCACATAGGGAAAGTCCGGTGAACCATAGCCGAAGCTTCGCCGGAACGGAAGCAAAGGGATGGTGCCAGCCTTAAGCCTTTCCGGGTGGGCTTGAGGTCTCATGGCCTTCCGGTCAAGTCTCTGCGAGACTTCGAGAGGGGCGGGATGTAGCACGTACCGGCATGACGAGGGAAATCGATAATCGAACGAAAGCCTTGGGCGCCTTGGCATTCGCCCTGGCTTTGGGGCTTGCGCCAATCCAGGACGGAGCGGCGGAAGGCAGCACGGTCACGCTGGTCACGCCGCTCGCCTATGGCACCTATCTGCCGGGCCTGGGAAAGCCGGCGCTGGCACTTGCCCGGGCCCTCAAGAAGCGCTCCGGTGGGGCGCTCGTGCTCGACCTGAAGCAGCCGGGGGACGGCACGCTGCCCCACGAGATCCTCGACAAAGTCTCTGACGGCAAGGTCGATGCGGGACTCGCCACGGCGGGCTTCTGGGCCGCGAAAGTGCCGGCCGCGCCCCTGTTCGGAGGCTTCCCCTTCGGCCCCGACGCTAAGGGCTATCTCGCCTGGTTCGATCACGGCAATGGCAGGAAGCTCTATCAGGAGATGTACGACCAAGCCGGCCTCAAGGTCCACGTGCTGCCTTGCGCCTTCGGCGGGGCGGAGGCAGGCGGCTGGTTTGCCAAGGAGATTCACACGAAGAAGGACCTCGACGGCTTGCGCATGCGCATTTTCGGCCTCGGCGCCCGCGTCATGTCGCGGCTCGGCACGATCCCGGTGCTCGTCGCCGGCGGGAATTTGGAGCAGGCGTTCGAGAGCGGCAAGATCGACGCGGCCGAGCTCTACACCCCTGCGGCCGATCGCGAGGAAGGCATCCAGAGATACGCCAAGCTGGTCTACATGCCCGGCTGGCACCAGCCCGCGACCGTCCTCGAGCTTCTCATCAACAAGGAGCGCTGGAACGCGCTAGGGCCGAAGCGTCAGGGACTGATCGAGACCACGTGCCGCCAGTTGCTTCAATCGACGCTCGGCGAGAGCGCGGGCCTTCAAGCGGAGGCCCTTGCCAGCCTGTCAGCCAAGGACGGCGTCCGCATCCTCCCCTGGCCTGAGGGCGTGCTTGACGCGCTGCGCGCATCTTGGGCCGAGGTCGCCAAGGAGGAGGGCATCCGCGACTATTTCTTCAAGGAGGTCTTCCAAGACATTGAAAGATTCCAAGCCGGCGCGGCCGCCGGCCCTGCCGTGCCCATGCCCCAATCGGCGGAGCCAACGGCGGCGGGACAACAGCCCGCCGCCCGCTGACGCGTTATTTCTGCGTTGCCAGATAAGCGATGATGTTGGCGCGCTCGTCGGCATCGGGAACGCCTTGGAAGGCGAGCGCCATGGGCGATTGCGGCAACATCGCCTTGGGATCGGTGATCCACTTGTCGAGATTCGCTTCCGTCCACACGAAGCCCTCTTCGCCGAGCTTCTTCATGCCCGGCGAGTAGGGATAGCCCTCGACGCTCGCCGCCTTACGGCCGACGATGCCGTTCAGCTCCGGCCCCACCAAAGTCTTGGCGCCCGGGCCGATTTGGTGACAGATGGCGCATTTGGCGAAAGCCTCTTTGCCCTTCGCAGCGTCGCCTCCGGCAGACGCCGGGCCGGCCAGTGCAATAAGCGCCACGGCACTGAGCCCAAACAGGCCAAGTTTCCTCATCCCAGTTCTCCTTGGTAGACTACCCAGCGGATTTACTTGCCTCTCCGGGCCGGGATTTTATCAAGCCCAGGGAGGGAGACAAAAGGCGGCATGACGACACCGTAACGCGGAGTGCAATGGGGCGTTCCACTTTGAGCCATTTTGGGACTCTACAAGGGCGGATATTGCCCGCATCCCGCGCCCATGCGAAAGACTAGCAGCAGCTCTTCCCGTAGACGCCACTCTTGACGGCCTGGAGCCCTTCAGATGTCGACAATGATCCTTCCCGATCCGGACCGCGCGGTCATGGCGCGTCGCAACGACATCGTGAAGCAGCTCAAGCGGCTCGTCCCTAAGGCGACCCTGATCGCCGATCAGGAGGGCTGCCGGACCTTCGAGTCCGACGCGCTCACGGCCTATCGTGTCCTACCCCTTGCCGTCGTGCTCCCGGAAAGTACGGAAGAGATTTCGGCGATTCTGCGCTTTTGCCACGACAACCACGTCAAGGTGGTGCCGCGCGGGGCAGGGACCTCGCTTTCAGGCGGCGCGCTGCCGCTCGAGGACGCGATTGTGCTTTGCCTGTCGCGCATGAGCAAAGTCCTCGAAGTCGACACCTCAAACCGCGTGGCGCGGGTCCAGGCCGGCACCACGAACCTCGCCATCACGGAAGCTGCCTCGGGTCAGGGCTTCTTCTACGCGCCCGATCCGTCGAGCCAGATCGCCTGCACCGTGGGCGGCAATATCGCCACCAACTCCGGCGGGGCGCACTGCCTCAAATACGGCGTCACCGTGAACAACCTGCTCGGCGTCCGCATGGTCATGATGGACGGGGAGGTCATCGACATCGGCGGCGCCTATCTCGATGCGCCGGGCTATGACTTCTTGCCGTTGATCACCGGGTCCGAAGGCCAGCTTGGCATCGTCACCGAGGCCACGGTGCGCTTGCTCGCAAGCCCGGAAGGCTCGCGGCCCATGCTGATCGGCTTCGACTCCACGGAAGCCGCCGCCTCTTGCGTCGCCGCCATCATCGCTGGCGGCATTGTCCCCGTGGCCATCGAGTTCATGGACCGCCCGGCCATTCACGTGTGCGAGCACTTCGTGGCCGCCGGCTATCCCCTCGATGCCGAAGCCGCGCTCATCGTCGAAGTGGAGGGCTCCGAGGACGAGATCGAGTATCTCCTGGAGAAGATCGAGGACATCGCCGGCGACTTCCTGCCGACCAGCGTGCGCCGGAGCCAGAGCGCGGAAGAAAGCGCGCTCATCTGGAAGGGCCGCAAGGCGGCGTTCGGCGCCATTGGCCAGCTCTCCGACTATGTCTGCATGGACGGCGTCATTCCCCTGTCCAAGCTGCCCAAGGCGCTCGACGAGATCGGCTGGATCTGCCGCAAATATCGCTTCGACGTCGCCAACATTTTCCATGCCGGCGACGGCAATCTCCATCCGCTCATTCTTTATAATGCCAACGATTCCGTTCAGCTCGAGCGCGTCGAGCTGTGCGGTGCGGAGATCCTGAAGCTCTGTGTCGAGCTCGGCGGCTGCCTGACCGGCGAGCATGGCGTCGGCATCGAAAAAAGAGAGCTGATGTACGAGCAATATTCCGATGAGGACATCGACCAGCAGGTCCGCATCAAGGAAGAGTTCGATCCCTCTTGGCTGCTCAACCCGGGCAAGGTGTTCCCCATCGAGGGCCGCGACGCCCAGAAGATGCGCGGGCTCGAGCTGCGGGACCTTGGGCCCGAAATCGAGGACGAAGTCGTGGCCGAGATCGAGGCCGAAGTGGTTGAAGGACACGACGCCCCGTGACCGGTCACATGCGCCTCGGCTTCCACGCTCCCGAGACTGAGGAGGAGCTCAAGGACCTCGTTGCCGAGGCCGCGGACACCCGCACGCCGCTCGAGGTCATGGGGAAGGGCACCAAGCGCGAGATCGGGCACCCCGTGGGCGCCGGTGCCGTGGTCTCGACCGAAGCCATGGTCGGCATCTCCCTTTACGAGCCGACCGAGCTTGTCATGGTGGCGAAGACGGGAACGCCGCTGGCCGAGATCGAGGCGAAGCTTGCCGAGAACGACCAGGAGCTTCCCTTCGAGCCGGTCGATCTTGGCCCCGTGCTCGGCTACGGACCGCGCGAGGGCACGATCGGCGGCGTGGTCGCTACCAACATTTCCGGCAGCCGGCGCATTCTGAAGGGTGCGGCCCGCGACCATGTGCTCGGTGTGCGCGCCGTCAATGGCCGCGGCGAGTTGATCAAGGCTGGCGGCCGGGTGATGAAGAACGTCACCGGCTACGATCTCGGCCGTACGCTGGCCGGCTCGTGGGGGACGCTCGCCATCATGACCGAGGTGGCGCTGAAAGTGCTGCCCGCCCAACGCGAGACCCGCACCGTCGTCTGTTTCGGCCTGACCGATCAAACCGCGATCGAGGCACTGTGCATCGCCATGGGCACGCCTTACGAGGTCTCCGGCACACTGCATGCGCACGCGGACCTCGCCGCGCGCTTCTCCGACCAGGAGATCGCCGGCGCCGAAGATGCCGTTACGGCCATCCGGGTGGAGAATTTTCCGAGCTCTGCCCGCTACCGGGCGAGCCGCTTGCGCCAGGCGCTTCTCGCCTACAGCCCGGCATTGGAGCTCGACCACGAGCGGAGCAAGAAATTCTGGGACGAGGTCCGCGCCCTGAAAATGTTCCAGGGGAAGCCGAACCCGCTCTGGCGCGTATCCACCACGCCTGCGAACGCCACCAAGCTCATCCATAATCTGTCGCGCAAGATCGACCTCCGCGCCGCTTACGACTGGTCGGGTGGTCTTCTCTGGATTGAGTCACCGCCTCTGACCGACGGCGGCGCGGTCGATATTCGCCGCACGCTTGCCGAACTCAGCGGCCATGCCACGTTGATCCGCGCCGATGACGCGACCCGTGCCGGCATCGACGTGTTCCAGCCGCTCGAATTGCCGCTCGCCGTCTTGTCGGCGAAGCTGAAGCACGCCTTCGACCCGCTCGGTATTTTCAATCCGGGCCGCATGTATCGGGATATGTAGCGACGCGCCATGCAGACCAACTTCAACGCCCTCCAGCTTGGTGACCCGTCGATTGAGCGCGCCGACGAGATCTTGCGCCGCTGCGTCCATTGCGGCCTGTGCACGGCGACCTGCCCGACCTACGTGCTGACCGGCGATGAGCGCGACAGCCCCCGCGGCCGTATCTATCTCATGAAGCAGATGTTCGAGGGGCGCGACGTGACCCCCTCGACGGTCTATCACCTCGACCGCTGTCTCTCATGCCTCGGCTGCATGACGGCTTGCCCGAGCGGCGTCGACTACATGCACCTGGTCGACCTCGCCCGCGTGCGCATCGAGCAGCGCGGTCACCGCGGAACCAAACAACGCCTCACGCGCTGGTTCTTGACCCGCGTGCTGCCGAATCCCAACCGGTTCAAGCTCATGTTGGTGCTCGGCTGGTTCGCCAAGCCGTTCCGCCACATGTTTGCCAACATGGGCATGCGCCGCACGGCTGCGGCGCTTGCTCTGGTGCCGCCGGGCGCTCTGAAGCTGAAGATCTCGAAACCGAAATCGGCCTACAATCCCAAGGCGCCGCAGCCGAAGCGCGTGGCGATCATGCTGGGCTGCGTCCAGGAGGTGCTGGCCCCGCAGATCAATCTTGCCGCCATCCGCCTGCTTCGGCGTCATGGCGTCGACGTCATGGTGGTCAAGGACGAAGGCTGTTGCGGTGCGCTCTCCCATCATCTCGGCCGGGAGGAGGAGGCGCGGGCCCATGCGCGTCACAATATCGATGCGTGGACCGCGGTCATGCGCGAGCGCCTGCTCGATGCCATCGTCGTCACGGTCGGCGGCTGCGGCACCATGCTCAAGGACTACGGCAATCTTCTCGCCCGCGACCGCGGCTATGCCGAGCGCGCTGAATATGTCTCAGGGCTTGCCCGCGACGTCACTGAGTTCCTCGACGAGATCGGCCTCAATCCGCCGGTGATGTGGACCGGCCTCAAGGTCGCCTATCACGGCGCCTGCTCGCTCCAGCACGGCCAGAAGCTCGATGCGCTGCCGCGCGGGCTGCTCGAGCAGGCCGGCTACACGTTGACCGACATTCCTGAAGGGCATCTGTGCTGCGGCTCGGCCGGCACCTACAACATCCTTCAGCCCGAGCTCTCGGGCGAATTGCGCGAGCGCAAGCTCAAGAACATCGAATCCATCAAGCCCGACGTCATCGTCACCGGCAATATCGGCTGCATGACCCAGCTTAAGGGTGGCACCGACGTGCCCTTCGTCCACACCGTCGAGCTGCTGGATTGGGCCACCGGCGGCCCGTGCCCGCCGGCGCTCTCCAAGATGAAGAACAGCGCCCATCCCATCGAGGCCTTGGTGGAGATGGCCAAGATGAGCGCCAAGGAGCGCGCCCTCGCGGATTAGGCCGCCCTTGCTTGCTGGCCGGGGAGCGATGGGCTAGAACGCGGCGGCTGGAGCCCCTTTAGAATCAGCCGCATTCTCCGATGAGCAAGAAAGACGCAAGCCCGCGCCCAGAGGCCCGCCTGCCGAAGGGTTTGCAGGACACACCGGCGCAGGAAATCCGCGCCACCGAAGCCATGCTCGGCACCATCAGGGGTGTTTTCGAGACCTACGGCTTTGAGCCGCTGGATACGCCTGGCATCGAATATACCGACGCGCTCGGCAAGTTCCTGCCCGACCAGGACCGGCCCAACGAGGGTGTGTTCTCCTTCAAGGACGACGACGAGCAGTGGCTGTCGCTGCGCTACGACCTGACGGCGCCGCTCGCCCGCTACGTGGCCGAGAACTACCAGACCCTGCCCAAGCCGTTGCGCCGCTATCAGGTCGGGCCGGTGTGGCGCAACGAGAAGCCGGGACCGGGGCGCTTCCGCCAGTTCATGCAGTTCGACGCCGACACGGTCGGCGCCGCCTCGATCGCCGCCGATGCCGAGCTGTGCATGCTCGCCGCCGACACGCTTGAAGCCCTCGGCATTCCGCGCGGCGACTATGTCGTGAAGATCGGTAGCCGCAAGATTCTCGATGGCGTGTTGGAGCGCGCGGGAGTCACCGCGGACGACAAGGCGAAACACCTCACCGTGCTGCGTGCCATCGACAAGCTCGATCGGCTCGGGGTCGAAGGCGTGCGTCTGCTTCTCGGTAAGGGCCGCAAGGATGAGTCCGGCGACTACACCAAGGGGGCCGAGCTCGCGCCGAAGCAGATCGAGGCGATTATCGATTTCGTCGAAGCCTCCGGCGGCGACCGCGACCAGACCCTCACCGACTTGAAGACCTTGGTCGAAGGGTCCGCGATCGGCGAGGAGGGCGTCGGCGAGGTGACCGCCATGCACGATCTCTTGTCGGCCAGCGGTTTCGCCTCCGACCGTGTCGTGATCGATCCCTCCGTCGTGCGCGGGCTTGAGTACTACACCGGTCCCGTGTTCGAGGCAGAGCTGACCCCGTCCATTGTCGACGAGCGCGGGCAACAGATCCGGCTCGGCTCCGTGGTGAGCGGCGGCCGCTATGACGGCCTTGTCGAGCGCTTCACCGGCGAGAAGGTGCCGGCCACCGGCGTCTCGGTCGGCGTGTCGCGTCTTTTGTTCGGCCTTCAGCTTCTCGGCAAGTACAAGGGCGACGCCGTGCAGGGCCCCGTCGTCGTGCTCGTCTTCGACAAGGAGCGCATGGCCGACTACCAAAGAATGGCGCAGGAGCTTCGTGCCGCCAACATCCGCGCCGAGCTTTATCTCGGCTCCTCTGGCATGAAGGCCCAGATGAAATATGCCGATAAGCGCGGCAGCCCGTGCGCCGTCATCCAGGGCGGCGACGAGAAGGGACGCGGCGAGGTGCAGATCAAGGATCTGATCCTCGGCGCCACGCTGACGTCCATCGAGGACCGCGAAGACTATTTGAAGAAGCAGGCCGAGGCGCAATTCGCCGTGCCCGAGGCCGACCTGGTCAAAGCGGTCCGGCAAGTTCTCGACCGTCACAAGGCCTGAGCCATGGCCGCCGAATCCGCACAGAAATTCGAGGCTCTCGAAGCCCAAGCACGCGCGCTTCTCGACCTGTTCGCGCGCGCGGGCTACGAGCCCGTTGCGCCTTCCATCATCCAGCCGGCCGATGTGTTCCTCGACCAGATCGGCGAGCAGGTCCGGGGCCGTACCTACGTCTTCACCGATCTTGCCGGCGACGAGCTCTGCTTGCGCCCGGATCTCACCGTTCCCGTGTCGCGGCTCTATCTCGAGCGGCACCCGAAGGCCGATAAGACCGCACGCTATTGCTATAACGGCCCTGCCTTTCGCTTTCAGCCGCTGGGGCCCAGCGCCACGCACCCGCGTGAGTTCCGCCAGGCGGGCATCGAGTGCTTCGGCGCCTCCGACAAGGAAAGCGCCGACATCGAGGTCGTGCTGCTCGCCGTCGAGGCGGTAAGGAGCACCGGGCTCCGAGAGCATTGGCTCCGCTTCGGCGACATCGCGCTGTTCTATGCGCTGATCGATGCCCTCGGCCTGCCGGAACGCTGGCGCCTTAAGCTCCGCCACTATTTCTGGCGGCCGCCTGTGTTCCACGCGCTGCTCGATCGCCTCGCCAAGGGCGAGCGCCCCGACTCTGATGGCCTCGCCGCGGCGCTTGCCGACAAGCTTGCCGGCGAAACGCAGAGCCGCGCCGAGGAGATCGTCGCCGCCTATCTCGACGCCCAAGGCATCCCCTTGGCGGGCAACCGCTCTTTGCGTGAGATCGCGGAGCGGCTGCTCGATCATGCCGCGGACTTGCGCGCCGACGCGCTGCCCAAGGAGGTGGCGACCATCATCGAGTATTACCTCGCGGTCGCCGCTCCGCCGCGGGAAGCCGCGGACAAGATCGCCATGATCGCCAAAGGTGCTGGCCTGGACATCGACGCCGCGCTCGATGGGGTCTTGCGCCGGTTCGACCGCCTTGAGCGCGACGGCGTCGACCTCGGCCGCGCGACCTTCGCCACCGAGTTCGGCCGCAAGCTCGAATATTATTCGGGCCTCGTGTTCCAGATCGAAGGGGCCGGCATGGACGAGACCGAGCCGGTCGCGGGCGGCGGCCGCTATGACGGGTTGCTCGCCGCGCTTGGCGCGCCGCGTGAGGTGCCAGCTGTGGGCTCGGCCATACACACCGAGCGCCTGCTCGCCGCCGTGGTAGGAGCCGCGTGATGGCTTCGCCTGCGCTCGTCATCGCCGTCCCCTCCAAGGGGCGCCTCAAGGAGCAAGCCGCCGCCATGTTCGAGCGGGCCGGCTTGCCGCTGCGCGTCAAAGGCCATGAGCGCGGCTACCGCGGCCAGCTCGAAGGGCTCGACGATGTGGAGGTGGAATACACCTCAGCCGCCGAGATCGTGCACCAGCTCAAAGCGGGCCGCGTGCATCTCGGCATCACCGGCGAGGACCTGGTGCGCGAGACGCTTCCCGACGTGGACTCGACCGTGGAGTTTCTCAAGCCGCTCGGCTTCGGCCACGCCGACGTCGTGGTGGCCGTCCCCGATTGCTGGCTCGACGTCTCGTACGTGGCCGACTTGGAGGACGTGGCCGCGCAGTTCGCGCGGGCGCACGGCCGACGTCTGCGCGTCGCCACCAAATATATGAATCTGACCCGCCGCTTCTTCACCAAGAAGGGCGTGACCGGCTACCGCATCGTCGAGAGCGTCGGCGCCACCGAGGCGACGCCCGCCACCGGCACGTCCGAGCTGATTGTGGACATCACCACCACGGGCACGACGCTCAAAGCGAACCACCTCAAAATGCTCGAGGACGGGCTGATCCTGAAGAGCCAAGCGCACCTGTTTGCGGCACGTGCAGGTGCCTGGGATGACGCGGCGGAGCGGCTCCGGGCTGCGATTCTCGACCGGCTCCAGGCCGCCTGATCCAGCGCTCCACACTTTCTTGTGAAGAGTTGTGGCTTATGGCCCGCGCCCGCGCACGGTATGACCGTGTTCCAGCGCCCTGCGCGAGAAGTGGTCCGGAGGTCACGATGCTCATACGCTTTGGTTTCGCCGCTGCTATGGCCTTTTGTCTTGCTACGAGCGCGTTCGCCGCGCCCAAGCGCATCATCATCTTGCGCGGTGGCGAGACGGCCGACGACTACCGGCTATGCAGCATCGGCAAGCAACGCGCCGAGGCGCTGAAGTACAACTATCTTGGCCACGAGGCGGCGAAGTCCCTATTCGACAAGGACGAGCCGCCCGCCTACGTCTTCGCCGTCACCCCACACACCGCCGAGCTCGTCTCGCCTGCGGTGACGAGCTGGAACAAGCCGATCATCCTCTACTCGGTGTTGCCGCAGAACGATGCGGAAGAGATGACTAAGGCGCTGAACGAGCGCACGCGCGCGGTGACAGCCAACATCCTCACCAACCCGGCGCTCAAGGGAAAGACCGTGGTCATGGTGTGGGAGCAGCATCACATCGCCGACCCGAAGCTCGATGGCGATAAGGAACGTGAGGAGGGGGTAACGCTGCGCAAGCTGTTCCGCATGGACATCCTGCCCGGCGTTCCCACGGCCTGGCCCGACGACACCTACGACTATTTCTGGATTCTCGACTTTCCCGACGGGTCAAACGTGCCGTCCAAGTTCACCATGGTGAAGCAGGAGTTCGGCAAGTCCTTCCCCGACGTGCCGGCGAATGACTGGGGCAAGCCGGAAGAGCTTCCCGCCGGCAGCGGCTGCCAGACCAAGCCTTAAGCCGGCGGAAGCGCTGCCTCGCGCTCGGCCT
>Ga0307418_1000269_pt1 | contig 15634 bp, 15 predicted proteins | sample SalMarWE160220MG_2_FD_202160 | JGI IMG/M metagenome (GOLD analysis project Ga0307418, IMG submission 202160) | Salt marsh sediment microbial communities from the Plum Island Ecosystem LTER, Massachusetts, United States - WE1602-20 | ecosystem: Environmental > Aquatic > Marine > Intertidal zone >...
GATATTTTTAATTTGTCAAAATTATCTGGGACAGCAGGGGAAAATACAGAAAAACTAAGTATAGAGATTAATTCTATATCTGAAAAGATTGACGGAATAAAGGAAAAGCAAAGTCTATTAGCTGAAAATCTTTCGGTTCTTCATCAAGCATGTGATTTTTGGACTGCTCAGCTTGAACGAGTAAAGGAAGAAACGAATCTATTACACAGTAGTTACACGACTTTAATAAGCGGATGGATTAGGGCAAAAGATATTCCAACGCTTCAGGAATTAATTAATAAAGACTCTATCGTTACAGATTTATTTTATACTGACCCGGACCCTGAAGATAATCCTCCGGTTGAATATGATAATTCAACAAAAATAAGACCTTTTGAATTTGTAAGCGACCTATACAGCAGGCCAAAATATTGGGAAATTGACCCGACACCTTTTCTCAGTGCTTTCTTTATTCTCTTTTTCGGAATTTGTCTTACTGATGCCGGATATGGAATATTTCTAGCAGCAGTTACTTTTTTTGCTCTTAAAAAGCTTCACTTTCATTCAGATAGCAGCAGGAAACTTGTCAAAATACTTTTTTATTCGGGACTTACAACGGCAGTTGTAGGATTTCTTACCGGGGGATTTTTCGGTATTTCGTTTGTCGATTTTCCCACACCTTTAAAATTTTTAAGAAATGTAATTCTCATTGACCCGCTCAAAAATCAAATGGCGTTTTTGATTTTTACACTGGCACTCGGAGTGATTCATGTTGGATTTGGAATAACAATAAAATTAATCTACAGAATAAAGAGCGGCGATGTGCTTGGTGCTTTATATGACCAAGCCCCTTTTTTATTAATCTTATCGGGCATTGTTTTTCTTGCGGTATCCTCAACACTGAATGCGGAGTGGCTGTCTTACCTGGGCTATGCATTTTTGATTATAGCCGGCTTAGTTATTCTAATTTTTGCAGGCAGATCATCTGAGAAACTCGCGGGAAGAATTGGACAAGGGGTTTTTTCACTTTATTCTGTTACTGGTTTATTGGGAGATATACTTTCGTACGCTCGATTGTTTGCGCTTGGAATTGCGACGGCAGTAATAGCACAAGTTGTGAATTTTATTGCGATGCTCGCATTTAACGTTCCAATATTAGGTTATGTCCTTCTTCCAGTAATTTTAATAGCAGGACATTTAATGAACATTATTATTAATTCACTCGGTGGATTTATTCATACAACACGTTTACAGTTTGTAGAGTTTTTTGGAAAATTTTATGAAGGCGGCGGTGAGTCTTTCCAGCCGTTTAATATGAAATTAAAGTACACAAAAATTAATTAGAGGAGTTACTATGGATTACGGTTTAGTCTTAGCAATTATCGGTACTGCTATAGCAGTTACCATTCCGGGAATATCATCTGCACTTGGAATAGGATTGGTTGGACAGGCTGCTTCTGGTGCTATGACGGAGGACCCAAAAAATTTCGGAAGATTTCTTGTCCTTTTGGCACTACCCGGGACGCAGGGAATTTATGGATTTGTGATTGGATTTTTGATAATTCAAAAAATTGGAGTAATTGCAGGTACAATGGCAGCGTTGACTGTTCCTCAGGGTCTTGCCCTGCTTATTGCGGGCATTCCGGTGGGAATAGCGGGCCTTTCTGCAATTTGGCAGGGAAAAGTTTGTACTGCCGGAATTGGGTTAACTGCAAAGCGGCCCGAGGAATCGGGTAAGTCACTTGTTATGGCTGTGTTTGTAGAATTTTATGCTGTGCTTGGATTATTGACCTCTATCTTTATCTTATTTGGAGTAAAAGTATAATGCCGTTAGAAAGTCTATTAAAAGGTATAGAGAAAGAAGCTCAGCAAAAAGCCGATGAAATTTTAAGTGATGCTCGTAAAGAAGCTGATGAAATTATTGAAAAAGCCAAGAAAGAAAGTAAAGAACAAGCAGAACTTTTGATTAAAAATGAGCAAACGATTTCCGAAAGAGAAGCCATGAAAAAGGTTTCACAGGCACGTTTAGAGGCAAGGAAAGAAATACTTCGCCACAAACAAAATATTTTGGACAGTGTATTTAATGAAGCTCACCAAGAGTTGAAAGAACTAAAGGATGAACGTTATCTTAATTGGATGGGAAAAACAATTGTAGAGAGTTGTGAGGATGGGAAAGAAGAGATTGAATTATCTGCAAAAGACGAAAAATTATTGCCGAACGGATGGCTGAATTCTATTAATGGAACTCTTGAAAAAAAAGGTTTAAAAGGAAACTTGATGTTGAAAGCTGTTGATTTAGATTTTAATGGTGGCTTCGTTATGAAGAATTCGAAATATGAAATTGTCTTCACGTTCAACGAGATTCTTAATTCTATAAAAGAAAGTAAAAAAGCTGAAGTAATTAAGATGCTGTTTGGAGACTCAAAATGACAGGTTTTGGAATATCTCAACTAAGCGGTGATGTACGTTATTCCCAGTTTGTCGCAAGGGTCAGAACTTTGGAAGATAAACTTATCTCACATAACCAGTTTATTCGATTGGCAGAATCCGCAAGTTGGGAGAACATGATTGATGAATTACGTAACAGTGAATATGGCGAATTATTAACTAATATTCATAATTATTTGCAGCTAAAATCAGTTTGGGCACAAATTATTGAAGTAAAAAAGGAATTATTTCTAAAGTTATCTTTAGACCCCAATGTTGTAGACGCGACAGTTTCATGGTATGATTTTAATAATCTAAAAATTCTTGTTAAGCAAAAATTAAATGATATTCAAAGCAATGTTTCTCTATCCAGAGCAGGGAAATTCGACCCAGACGACTTAGTATCTGCCTTAAAAAGTGATAGTTCTTTGCCTGCTTTACTTGATAATACATATTCTTCTTTAAGGAAAGATTTCGAAGAAAATAAAAGTTTGTTTCGTGTAGAAATGTTATTGGAAAAATTTTACCTGGAGAACCTGACAGAAAAATTCAAGAATAGCTCGATTATATTTCTAGATTATTTGGTCTCTTATTACATCGACCTAATAAAAATAAGCCAAGTTCTGAGATGGAGAAATTTTGAAAATATATCTGATGGCAGCGATATTCATAATAGAAAAATAGATTTTGAATTACTGCCAAAAGAAGGTTTTATTTCAAACGAGATTCTGAGTGAGCTGTATAATCAAGGACTTGAGAATATAAATAACATACTTGCGTTCACTCCTTATTCCGGCATTTACAACGACGAGGTTGAAAATAATAAAGGTGTCCCGACAAAGTCGGGATGGGTTTTAGAAAAAATGTCGGATAATTTTCTGACAGATTTCTGTTCTTTAACCCGCTATACACCTTTTGGAATAGAGCCATTGGTAGCATTTATTTGGTATTCTTTTATTGAGCTTAAAAATTTAAAGTTAATATTAACTTCTAAATTAATTGGTGCTGAACCAAAAAAGATAGTTGCACGATTGAGGAAATGTTATGCCTAAAGCAGCAGTAATAGCAGATTCATTTTCTGCGGAATTATTTAAACTTACTGATTTTCATGTAGAGACAGTTGAAGAAAATAGTGATGTATCGAAAGCTTTTTCAGAGACGATAAGAAACAATTATGATATAATTTTTATTACAGAAATCCTGGCTAAGGAAATAATTCCTCAAATAAAGGAGACACAAAAAACAAATAAAGCAATAATTTCGATTATTCCTGGTCCGGGTACTTCGGAACGGTTGGGAGAAAAATTGCTTAAAAAATTAAAAAAATCAGTGGTTGGCATTTGATGAGCAAGAATTTCTTACTATGTCAACACTTAAAAAATTTTAGGTCATCTAAAAATTAGGTTATAAAATGTTAGAAGGAACAATTGTTAAAATATCCGGCCCGTTGGTAGTTGCTGATAAGATGGATAACGCAAGCATGAACGACGTTGTGAGGGTTGGAGAGAAAAAATTGATTGGCGAAATTATAGAACTCCATGGCAGCCGGGCATATATCCAGGTTTACGAAGACACTGCAGGCGTAAGACCCAGCGAACCTGTAGTTAGTTTGGAGCAGCCGCTAAGTGTAGTTTTGGGCCCCGGTTTAATAGGTTCAATATATGATGGAATTCAGCGACCTCTAAATGTACTTTATAAGAAATTTGGTAATTTCATATCCCGCGGTGTAACAGCACAAAGGTTAGATCACGAGAAAAAGTGGGAAATTAATACTCTTGTAAAAGTTGGAGATAAAGTTACTGCTGGTGATGTAATTTGTGAAGTTGATGAAACGCCTCTAATTAAACACCGCGTTTTGGTACCTAATCATATAACTGAGGGGGAAGTCGTTAAGATTGCTCCCGGTCCAATCACAATTGAAGACACGTTGGCAGAAGTTAAATTTAAGGACAAAGTTGAAAAACTAACTTTGGTTCAGGAATGGCCAGTAAGACGCCCGCGTCCTTACAAACAAAGATTAAATCCTTATGAACCTTTAACAACAGGTCAAAGGGTAATAGATACATTTTTCCCAATTGCTAAAGGTGGTACAGCTTGTGTCCCCGGACCATTCGGAAGCGGCAAAACAGTGGTACAGCATCAGATTGCAAAATGGGCGGATGCACAGGTGATTATATTTATCGGATGTGGCGAGCGGGGAAATGAAATGACCGATGTACTCCAGGAGTTCCCAGAACTTATTGACCCTCATACGGGCAGACCATTGATGGAACGAACAATTTTAATTGCCAATACCTCCAATATGCCCGTGGCGGCAAGAGAAGCTTCTATTTACACTGGAATTACTTTAGCAGAATATTATCGTGATATGGGATATAATGTTGCTGTTATGGCTGACTCCACCTCACGTTGGGCAGAAGCGCTTAGAGAAATCAGCGGAAGATTGGAAGAAATGCCTGGTGAGGAAGGCTATCCTGCATATCTTGGGACAAAGTTAGCTGAATTTTATGAAAGAGCAGGAAGGATTATTTGTAATGGCTCGAAGGAACGAAATGGTTCTGTTTCAATAATCGGAGCGGTTTCTCCTCCGGGCGGTGATTTGTCTGACCCTGTTGTACAGGCAACACTTAGGGCAGTTAAAGTATTTTGGAGTTTGGAAGATAGATTGGCGTATGAAAGACATTTTCCAGCAATCAATTGGCTTACAAGTTATTCTCTTTACGAAAGAACCCTGGACGTTTACTTTAAGGATAATTTCGGTATTCAACCTATTGAGGACCGTAAGCTTGCCATGAAACTTTTGGAAGAAGAGGATGAACTTAAAGAAATCGTACGACTGGTAGGACTTGAATCACTGTCTCCTCAGCAAAGGTTAATTCTTCGTACCGCACAATCTATTAGAGAAGATTTTTTACACCAGAACGCCTTTATGGAAGAGGACACTTATACTTCCTTAAAAAAACAATTTATGCTTTTGCATGCAGCAATCCATTTTTATAATGAAGCCCAAAATGCAATAGGCAAAGGATTTCAAATAGAAAAGTTAGTTCGTGCAAATGTCTTAGAAGATTTAGCACATGCTAAGTTTATTCCGGAAGATGATTTAGAGAAATTTGAAACATTAGTTCAGAAAATAACTGATGGAGTTAATGAAATTAATAAAGAAGTAGAAACTGTTGAGTCTGTTAATACAACTGGTGGTAATAATAAAGTTGATGAAAATAAACAGACTTAATTCATTTTAAGTTTCTCAAAAACTAAACTTATGAAATAATAATAAAGCAAAGTTCCAGAAATGAGAAAAGAATATAGAACAGCAACAGATTTAGAAGGACCATTAGTCATAGTTGAGGTTTCTGAAAACGTAGGATATCAGGACTTAGTAGAAATAAGAGTAAACGGAGAAGTTCGTCATGGGAACGTTCTTGAGGTTAACGGTTCCCAGGTTTTAATCCAGTTATTTGAAGGTGGTTCGGGAATGCAGCTTGGAGAATCGAGATTCCATTTTGTAGGTCACGGAATGGAACTCGGACTCTCACCCGATATTTTAGGCAGAGTGTTCGATGGGCAGGGCAGACCAATAGACAATGCACCTCAATTAATAGCAGAGTCGCATAGAGATATTAACGGTAGCCCTATAAATCCGTATGCTCGTGATTATCCATCTGAATTTATACAAACCGGAATTTCATCCATTGATGGTTTAAATACACTTGTGAGAGGGCAGAAACTACCAATATTTTCCGGTGCGGGTTTACCACATAATGAGATGGCCGCTCAAATTGCAAGGCAAGCTAAAGTTCTTGGAAAAGAGGAGAAGTTTGCTGTGGTTTTTGGTGCCATGGGTATAACTTTTGAAGAAGCACAATTTTTTATTGATAATTTCCGAGATTCAGGAGCACTGGAAAGGTCTGTATTATTTATAAATCTGGCTGATGATCCTGCTATTGAAAGAATTGCAACTCCACGTATGGCTTTGACCGCTGCCGAATACCTTGCTTTCGACCTTGGCATGCATGTTCTTGTAATCCTTACAGATATGACAAATTATTGTGAAGCATTGCGTGAAATTTCTGCTGCCAGAAAGGAAGTTCCAGGAAGACGAGGCTACCCTGGTTATCTTTATACTGATTTATCAGCCATCTATGAAAGAGCAGGGCGAATCCAAGGTTTACCGGGTTCTATCACAATGTTCCCGATTCTAACAATGCCTGAGGATGACAAAACACATCCGATACCTGATCTGACAGGTTACATCACCGAGGGACAAATTATACTTTCAAGGCCTCTGCATAAAAAGGACTTTTATCCACCTGTTGATGTTCAACCCTCATTATCAAGATTAAAGGATAAAGGAATCGGTAGAGATAAAACAAGGGAGGATCATGCAGATCTTGCAAATCAATTATTTTCATCTTACGCGAGAGGGTTGGAAGCGCGAGAACTTACAGTTATTCTGGGAGAAGAATCACTTTCTGATGATGACAGGGCATTTTATAAGTTCGCTGATGAATTTGAAAAAAAATATATTCATCAGGGTTCTGATACCGATAGAAGTATTGAACAGACTTTAAATATTGGATGGGAAATGGTTGATTTACTTCCGAAACATCTTATTAAAAGAATTCGTGAAAAGTACGTGGAAAAATATTACAGAAAAGGTAAGTCTTAGCGGAGAACAATTCTGATGATTTATGGTATAACTGCAAATAGAATGACTTTGATGAAACTGCGGAAACGGCTCAATATGGCTAGCCGCGGTCATACTTTACTAAAACATAAACTTGATGAATTGATGCAAATATTTCAGGATGAAATATCAAATATACTAGACCTTCGTAAGAAACTTGATGACAAACTGGAGCAAGTTTACAGTAGTTTTGCTTTTGCAAAAGGTTTAATGCTTGATGAAGCTTACGAATCTGTATCGGTTGTTCCCCCTGTTAGAACTGAAATTAATGTTTCAAAAGAAAATTTGTTGAATATAAAAACACTTGTGATCAAATCGCAAGTAAATTTAGACTTTCCACCTTATGGATTATATGGCACTAATGCTGACCTTGATGATTGTGTAATTCAGATTAAAGAGATAATTCCAATGATGTTTAATCTTGCGGAAATGCAAAAGCGCATAGAGTTACTGATTCATGAAATTGAGATTACGCGTAGAAGAGTAAATGCATTGGAGCATATCTTAATTCCCCAAATTGGTGAACAGGTCCGATTTATTAAGATAAAGTTGGATGAATTAGAACGTGCAGATATTACCCGTTTGATGAGAATCAAATCTATAATTAGAGCAGAAAAATAGTTACGTATTGTAAATTGTTGGTTGTATGAATTATTAGTATGTAATAATTTAAGATTCAAATAATAAGGAGGGGACATGAGTATCAAGAAGAAATATTTTAAGAAGAAGTCCACCTGCGAAGTTACATTTACGATTCCAAAAAATCTTGGGCAGAAAAACAAAACGGCTCATCTTGTAGGCGATTTCAATGATTGGAATACACAAGCGACACCAATGAGCAAACAAAAAGATGGTTCATTTTCAATTACAGTGGAATTGGAAAAGGGAAATGAATACCAGTTTAAATATTTATTAAACGATGAAATTTGGATAAATGAAACGGAAGCAGACAAGTTAGTTCCATCGTATTTAAATGATGAAAATAATTCAGAGATATTTGTCTAGCTTGTTTTATGGTTAAACACTAAGTTGCATATTTTTATGTGAAATCTTTAACAATTATTGACAAAGCAAACTTTCTTAAGCTTATTTAATAAGCTTATCAAGAAAATATAGAATTTTAAAGTAGATATAATAATTCCAGGGGGTGTTAAATGGCACTCAAAATAAGAAAAGTAGATTATTTCAATGTAACTGTAGAAGACCAGCCCGGCGAAGCATACAAACTTCTTACCTTATTATCAGGTGTTGGTATAAATATGCTTGCCTTTACTGTTGTACCACTAGGACAAGGACATACACATCTCACAGTTTTTCCGGAAGATTCAGAGAAAATTAAAGAAGTTGCCGAAAAATCAGGAATAAAATTAGGTGACCCACAACGAGCTTTTCTCGTGCAAGGCGATGATGAATTAGGTGCTCTTGTCGAAATTCACGAAAAACTTTATAGAGCAAGTGTAAATGTAATTGCCTCCAACGCTGTCAGCGATGGCAAAGGTGCTTTCGGTTATATTCTTTATGTTCGAGAAAACGAATACGATAGAGCGGCGTCAGCTTTGGACATCTAATATAACCTAATTAAACAAATCGTTGCTATCAAAATAGTTTTAAGACATTTTCTTATTTACGAAATTTTATGTGATGGAGTAATTTATGCTTAAGCTAACGTATATTGAAATCAAATCAGAGTTGGAAAGAATTTTAAAAAGTGTAGGATTCTCAAACGAGAAAGCTGAAGCATTATCTTCTATTTTTTCAGAGAATAATTTGCTGGGAAAAGAATCTCACGGCTTAAATAGATTTCCTTCTTTTATAGATAATGTAAAACGGGGAAGAGTTCTTGCTGCCTCTAAACCTGAATTAGTTTCTTCGTATCAAGCTGTGGAACAATGGGATGGAAATTTAGGAGCAGGACCGCTGAATGCTATGTTTTCTATTGAGCGAGCATGCGAACTAGCTAAAGAGTTTGGGATTGGTTGCGTAGCATTGAAAAACACTAACCACTGGATGAGAGGTGGAACTTATGGTTGGAAAGCGGCTGAAAAGGGATATATTTCTATTTGCTGGACAAATGCTACTCCGACTATGCCTGCATGGGGAAGCAGTGAAATTCGGATTGGAAATAACCCGCTTGTAATTGCTATTCCATACAAGCCCGATCCTATTGTGCTGGATATGGCACTAAGTCAATATTTATATGGTACATTAGAAGTGTTAAAACGCAAAAACAAAAAGTTGAAATATTATGGCGGATTTAATAGAAATGGTAATTTGACAAAAGATCCGGGAGAAATTTTGGAAGCCCAGCGTGCATTACCGATTGGTCTTTGGAAGGGGAGTGGACTTTCTCTTGTCTTGGATATTCTTGCGACAGTTCTTTCGGGGGGAAAAGCAACGAATGAAATCCGTAAGCAGGGAGCAGAGTTCGGTGTCTCTCAAGTTTTTATTGCTTTTAAACCTGATGGGTTTAATAATGTTATTAATGTTGAAGAAATTGTAGGGAATATTGTTGAAGATTTTCATGAATCTTTGCCAATAAATGATAACGAAATTCTCTATCCTGGAGAACAATCATCAAGAGAAAAACGTCACAACATAAAAAATGGCATTTCTATAGAGACAAAGTTGTGGGAGCGAATCAAGAAGATGTGATGTAATTATTCATTTAAATTATAGTTTAGAATAAAATTTGTTTAAGAATTTTGTTTAACTGCTTTCGCAAAGCTTTTCCACTTTTCTTCATTCATGCCTCTGGAAGAGAAAAGAGAAACTCCATGAGCGCCAGCTCCCAAGGAAACATCAATTGCTTTTGCCAAGCCATCAGGTTCAAACTGCGAAACTGATAGCCCGCTATAAAGTGGAATATTCTTTGGAAGTGCTGCTACCCCAATTTCAGTTTTTTCCCTTATCCATTCGATGCCGGCTTCGTAAGCTCTGCTATAAAGCATAGGAAGAGCTCCATCCAAATGCCATGCATACCATTGCTGACGAACATTTCTCCAGTTTGGAAATACCGCAGCAGTAGCCTTTTTATTATGTTTGTGCATTACCGGAATAAGAGTGTTATTTACCAAGTTTGTAATTCTTTGATAGCGGAATAAATTCCATGAGCCGTCGTGGGCAGGGTCTTTAATTTTCATAGGATCAATTCCTTTTTCTTTCTCATAATCTTTTCGGCAAACATCACAATAGCAATAATCATATTGTGGATATTCTTTATCTTGCACAATCCCATATTTAGCCCAAAGACCTTTGGGAAGTATAACATCGGGAAAGCGAACGTAGTCCAGATGCACTCCATCAAGCATATCAATCTCAGATAGTTCGGTTACAGTTTTTTTAATAAATTCGTGGACTTCAGGATGTGAGGCACAGAGAAATTTATAAAAGTTTACGTATGCAGGCTTGGTAACTGAGGATTCTCCATTCCGATTAACTACATACCAATCAGGATGATTAGTAACTATTTCTTTGATGTTACATGGCATAGTCCACATCCATGCATGAACTTCTAACCCTTCAGCCTTTGCTAAGGGAAGTATTGTTTCTAGCCAGGGTTCATCTACAGGGAGGTGTTTACTTTCATAAAGAGCTTTTCGACTGTTATATATTTGTGGTAGAATTGCATTTATTCCTGCTTCATGCATTGAAGCGAAGCTTTGTTTCCACTGATCTGCAGACATTTGTCTATTATTTGTTATCCATGTCCAATATTTTTTATCTTTTGTTTCTTTAGCTATAAGAAATTTGTTAAAGGGAGCAATAGGACCGGCAATAGCAATGCCCATGCCGCCTAGTCCAACGGTTTTAATAAAAGTTCTTCTTTTCATATGTTGTGGATAATTTTTTTAGAAGTAAAAATTGATTTACAATATAAAGAATTTTTGAAAGATAGATAAAACTTTGTTAAAAAACTTAAATGCTAAACATTATCAAAATCAGGTTTTTTGTTTTGTAGTATTTCCAGTATGAAATTACTAATTTAAATTTAATTTAATAATAATTACTTGCCACTTAGAAAATAAGAATGAGCGAATTAGAAGAATTTAAATCTTTTGCAAAATATTTAGCCGTGGAATCGGGAAAAGTAGTCAGCAAATATTTTAGAGCAGAAATAAATGTTGACTTCAAAAGTGATTCTTCTCCCGTTACCATAGCGGATAAAAAATCAGAAGAGCTAATGCGAAATGAGATAATGAAGAAATTCCCGGAGCACGGGATTTTAGGCGAAGAGTTTGGAAATTATAATGAAGGTTCCGAATACAAATGGATTTTAGATCCAATAGATGGGACAGTTAGTTTTATTTCAGGTGCAATTACTTTTGGAACTTTAATTGCTTTAACTAAAAATGACGAACCAATCCTTGGAGTAATTCATCAACCTATTCTTAATGAATTGCTAATTGGTGATAACAAACTGACTGAATTAAATGACAAAAAGGTAAGAGTTAGGGAATGCAATGATCTTTCTTCTGCAGTTTTGTTAACGACTGATGTTTTAAACATTGAAAAATATTCCGATTTGGATAAATTTTTAACTCTTGCAAGAAAGGTAAAAACTTTAAGGTATTGGGGTGATTGTTATGGATATTATCTCGTTGCAACAGGTTTTGGGATTTTGTGCCGCTCATTCCGATTATTAGAGGTGCTGGTGGAATAATAACTGATATACATGGAAACAATCCGTTGAAAGGGAATAGTATAATTGCTTCTTCGCCAGGTGTGCACAAAGAAGTAATTAAAATTCTTAATTAGTTATTTTTATAGTTTTTCCTACATAAACTGAAAAATTACGAGGGTAATTACAGCCGAAATTAACACCCACAATTTGTTCTTCTTCAAATTAAAAACACATGCAATCGAAATAATCCAGAAGATCAACATTATATCTGCATTTAGAGGAAAAAGAGTTCCAATAGGTAATACTTGCATTCCCATTTTTGCAACGGACTCATAGGTTATTTTAACCGGGTTAAAAATTGCAACATTCGCTACCCAAGTTACAAGTGTAAACAAAGAGAGCATTTTTATTTTATCTTTTTCTCTAAAATAGTCTAGTCCAGTTCTTACACTTAATAACAGCCCTAGCAGTAAAGTGAATGTATAAAAGAAACTTATTTGTCCCGGTACTTTGCCAAGGAAAGTCATAGTTCCTACTGTATTATCAGGTACATAGTAAGCAGTGGTGTCTTTAAGCAGCTTTACCCGGTATTCAATTTTGGTTAAGGGAGCTTGATGTGGGATGTAGCCTTCTATCATTTCTTTTGAAACGTATTTCATAGGTGTCACATTCCATGCAGAATCCGAACCTTCTTTTCTCCACAAAATTTCACCCTTTAGATTTGGTAATTCGCTGGATATCAATAACTTATAGGGTTTGTTGCTGCTATAAACCCTATCAACTTCGTAGCTGACTTTCTTTAAACCAATACCAAAACTGCTGCTAATTGGCTGACTGGAGGAGACATTACTATGATAATAGCCTGACAAAAGGGTTATAACAGCAGCAGCTATCCATAAAATTATTGATTGTTTCATTTATTTCATTTAGAATTAAATTTGGGAATTATTAAATCTAAATTACACAAAAATCCGGTTCTTATTAAATAATGTTTAAGTAAAATTATATGAGTGAAATTGCATGGAAACAAGAATTTACAAAACCCCGGAATTACTTGCAGTTGAATTAGCTGAATATCTTATTAAAAAAATAAATAATAAAATTATAATTGGTGAACATTTCAACCTGTCACTGTCTGGTGGCAATACTCCAAAACTGTTTTACAGTACTCTGGCGCGTTCTCCTTTCAAAGAAAATGTTAGTTGGGAAAAAGTTGATATTTTTTGGGGTGACGAAAGATGTGTTCTTCCTGATGACGAAGAAAGCAATTACAGGATGACCGAGTTCCATCTGCTAGATAAAGTTCGTATAAGGCAGAAAAATATCCACAGAATTATAGGAGAATCTAATCCGGCTCTAGAGGCAAAAAGATACTCTGAAGAAATTAAGAAGATAGTTGGAGTAGACAAGAATAGTTTACCAGTTTTTGATTTCGTGCTTTTGGGATTGGGGGAGGATGGGCATACTGCATCACTTTTCCCGGGTCAAAATTTAACCAATGTGTATGAAAATATTTGTGGAGTGGGTAATAAAGAAGGGCAATTGAGAATATCATTAACTCATGATGTAATTTGCAATTCTAAGGACATAAACTTTTTGGTTACAGGAAAAGAAAAGGCAAATGTTGTTAAAGAAATAATTAAGGAACACAAAAACTTGCCTGCTGGTTCAATAAAACCAAAGGATGGAGAACTTAACTGGTGGCTTGACCAAGATGCAGCTTCGCTCATATGATTTAATAGGCTTTGGGGGAAAGTTGCAAATAAGAATTTGCCTAAACTGCGTATAGTTTTTCAGTAATTAGTTACAGAGTCTTTCTAATCTAGGGTTAATAGAGTATTACATGTGTCTGCTCAATAAACACTCATGTACTTTTCTCTTGAAAGAAAAGTACCAAAAGTTCAAGTCTGAAAATAAATTCCTAAAATTATGCTAACATGCAGCGCGGAAAAATAACTCACCCGACAAAGTCGCGCTCAGACAGATTTTTCCGGTTGAGATTTAAGCTCTATTTAACTTTGATAATTTTACAGTATTTGATGTTAAATCCACATAATTTTTTAACCTGCCTTTGCCGGCAGGCAGGCGGAATTTATTTAAGGCCGTCTAAAACAAGAAGTTTATCGTTGTGTCTTTTAATTCAATGCTATTACCGAGTTGTTGAAATAGTACACTGGAGGCAGAGGTAAAGGTCAAAATTGTTTTTGATTTTTTAATTTTGGCTTTTGAATTTTCTATTCTTCATCATCCATATCAGAATGATGTTCCCACTTTTAATCTCATATTAAAAAATATTGAGATGACTCCCAAATTTCCATCAGAAGTTTTACTCAAAGTGAATGAAGGCCCTAATGCAAGAGCGCTGAATCCCCAGCCTTCTGCAATTTTTTGAATTAGAATATTAAAAACATATTGTGGATTCCTAATTTTACTTTCAACCATCGCATCAAAGGAGAAATCGAAAGTGCTGCCACCCATGGAAATTTCTCTTCCAGTGTACCCAATGTGAGTTTCGTCCAAATATCTAGCTATATAAACTTTCCCCCTTGTTGAACCCAATAACCTAAAAGGATAACGAAGTTCCCAGTTAAAATAACTTCCGTTTATGAACATTACTTTTCCATTGCCGGTCTTACCAGGGAAGTAGGCAATAGTGTTTGTTGAATCGAAATGACCTGATGATTCAAGGTAACTTAGCTCAAGGAAATTTCCCAACGGAATAACATATCCGAATTCAATACCTGATGAAGCATAAAGAGTATTACGATTACTGGATCTAATGTTAACGAAAGCATCGTTATGAGTATAACCGCCAAAATAGAAACCCAACAAATGTACTTGTCCATCAACAAAATCGGTTTGTAATGCTCCGCTGTATGGTGTTCCAAGTCCAACGGAGATTCCCAGGTCCTCTTTTAAAGGAACTCCGAATCTTTCACCACCAAATAACTGTATAAACGGATTAATATAACCGAGAGTAGATGATATTTGGTAATAACTTGGCGGAGCAAATATTTTTTTTAAGTCAAGCCTATCTATGACTCTTGTAAAAACACTTCCATAGTTAATGGTTTCTTCTAAATTTATTTTGAACGGATAAGTCTCAATTTTTGCACGGGTTTCAGGGGTAAAAGCTAAAAATGGGTATAATGTTCCTGCTATAGAAACGGTTTGATTATTTGGATCCCTTAAGTCTACAATAATTTCAGCTTTTGGATCAGGCGGATTAATAAAAACTTCTTTCTGAATTTTAATAAACAGGCTATCGTCCAGGGGTTCCATCTGGAAATATTTGATTGGCTGTTCTTGCTGAGCAAATAGTTTTGCACTAAACAATAATGCTATAAATATTAATATTATAAGAGATTTTTTGTTTCTCATAGTAGAATCGGGTTTTACAAAGAGGTCCCTAATTTTAATCTCAAATTAATAAATATTCTTAACAAACCAAGATTGCTGCTTTTTGTCCTGGAAAAGATCATGGAGGGGCCAACAGCAAATGCGCTTGAACCCCAGGAACCGAAGATTTTTTGAATCAAAAACTCCACTAAGTATTGAGGATTTCTTGCATCACTGTGAGTCAAAGCATCAAGACGAAGGTCAAATGTGCTGCCTGCGAGTGTTAGCTCTCTACCTGTAAAGCCAAAATGCCATTCGCCCAGAAATTCAGCGGCGTAAAATTTAGCTCTTGTTGAGCCCAAAATTCTTATGGGGTATCTGAATTCCCAGTTAAAATAGTTGCTGGTAATGACTTTTGGTTCTGAAGGTATTGTATCGGCACCAACGTATCTATCTACAAGGTGTGATGATGGGGTTTTTGCTACTTCTGTATATGTAAATTTAAAAAAGTTACCTAATGGAATTACATATCCAAGTTGAAATCCTAATCCTGTAACATATAAATTGTTAAACCTGTT
>Ga0307418_1000270_pt1 | contig 15617 bp, 16 predicted proteins | sample SalMarWE160220MG_2_FD_202160 | JGI IMG/M metagenome (GOLD analysis project Ga0307418, IMG submission 202160) | Salt marsh sediment microbial communities from the Plum Island Ecosystem LTER, Massachusetts, United States - WE1602-20 | ecosystem: Environmental > Aquatic > Marine > Intertidal zone >...
GCTGCAATTTTTTTTTTCCGGGGGGAAGTCGGTGGATAAGCGTGGGCCGCCGCGCCACGGACCGGATGTCAAATACTTGAAATGTTCGTCAAATTGACATGAGGCGCGCGAAACTGTGCGCAGGCCCTGTGGCGCGCGGGCAACAGCGGAGACTTTTCGACTCTGCGGCGGGAGGTGGTGGGGGCGCCTAGGCGCCCATGGCGCCAATGCGCTTGGCGAGGCGGGAGACTTTGCGCGACGCGGCCCGGCGGTGGAGCATGCCCTTCTGCGCCGTACGCACCATCACCGGCTCGGCTTCCCGCAAGGCAGCCTGGGCGGCCTCCTTGTTTCCGGTGGCGATCGCTTCCTCGACCTTGCGGACGGAGGAGCGCATGTGACTGCGCCGTGCCTTGTTGGCAGCGGTACGGCGGGTGATTTGGCGAACGGCTTTCTTCGCCGACTTCGTATTGGCCATGTCTAGGATCCTTGGAGGCACCTTCGGCCCGCTGGGTCACGGGCGAAAGCGCGAGAAACGCGTGATTTGACGTGCTCTATAGCGAGCACCCCTAAAGGCGTCAACTGGGCGAAAAGGAAGCCCGGCTACCCTCTATCTGCGAACCCAGAATCCCTAGAGGTTCTTGAACTGAGGCTTCCGCTTCTCGATGAAGGCGGACATGCCCTCCTTCTGGTCTTCCGTGGCGAACAGCGAATAGAACTGCCCGCGCTCGAAGCGCGTGCCTTCGGCGAGCGTCGTGGCGAAGCCGCGATTGATCGCCTCCTTGATCATCATCACTGCGTGCTGCGACAGGTTGGCGATCTTGTCGGCCACCTTCATCGCCACATCGAGCAACTCGGCGGCCGGGACGATGCGGCTCACGAGGTTGGCGCGCTCGGCTTCCTCCGCGTGCATCTGCCGGCCTGTGAGGCAGAGCTCCATGGCCTTGGCCTTGCCCACCGCGCGGGTCAGCCGTTGGGTGCCGCCTGCGCCCGGCATGATGCCGAGATTGATCTCGGGCTGACCGAACACCGCATTGTCGGCGGCCAAGATGATGTCGCATGACATGGCAAGCTCGCAGCCGCCGCCAAGCGCGTAGCCTGCGACCGCCGCGATGATCGGCTTGCGGATCGTGCCAATCATGTCGAACGGCGCCAGGAAGTCACTGCCATAAGCTTCGACGAAGGTCTTGGTGGCCATCTCCTTGATGTCGACACCTGCGGCGAATGCCTTCTCATTGCCGGTGATGACGATGCAGCCGATGTTTGGATCGGTGTCGAATATCTTCAGCGCGCGGTTGAGCTCTTTGATGAGGAGCGTGTTGAGTGCGTTCAGCGCCTGCGGCCGGTTGAGCGTGATCAGCCCTACCTTGCCTTGGCGTGTCACGATCAGCGTCTCGTAGGGTGTGCCCCCGGCGGCTTGTTCGCCTTTTGCGATCTCTTCAACGTACATGTCTTCAGTTCCCTTATCTCTGGCAGGTTGGACAGTAGAAGGTCGAACGGCCGTTTTGGACGATGCGGCGGATGACGCCGTCGCATCCCGTCCGCCGGCAGGGTTTCCCCTCGCGGCCATAGACCTTGAAGCTGTGCTGGAAACGGCCAAGTCGGCCGTCGGTGTGGCGATAGTCGCGCAACGACGACCCGCCGGCTTTGATGGCGCTTGTCAGCACCGTCTTGATCCCCTCAACGAGCGCTTCCGTTTTTTTGGTTGGCTTGCCGGATTTCGTGGCGAGCGTTCCGGCGAGCTTGAGCGGTGAGATGCGGGCGCGATGCAGCGCCTCGCAGGCATAGATGTTGCCGAGGCCGGCGATCAGCCGCTGATCGATCAACGCCGCCTTGATCGAAGTGGCCTTGCCCTTGAGTTTGCCCGCGAGCCATTCCGGCGTGAGTTCATCGCCGAGCGGCTCCACGCCGAGACCTTTGAACAAGGCGTAGCTGTCGAGGGCGCTCGCGGGCACGAGATCCATGAGCCCGAAGCGGCGCACGTCGCTGTAGCGGACCGCCGTGCCGTCGCCGAGATGAAAGACAATGTGCTCGTGCTTCGGCACCGGGCTCTGGCGATGGGCGAAATGGCTAGGTGCGACGGGTGCGCCGTTCGCCTTGTCGATGGCAAAGCGGCCGGTCATGCCGAGATGCATGACGAGCACCTCGCCGTCGTCGAGCCGGGCCAAGAGATATTTGGCGCGCCGGTCGAGCGCCTCGACCTTGCGCCCTTCCAGCCGCTCGCCGAAGCGCTTCGGCAGGGGAAAGCGCAAATCGGGGCGCCGCTGCTCCACGTGCGTGAAGGCGTTGCCCACGAGAATGGGCTCCAAGCCCCGACGTACGGTCTCGACTTCAGGCAGCTCTGGCATGGCGCTCCGGCATACCGCAGTGCAGAAGAAACCTCATTGCAGTGCAACAATAGCCTGAACTGAGGGCTTAGGCTATTGTCCGCTCGCAATGTCCGAAGACCTGAAAAACCCCGATTCCGGCGAGAGCGAGACAAGCTTCGGCTTCGCCCGCGTGGCTGAAAATGCACGCCAAGGCCTGGTAAACGAGGTTTTCGCCAAGGTCGCCCGCCGCTACGATTTGATGAACGACCTGATGTCGGGCGGCCTCCATCGCCTGTGGAAAGCCGAGCTGATCAACGCCCTTGCCCCGCCGAAAAGCGCAGCGCCCTTTGCGCTCCTCGACGTTGCCGGCGGCACCGGCGACGTCGCCAGCCGGTTTCTCGACGCGGTTGGCCCGGGCGGCAGCGCCGTGATCTGCGATATCAGCCTTGAGATGATCGAGGCGGGCAAGGCGCGCGCCGGCGGCAGAGATCGCCTTACCTTCGTGCAAGGGAACGCCGAGGCATTGCCGTTCGAGAACGCGCGCTTCGACGCCTATACGATCGCGTTTGGCATCCGTAACGTCACCCATATCGACAAGGCGCTGCGTGAAGCCTTCCGCGTGTTGAAGCCGGGCGGCCACTTCCTCTGCCTCGAGTTTTCGAGCGTGGAGATGCCGCTCCTCGACACGCTCTATGACGCCTACTCCTTTAATGCGATCCCGCGGCTCGGCAGCCTTGTGGCCGGTGATGCCGAAGCCTATCGCTATCTGGTGGAAAGCATCCGCCGCTTCCCCGATCAGGAAAGCTTCCAACGCATGATTGAGGGTGCGGGCTTCGAGCTTGTGCGCTATCGAAATCTGACCGGAGGCATCGCGGCGATCCACTCCGGCTGGCGGCTTTAGATGAGGCAGAGGACGTGAGCGCGATCGCCAATATGGCGCGGCTGACGAAGGCGGGGGCAACGCTCGCCTGGAGTGGCGCGCGCGTCTTTCCCAACGATACGACGATGCCGGCGCCGCTCGCTCTGTTCGGCCGGGTAACCGCGCCTTTGCGCAAGAACGGCGCGGCGTCCGGCAACCAGGCCCGGCTCTCAGAGGCGCTCACCTCGCTGGGGCCATCCTACATCAAGCTCGGTCAGTTCCTGGCGACCCGCGACGACATCATCGGCCGCGAGCTCGCCCGCGATCTTTCGACGCTCCAGGACCGCTTGCCGCCGTTCTCGCAAAGCGAGGCGGTGAAGGCCGTCGAGGCGGAGCTCGAAGCGCCGATCGACAAACTCTTTGCCGAGTTCGGCCCGCCGGTCGCCGCCGCGTCCATTGCGCAAGTGCATAAGGCGAAAGTGAAGGCGCCGGACGGCACGCTGAAGCCCGTCGCTGTCAAGGTGCTCCGCCCCGGCATCGAGCGGCGCCTCCACAACGACCTCGACTCCTATTTCTTTGCCGCGCGCATGATCGAGCGCTTCCATGCGCCGTCGCGGCGTCTGCGTCCCATCGCCGTGGTCGACACGCTCGCCAAATCCGTCGCCATCGAGATGGATTTGCGCATGGAGGCTGCGGCCATCTCCGAGATGGCCGACAACTCCGTTAGCGACGAAGGCTTCCGCGTGCCAAAGGTCGATTGGACGCGCAGTGCCCGCCGCGTGCTGACGCTGGAATGGATCGACGGCATTCCCATCGCCGACCACGACAAGCTGCGCGCGGCAGGCCACGACCTCAAGGCCCTCGGCAGCCGCCTGGTGCAGACCTTCCTGCGCCATGCCATGCGCGACGGCTTCTTCCATGCCGACATGCATCCTGGGAATCTGTTCGTCGACAAGGACGGCGACATCGTCGCCGTCGATTTCGGCATCATGGGCCGCTTGAGCCTGAAAGAGCGCCGCTTCCTCGCCGAGATCCTCTACGGCTTCATCACCCGCAACTACACCCGCGTGGCCGAGGTCCATTTCGAGGCGGGCTACGTGCCGCGCAAGCACTCGGTGGCGCAGTTCGCCCAAGCCATGCGCGCCATCGGCGAGCCGATCATGGATCGCCCGGCGAGCGAGATCTCCATGGCCCAGCTCCTCGGCCAGCTCTTCCAATACACCGAAGTCTTCGACATGCAGACGCGGCCCGAGTTGATCCTGCTGCAAAAGACCATGGTGGTGGTGGAAGGCGTGGGCCGCCGCCTCGATCCCGGTCTTAATATCTGGGTCGTCGCCGAGCCCGTGGTGAAGGAGTGGATGGAGACCCAGTTCGGCGCCGGCGCCCGCATCGAGCAGGCGGCCGAGAGCGCGGTGTCCGTGGGCCGCTTCGTCGGCGACATCCCCAAGTTGCTTGTCCAGGCCGAGCGGACGGCGGACGCTTTTGGCGCCATGGTCGAGGAAGGCTTGCGGCTCGACGATCACAGCGTCGAGCGGCTCGCCGAAGCCCAGCGCCGTCAGGACCGAGTGAGCCGTGCCGGCATCTGGGTCGCCGCCATCGCCCTCGTGGCCATCGCGCTAGCGCTGGTGTTTTGAGCGTGGCCCGCTAACCCTATTTCCTTGTCATTGCCCGGCTTGACCGGGCAATCCAGTAACCACCGGTGTGTTAAGGTGATTGCCGAGCTAGGAAACACGACCGTGCAAGGAAAGCGCATCCTCTTGATCGTCGGCGGCGGCATCGCCGCCTATAAGAGCCTCGAGCTCGTGCGCCGCTTGAAGGAGCGGGGCGCGTCCGTGCGCGTCATCCTCACATCCGGCGGCGCGGAGTTCGTGACGCCGCTCTCCTTCTCGGTGCTGTCCGAGGACAAGACCTTCACCGACCTATTCGACCTCAAGGACGAGGCGGAGATCGGTCATATTCGGCTGTCGCGCGAGGCGGACCTCGTGGTCGTCGCGCCAGCCACCGCCGACCTCCTCGCCAAGATGGCGACGGGGCTCGCGGGCGATCTCGCCTCCACCGTGCTGCTCGCCACCGACAAACGGGTACTCGTGGCGCCGGCCATGAATGTGCGTATGTGGCAGCACCCGGCGACCCGCCGCAACGTCGCCAGCTTGCGCGCCGACGGCATCCATTTCGTCGGGCCTGAGGAAGGCGAGATGGCCTGCGGCGAGCACGGCCCGGGCCGCATGGCCGAGCCCGCTTCCATCGTCGAGGCCATCGCGCGCCTGTTCGAGGGCAAGCGGCAAGGCCCGCTCTCCGGGCGGCATGTTCTGATCACGTCGGGCCCGACGCACGAGCCGCTCGACCCCGTGCGCTATATCGCCAACCGCTCCTCCGGCAAGCAGGGCCATGCGCTCGCCCGCGCGGCGCTTGCCCTTGGCGCGCATGTGACGCTGGTCAGCGGTCCCGTGACGCTGCCGGACCCCGAAGGGGTTGACGTGGTCAAGGTCGAGACCGCGCAAGAGATGCTCGACGCCGTGCTCGATGCGCTTCCCGCCGACATCGCCATCTGCGCTGCGGCAGTCGCCGATTGGCATGCGGCTGCGCAAGGCGCGCAGAAGCTCAAGAAGACGAGCGGCGCCGACGTGTCGCTCACGCTTGAGCAGAACCCCGACATCCTCGCGACCATCGCGATCGGCGGCCCGCAACGCCCCGACCTCGTCATTGGCTTTGCTGCCGAGACCGAGAACGTGGTCGACAACGCGCTTTCTAAGCGCCGCGCCAAAGGTGCCGACTGGATCGTTGCCAATGACGTGTCGGCCGAGACTGGCATCATGGGCGGCGACCGCACGCGCGTGCATTTGGTCACGGGCGCCGGCGTCGAAGATTGGCCGCCTATGACCAAGGATGAGATGGCTGCGCGCTTGCTCGCCCGCGCCGCCGAGGTGCTGTCCTCATTGCGCTCGGCTGCTGAATGAGCGCGACGCTTCGGATCTTGCGTCTGCCTCATGGCGAGGGGTTGCCGCTTCCCGCGTACCAGTCGGCGCATGCCGCGGGCTTCGACCTGCTGGCCGCGGTGCCTGAGGCCGGCGCCGTCACCCTCGATCCCAGCGACCGTGTGCTCGTGCCCACCGGGCTCGTGTTCGAATTGCCGGAAGGCTACGAAGCGCAAATTCGCCCACGCTCTGGCCTTGCGCTCAAGCACGGCGTCACCGTGCTCAACAGCCCGGGCACCATCGACGCCGACTATCGCGGCGAGGTGAAAGTGCTCCTCATCAATCTCGGCAACGAGCGGTTCTTGATCCAGCGCGGTGACCGCATCGCCCAAGCCGTGATCGCGCCCGTGACCCATGTGGATATCATCGAGGCGGACGCGCTCGAGACCACCGAGCGCGGCGCCGGCGGTTTCGGCTCGACCGGGTGAGGGGCCTCCCTGGCAGGGCGCGGGCGCAAGGCATAGATTGAACCCATGCTCACCCAAGACGAGATCGAGCGCTACAAACGCCATCTGGTGCTGAAGGAGATTGGCGGTGAAGGCCAGCAGCGGCTGAAGGCCGCGCGCGTGCTCGTGGTCGGCGCCGGTGGCCTCGGCTCTCCGCTCATTCTCTATCTGGCGGCGGCGGGCGTCGGCCAAATTGGCATCATCGACGACGACCGGGTCAGCCTCGACAATCTCCAGCGCCAGATCGTGCACGATACGGCAAGCGTCGGGCGATCGAAGACGAAGAGCGCTGCCGCAACGATCGGGCGCCTCAACCCGCATGTGGAGACCAAGCTCTACTCGACGCGGCTCGTGCCTGAGAACGCGCTCGACATTATTCGCGGCTTCGACATTGTCGCCGACGGCTCCGACAATTTCGCCACGCGCTATCTCGTCAACGACGCCTGCTATTTCGCCAAGGCGCCGCTCGTCACGGCCGCCGTCGGTCCCTTCGACGGCCAGCTCACCACCTTCCGCGCCTTCGAGACGGACGGGGAGGGGAACCCACGCCCCAACTACCGCTGCCTGTTCCCGGAACCGCCGCCGGAAGGCACCGTGCCGCCCTGCTCGGAAGCGGGCATCCTCGGCGCCGCTGCCGGCGTGATCGGCTGCCTTCAAGCCGTCGAGGTGGTGAAGGAGCTGCTCGGCATCGGTGAAGGGCTCGTAGGCCGCCTGCTGCTTTACGATGCGCTGCAGGCGCGGGTCTCCACGGTCGCCTATGGCTGGGACCCGGAGAACCCGCTAAACGGCCAAAATCCAAGGTTTCGCGACCTCAGCCACCACCGCAAGGCCATGGAAGCCGAGAGCGGCTAGAAAGAGCTACAGTCTCGCGTTAACCAAATTCCGCTACCACTCGTCGCATGGGCACGGAAACTCTCACGACGCGTTGTGCGATTGCCGGCGGTGGCCCTGCTGGCGTGATGCTCGGCTATTTGCTTGCGCGCGCCGGCGTCGACGTCGTCGTGCTCGAAAAGCATGCCGACTTCTTTCGTGACTTCCGCGGCGACACCATCCACCCCTCGACCCTTCAGGTCATGTACGAGCTCGGCCTGCTCGATGAGTTCCTGAAGCGGCCCCACCAAGAGGTGCGTGAGCTCGGCGCACAGATCGGCGACGAGCTGGTCAAGATTGCCGACTTCTCGCATCTGCCGACCCGTTGCGGCTTCATCGCCTTCATGCCGCAATGGCATTTCCTCGATTTCCTCGCCGAAGCGGGCAAGCGCTACCCGACCTTCCATCTGCATATGCAGTCGGAGGTCGACGAGCTGTTGAAGGATAGCGACCACGTCGTGGGCTTGAAGGCCGCGACGCCAAAGGGCGATCTGGATATCCGCGCCGATCTCGTGGTGGGCTGCGACGGCAGGCACTCCGCCGTGCGTGCGCTCGCTGGCCTCGAGGTCGAAGATCGTGGTGCGCCCATGGACGTGTTGTGGCTGCGCCTCTCCAGGCGCCCCGAGGACGGCAGCGACAGCCTCGGGCGCATCGAGCCGGGCCGCTTCTTCATCATGATCGATCGCGGTGACTACTGGCAGTGTGCCTTCGTGATTCCCAAGGGCGGCTTCAACGAGTTGCGCCGCAAAGGGCTCGAGGCGTTCCGCCTCGCCCTCGTCGCCCTCAAGCCTGAACTGAAGAACCGCGTGCGCGAGATCGCGTCTTGGGACGACGTGAAGTTGCTCACCGTGCGCGTCGATCGCCTGAAGCAGTGGTACCGGCCGGGCCTCTTGTGCATCGGCGATGCGGCGCATGCCATGTCGCCGATCGGCGGCGTCGGCATCAATCTCGCGATTCAGGATGCGGTGGCCACCGCCAATATTCTCGCCGCGCCCTTGCGGGATGGGCGCGTCACCGAGGAAGACCTACGCAAGGTACAGAAACGGCGGCTCCTGCCGACCGAGCTGACGCAAGCCTTGCAGGTCTTCATTCAGAACCGCGTCGTCTCCAACGTGCTCACCATGAAGACGGAGCCGAAGGCGCCGCTCGCCGCGAAGCTGCTCGACCGCTTTCCCTGGCTCAGACGTTGGCCGGCGCGGCTCATCGGCATGGGCTTCCGGCCCGAGCACGTGAAGACAAAAGAGGTTGCGCCGGCCGCGGCCGAGTAGCGCCAGTCTTAGAACATCGCCGGATGAACGCGATCCGGCGGCGCATGGCCGTCGAGGAAGGTCTTGATGTTGATGATGACCTTCTCGCCCATGTCGACGCGACCTTCGAGCGTGGCCGAGCCCATATGCGGCAGTACCACCACCTTCTCGCTCTTCAAGAGCTTCGGGTTCACCGCGGGCTCATGCTCGAACACGTCGAGACCGGCGCCGGCCAGCTCGTTGTTCTCGATCATGCGGGCAAGCGCATTCTCGTCGATCACCTCGCCTCGAGCGGTGTTGACGACATAGGAGGTGGGCTTCAGGAGCGCCAGCCGCCGCGCCGACAGCAAGTGATAGGTCGCCGGCGTGTGCGGGCAGTTGACGGAGATGATGTCCATGCGCGCCAGCATCTGGTCGAGGCTGTCCCAATAGGTCGCCTCGAGTGCGTGCTCGATGTCCGGCTGGACGCGCCTGCGGTTGTGGTAGTGGATCTGGAGGCCGAACGCCTTGGCGCGGCGCGCCACGGCCTGACCGATGCGGCCCATGCCGACAATGCCCAGCCGCTTGCCGTAGATGCGATGTCCGAGCATCCAAGTGGGCGACCAGCCCTGCCATTCGTCGCCGCCGCCGCGCAGGATATTGGCGCCTTCGGTCAGGCGCCGCGGCACGGCGAGGATCAGCGCCATGGTCATGTCGGCGGTGTCCTCGGTCAGGACGCCCGGAGTGTTGGTGACCAGGACCGAGCGGTTCCGCGCCGTGTCGAGATCGATATTGTCCACGCCGGTGCCGAACTGCGCGATCAGCTTGAGATCGGGTCCCGCCTGGCTCAGCACGGACCGGTCGATACGGTCGGTGACCGTCGGCACGAGCACGTTGGCCGTCTTGACCGCCTCGATCAGCTCATCCCGCGAAAACGGCTTGTCGTCGATGTTGAGCCGCGCGTCGAACAGTTCCCGGAGTCGTGTTTCCACGACGTCGGGGAGCTTACGCGTGACGATAACGAGCGGTCGATCAGAAGCCATAACTTAACTTATCCCGTCAGGAGGCTGGCGGCGGGGAGGATGCCCCGAGATCATTGCCAGAAGCTTAGATTTGCGCGCTTTGTCTAACAGAAGGGGCTTTGCGAGATAAAGCGTCATATTGGCTCTAGGGCGGGAAATAGCTTCCGGGCCACGATCCTTTCACTTTTCTCGGCCATTGAGGGAGGGTCGATTCGGGGCGCCAATACGGGGGCTAACAGGTTGCGCTATCGCCATTTGATCGGATTTGCACTGGTCTTGAGCCTTGCCGTGGCGGGCAGCGCCGGATGGGCCGCCGAAGACGGCGTCAAACAGGTGGCAGTGGCTACCGGATCCAAGACCGGTCTGCGCGTCCCCCGTTTCGTCAGCCTCAAATCCGACAAGGTGAATGTGCGCCGGGGGCCGAGCACGGATCAGGCCATCGTCTGGGTCTTCGCCCGCGCCGGACTGCCCGTCGAGATCATCGCTGAATCCGACAATTGGCGCCGCGTCCGCGACAGCGAAGGGGCTGACGGCTGGGTGTTTCACAGCCTGCTCAGCGGGCGCCGCACGGTGCTCATCAGCCCTTGGTCGAAGGGCAAGGCGAGCATCACCATGCATGACAGCCGCTCAGCGAGCTCGAGCGCGGTGGCCCAGCTTCAGTCGGGCGTGATCGGCAACGTGGTCTCGTGCGACGGCCAGTGGTGCGAGCTCACGGTCGACGACTATGACGGCTATGTCGAGCAGGACAAGCTGTGGGGTGTCTACCGCGGCGAAAAGATCGAATAGCCCCGATCCCCGCGATGCGGGACGCCAAGCCGGCAATCCTTGAGACTGATTAGTCGCCGCTCTTCTTGGCGAGCCGGACCAGCACGTCGACGCGGGAGATCGTCATACCCTCCGGCGCCTCGGGCAGGCCTTCGATGCGAATGTCGCCGGTCGAGATATCCAAAAGATCGCCGGAGAGCTCGCAGAAGAAGTGGTAGTGATTCGACGTATTGGTGTCGAAATAGGTCTTGGCGCCTTCGACCGCGACCTCGCGCAACAGCCCCGCCTCGGTAAACTGATGGAGCGTGTTGTAGACCGTGGCGAGCGAGACCGGGACCTTGGAGGCCAAGGCCTCCTCGTGGAGCCGCTCGGCGGTCAGATGCCGGTCGCCCTCGGCGAACAGAAGCTGAGCAAGCGCAACGCGCTGCCGCGTGGGCCGCAAGCCAGCACCGCGCAATAGCTCGGCGACGTCTCCGGTCATGATCTCGCCAGCCGCCTCGCGCGGCTCTTGGGGCAACTTTTCCATGGTCTCTTATCGTCTAACGGTTGGTTTCCGGAAATATAGGCTAAATATAGGCTGAAGGCCGCCCTACCGCAATGTTATGCCCTGGCTGACTTTTTTGCCGCTTTGACCCAGGTCAGAAACCGCTCCAAGCCACGGCGGAATCGACCGGTCGCTCGGGCCCAATCGGGCGCCTCTGGGGACAAGGATTCGACCGGGAGAGGGCGTCCGACGGCCTTCCTCGCGGGCTTTTGATGGGCCCTCGACTGTGTTAGGTAACCACCCCATATCCCAGTTCTGAAGTGATCGAAGGACTTAAGAGAGTGCAGAAACCGACGGCCGAACGGCGGGCTCAATTCGACTATGAGGACCTGCTCGCCTGCGCCCGGGGCGAATTGTTCGGCCCAGGCAATGCTCAGCTGCCTTTGCCGCCGATGCTCATGTTCGACCGCATCTCCAGTGTGGAGGAGGAAGGCGGCGAGCACGGCCGGGGCCGCATCGTGGCCGAGCTCGACGTGAAGCCCGACCTCTGGTTCTTCGCCTGTCACTTCAAGGGTGACCCCGTCATGCCGGGATGCCTCGGGCTCGATGCATTGTGGCAGATGCTCGGTTTTTTCCTTGGCTGGCTCGGCGCCCCCGGCAAGGGCCGCGCGCTCGGCGTCGGCGAGGTCAAATTCTCCGGCATGGTGCTGCCGACCATGAAGAAGCTCGAATACATCGTGGAGCTGAATCGCGTGATCCGCCGCAAATTCACCCTCGGCACGGGCGATGGTTGGCTGAAGGCGGACGGCGAGACCATCTACACGGCCAAGGACCTGAGGGTCGGCCTGTTCCAGGCGGGCGAAGCCGCTCCCGCCGGTGCCTGATCAATTGCGGCGCAAGCTTCAAGGACGTTGACGCGAATGAGACGCGTGGTCGTGACCGGCATGGGCATCGTGTCCCCCATCGGCAACAGTGCTCAAGAGGTGCTCGCGTCTCTGCGCGAGGCCAAGTCCGGCCTTGTCAAGGCCGACACCTATGCAGAGCTAGGCTTCCGCTGCCAGGTGCACGGCGCCCCCAAGCTCGATTGGGAAGAGATGATCGACCGTAAGGTCCGCCGCTTCATGGGCGCGGGCGCCGGTTGGAACTATATCGCCATGGAGCAGGCGATCCGCGATGCAGGGCTTGAGGAGAACGACATCTCCAACGAGCGCACCGGGCTCATCATGGGCTCCGGCGGCCCGTCGACCCGCGCCATCGTGCAGGCGGCGGACACCACCCGCGAGAAGGGCCCTAAGAAGGTCGGTCCCTTCGAGGTGCCGAAATCCATGTGCTCCACCAATTCGGCGACCCTGTCGACGCCCTATCACATCAAGGGCGTGAGCTACTCCATCTCGTCTGCCTGCTCGACGAGCGCCCATTGCATCGGCAACGGCGCCGAGCTGATTCAGCTCGGCAAGCAGGACATTGTGTTCGCCGGCGGCGGCGAGGAGCTCGACTGGACGTTGTCTGTGCTGTTCGATGCCATGAACGCCATGTCGTCGGACTTCAATGATCAGCCCGAGAAGGCGAGCCGGGCCTATGACACGGCCCGCGACGGCTTTGTCATTGCCGGCGGCGCTGGCGTGCTGGTGCTCGAGGAGCTTGAGCACGCCAAGGCGCGCGGCGCGAAAATCTATGGCGAGCTGATCGGCTACGGCGCCACTTCGGACGGCTTCGACATGGTACTGCCATCGGGCGAGGGCGCGGTGCGCTGCATGCGCATGGCCATGCAGAATCTCAATGGCACCGAGATCGGCTACATCAATCCTCACGCCACCTCGACGCCGCAAGGTGATGTGCGCGAGATCGAGGCGATCCGGGAGGTATTCGGCGACAAATGTCCGCCGATCAGCGCGACCAAGTCCTTGACTGGCCATTCGCTCGGCGCCACCGGCGCGCACGAGGCGATCTACTCGCTGCTCATGATGAACAACGGCTTCATCTGCGAATCCGCCAATATCGAGAACTTGGATCCGGAGGTGGCCGACATGCCCATCGCGCGTAAGCGTGAGGATAATGTCGCCATTAACGCCGTGATGTCGAACAGCTTTGGTTTTGGCGGCACAAACGCCACACTTGTATTCCGCCGTTTGGATGGATGACGAACGGGGAGCCGGCGGAAGTTAACCCTAAGCAGAGTAACGAACATGGCAACAAACAAAGACATTGCTGAGCCGGGCCCGCTGATGGCGGGAAAGCGGGGGCTGGTGATGGGCGTCGCCAACGATCGCTCCATCGCCTGGGGCATCGCCCGCGTGCTGCACGGCCAGGGCGCTGAGCTCGCCTTCAGCTATCAGGGGGGCGCCTTCGGCCGCCGCGCCGTTCCCTTGGCCCAATCCATCGGCGCCAAGATCATCGAAGAGGCGGATGTCGAGGATTTGGCAAGCGTCGAGCGTGTGTTCGAGGTGATCCGCAAAGAGTGGGGCTCGCTCGATTTCGTCGTGCACGCGCTCGCCTTCTCCGATCGCAACGAGCTGAAGGGCCGCTATTGCGACACCACGCGCAAGAACTTCGAGCACACCATGGTGATCTCCTGCTTCTCGTTCACGGAGATCTGCAGACTCGCCTCCGACATGATGAACGAAGGCGGCTCGATGCTGACCCTGACCTACGGCGGCTCGACCCGGGTCGTGCCCTGCTACAACGTCATGGGCGTGGCCAAGGCAGCGCTCGAAGCGAGCGTGCGCTATCTCGCTACCGATCTCGGACCGCAAGGCATCCGGGTGAATGCACTGTCCGCCGGGCCGATGCGGACGCTGGCCGGCGCTGGCATCTCGGATGCGCGCACCCTGTTCCATTATCAGCAGAAACACGCGCCGATGCGCCGCTCTCCCACCCTCGATGAGGTCGGTGGAGCCGCGCTTTATCTCTTGTCCGATCTGTCAGGAGCCGTTACCGGCGAGGTGCATTTCGTGGATTGTGGTTACTCCACGACGTTCATGCCCGATCTGGAATCGCTCAAGACCATCGAGCATGCCGAGGAGCTCGAGAGCGCCATGCAGAAGGCGGCGCCCCGCGAGGCCGCGCAGTAGCCTGAAAGCCTAGCCAGCCGAGGCCACCCCCAAAAAGGAGGAGTGATGTTCCAGATAGTTATGATGGTGTGCCTTGCAGCGACGGGAGAGCAATGCCAGGAGTTCAAGCTTCCGGACAAGACGTACGCTGACGTGGTGCGCTGTATCAGGGACAGCCAGGGCGATGCCGCCGAGTGGCAGCTCAAGAACCACAAGTACACGATCATCGGCACGCGTTGCGCCAAGGACGCCAAAGTCCCGGACGCGCCTAAGGGCTAGCCAGCGCCGGAAACAAAAAGGGGCGCCGAAGCGCCCCTCTTAACATGCCGCGTCTCGCGGCAGCCTTATCCTTAGCTCGCCTCGGCTTGCTCGATCTCCTTGCCGGTCTTCTGGTCGACGACCTTCATCGACAGCCGGACCTTGCCGCGCTCGTCGAAACCGAGCAGCTTGACCCAGACCTGATCGCCTTCCTTGACCACGTCGGTGACGGCCTTCGGGCGTCCGTCAGCCAGCTGCGAGATGTGCACCAGACCGTCGCGAGGGCCGAAGAAGTTCACGAACGCACCGAACTCCATGACCTTCACCACCTTGCCCTGGTAGATCTCACCGACCTCGGGCTCCGCCGCGATCGACTTGATGCGCGCGATGGCGGAGCGGATCGACTCGGCGTTGGATGAGGCGATCTTGACCGTGCCGTCGTCGGAGATGTCGATCTTGGCGCCGGACTCGGCCACGATCTCGCGGATCACCGAGCCGCCCGAGCCGATCACCTCGCGGATCTTGTCGGTCGGAATGTGGATCGTCTCGATGCGCGGCGCGTACTCGCCGAGCTCGGGCCGCGCCACGTTGAGCGCCTTGTCCATCTCGCCGAGGATATGCATGCGGCCGTGACGCGCCTGATCGAGCGCGACCTTCATGATCTCCTCGGTGATGCCGGTGATCTTGATGTCCATCTGGAGGGACGTGACGCCCTCAGAGGTACCGGCCACCTTGAAGTCCATGTCGCCGAGATGGTCCTCGTCGCCGAGAATGTCGGACAGGACGGCGAACTTGTCGCCCTCCTTGATGAGGCCCATGGCAATGCCGGCGACCGAGCGCTTCAGGGGCACGCCTGCATCCATCATGGCGAGCGAGGAGCCGCACACCGTGGCCATGGAGGAGGAGCCGTTCGACTCGGTGATCTCCGACACGACGCGGATGGTGTAGGGGAAGTTCTCGCGGTCCGGCAGAACGGGGTGGATAGCCCGCCAAGCAAGCTTGCCGTGGCCGATCTCGCGGCGTCCCGGAGAGCCCATGCGGCCAGCCTCGCCGACCGAATAGGGCGGGAAGTTGTAGTGCAGCATGAAGGTCTCTTTGTAGGTGCCCTGGAGCGCGTCGACGAACTGCTCGTCCTCGCCCGTTCCGAGCGTGGTGACGACGAGCGCCTGCGTCTCGCCGCGGGTGAACAGCGCACTGCCATGGGTCCGCGGCAGGATGCCGACCTCGCAGGAGATCGGCCGGACCGTGGTCAGGTCGCGGCCGTCGATGCGCTTCGACGTGTTGAGGATGTCCGAGCGGACGATGTCTTTCTCGGCCTCCTTGAAGGCGTGTGCCACCTTGGCGGCTGCGGTGCCGTCGTCGTCCTCGGGAACGAGG
>Ga0307418_1000271_pt1 | contig 15583 bp, 10 predicted proteins | sample SalMarWE160220MG_2_FD_202160 | JGI IMG/M metagenome (GOLD analysis project Ga0307418, IMG submission 202160) | Salt marsh sediment microbial communities from the Plum Island Ecosystem LTER, Massachusetts, United States - WE1602-20 | ecosystem: Environmental > Aquatic > Marine > Intertidal zone >...
TTTCCGGATCAACCGCCAGCGCTTGCTCGAGCCGCAGGCGGGCCTGCCTGAGGTAGCCGATCCGCGCCCCGCGGCGGGTGGGGCCGCGCTCCCAACGGGCCCGCTCGAAGAGGGTGCGGCCGAGCTCGGTGAGCATGTTGTAATCGAGGCTGAAGTCGAATCCGCGCCTCCGGGCCTCCGTGAACCGGGTCTGGGCGAGCGCGTTCAAGTTTTCGATGGCGGCGTCCAGGTGGCCGAGGTCCCGGTCCACCAACGCCGAGTACCAGACGAGGGTCCAGGGCACGGCCGGAGGCTTCGCGTTCTTCGCCCGGTGAAGGGCGTCTGCCGCCTCGTCCAGGCGGCCCTCTCGGTAAAGGACCCGAGCCAGGTTCAGGGGGCCCTCCCCGCGGCCCAGTGCCTCCACCTGCGCGAAGGCATCCTCCGCCTGACGCGATTCTCCGCTGCTGCCCTCTCGCAGCAGACCGATGCCGTAGTCATTCCAGCGCTCCCAGGCCGGGATGTCCCGGTTTTGAGCGGCAGCCTGCGCGTCATCGCCCACCGGAAGGGTGACGCTGTCCTCGGCCAGGGTGGTGATTGGCAGGTCATTCCGGCGGAAGGCGGCACCTTCCACGTGGCGATAGAAGCCGGTGTTGAACTTGCGGTACTTGACGGCGGCGTCCACCCTGACGGGTCCCGAAATGTCCTGGGGGATCTCCAGGGTGTAATGGACGACGGCGGCGGCCCCCGGCGGGATCTGATGGTTGTAAAGGGTGACGAAGATGTCCTGAGCATTGCGGCGGTCGATGCGGTTACCGTCCCGGTCGAGGAGGTAGGCGTTGAGGAAGTAGGCCCAGGGATCGACGGCACCATCCTTCCCGAGCGCCCCCGAGCGGCCGATGACCCGATCCCCCGCGCGCACCGACAGATCGACCCAAAGCTCGTTCGAGTCCGAGGTGCCTTGGGTCAGGTCGTGGCCCACCCCCAGGGTGCGGATGACCACCTCCAGCAGGTAGCGCCTGCCGGGAGCGAGCCGGGGCAGCTGCGGGCGCAGGGGGGCGTAAAGCCTGCCGTTGATCGTGCCGCCTTCCTTGAGACCGAAGATATCGACGCGCGCCGCCCGCTGCATGGTCGCAACGCGGGCCGCATTCTCCCGCGCCGGCCGGCCCAGCATATAGGGGACCGCGGTGTTGGCCGCGGCAAAGGCGTGGTTGTGCACGCTCGGACGGCCGTCCCCGGCGAGGTCCCGCGCAGCGGGGTCCGCGGGCGAGGGTGCGGGGGGCATGTGGCAGTCTGCGCAGCCCCGCTTCGCCTTCGGCGGGTAGTAGAAGCTGTCGACCCGATGACCGGATACGCCGCTCACGAGGAAGCTGTCGTAATGGTCCTGGCCGCGCAGCCAACGGTAGTGGTTGAGCTCCGGCGGCAGATGCACCTTGTGGCACACCGAGCAGAGCTCGGCGCTGCGCTGGAACGGCTTCAGCATGGTCGCCTTGTGGAAGGCGGGTTTCGCCTTGATCAGCTGGCGGTTCACGGCCTCGAGGAAGCCGTTCTGGCTGAAGGCGAACGGATACCGGGGAGGATCAGCGATCGTGTAGTCGCCGTTGCCGAGAGGACCGTTGACCGCCGTGATGGCGTGGCAGGCGAGACAGGTGATTCCCGCCTGGGAGGCGGGGTCCGCTGCGGCGTCATAGGCCGGGTCGTCGAAGCGGCCGGAAAACAGGGGGAGGGGGTCGTGACAGCCCGCGCAGAACAGGGATGCCTTCACATTGCCGTCCCGCGCGAGGAGAACCCTGCGCGTATCCTCGATGCTGTAGCGGTAGGCGGGATTGTTGAAGGAGCTCAAGCGGTGCATCCCCTGCGCGTGCTGCGCGGCGATATCCGCGTGACACTCGGCGCAGCCCGTGTCACCCATGAGGTGCTTCTCGGGTATCAGTGCGGCTCCCGACACCCGTGCCAGGGTCGGAAAGAAGCGGTCGGGCGCAACGGTCGGTGTGGGTTTCCCGATGAGATGGACGGTGGCAGCCGCCGCCGATAGGACCACGGCCGCCGTTGCCCACCGGGCACCCTGCCTCCAGCGCAACCTTGGTCCCGCGAGGCGGTGCAGGATAAACAGCCAGATCACCGCCAAGGGGGCCAGGATGTGCACCCAGTAGGCCATCGAACGGACCTGGGGATCGTTGACCTCGAAGAACCCGAAGCGGGTAAGCAGTATTCCTGAGGCGAAGAGCAGGATGCCGCTCAGAAAGAGACCGAGCCCCGCGCGCACCGCATAGCGGTTCGCTCTCCTCCAGGCGCGCCGCAGATGGAAGGCGCCGAAGAGGAGGGCGGGCACCAGGAGCACCAGCCCCAGGACCAGGTGCCCGAGGAACATGAGGAGATAGACGTAGTTCTCCAGCGTCTCACCGGCCAGCCACTCCGCCGCGCTGACGCTAGCCAGATAGAGGGAGTTGACCGCCAGCAGGCCGAAGAGGAGGAGAACAAACCGCAGCAGCCGGCGCAGCCGGGGGCTCAGAACTGGCGGGAGGGATAGCCGTTGGGAACCGTTGGAGATGGACATACTCGAAGCCATCCAAAACCTCGAATAGTGACATCCGCATCTTAATGGATTTTTGGCCCATGGGGGCCGGCCGCGCGCAACCTGCCGCTGCTCGCCTGGGGTGCGTAGTGGGGGAACGCCGTGGCCCACCAGGGCCCGCACCCCTCAGCCCCAGTCCAGCCCCCGTAAATGCGAGACCCCGTCCGAGGACGGGGTCTCGCAGGTCCGGCGGCGGATCGGGCCGGGCTCGTCCCGGACTCAGTATTTTCCCAGAGGGCGGAAGACCGGCGCCGAATTCCAGTCTTTTGAAGACCCGGAGCTGGAACCCGACTTGCGGGGGCCGGAGCCCATGGTCCAGTCCCGGTACTTCTGGCTGGAGCTGCCGCCCCAATCGCTCGGCGGCGGGGCCGGCGTCACGGCCGGTCGCTGTGCCTCCAGCTGGTCGATGCGCCGTTTGAGCGCCTCGATCTGGGCGTCCCTGACGTTCGAAGACGATGATGAAGACGACGAAGAGGATGACTTCGGCTGGGCCGCCGCAGGCGCCGCAGGCGCCGCGGGGGCGGCATACCTCGGGAAGCCTCCATAAGGGCCGTATCCGCCCCGAGGACCGCCATAGCCATAGGGGCCGCCACCCCAAGGGCCTCCGCCCCAAGGACCACCATAGCCATAGGGGCCGCCACCCCCAGGACCACCGTAGGGCCCCCCGTAAGGTCCATAGTCGTCGTCGTAGTAGCGGTCCCGGTTGCCGCCGCCCATCCACTTGCCGGGGTTCATCATGTCCCCAAAATTAAACGCCTGACTCACCGGGCTGTAGACGAGGGTCGCGCCCAAGACCCCTGCAGAGGCCAGCGTGACGAAGAATCTCAGTGCTTTCACTGTCATGACAACTTCCTCCTCAAGAATCGCGCTCATCGATATGGTCTTATGTGCTCGCGGTCGGCCGGCCCCGCGCCCGACGGAGCCCTCGTGGTTCATCCCGCATGCTCGTGGGCGTGATGGTGATGGTGATGGTGATGCGTATGGCCCTGGCCGCCGGCATGGAGGCGCACCCCGTCCGGTTGAATCGCCGGCCGAGCCGTCTCGCCCAGCCTCACCCGTTGACGTTGCTGCTGCAGCTCGGCGCGCAGCCAGGCGATCCATGGGTCGATGCCGTCGCCGCCCCGGGTGCTGATGGTCAGGAAAGGGGCAGCACTCGCCAGGTGGCGCAGGTGATGCTCCGCGCGTGCGGCACTGAACTCCGTCAGGTAGGTCAGCAGGTCCGCCTTCGTGAGGAGCACCAGATCTGCTGCTCGGAACATGACCGGATACTTGGCCGGCTTATCGTCCCCCTCGGGTACGGACAGCAGCGTTACGTTGCGATGCTGCCCGAGGTCGAAGCTGGCCGGGCAGACCAGATTCCCGACGTTCTCGATGAACAGGATGTCCACCCCGCTGAGGTCCAGGTGATGGAGGGCGTCATGGACCATGTGGGCGTCCAGGTGGCACGCGCTGCCGGTGGCGATCTGCACCGCCTCGACCCCCTGCGCGCGGATGCGCTCGGCGTCGTTCTCGGTCTCCAGGTCGCCTTCGACGACCGCGATACGGACCTCGGAGCGCAGGGCGGCGATCGTGCTCTCCAGCAGGCTGGTCTTACCCGCGCCGGGGGAGGACATCAGGTTGATGGCGAGCACGCCGTGCTCGTCGAAGTGGCCCCGGTTATGGGCCGCCTGATGGTCGTTCGCCGTCAGGAGGTTCTTCAACACCGTCACGGCGGCTCGGCCGTCCTCCGTGTGCTCGTGCGGGCCGCCTGCCCTGACCAGGTGCTCGTTGCCGGGGGTGATGTTGCATCCGCAGGTGTCACACATGGGATTCTCTCCAACCTTCGCCGTGGCCGCCGGGGGCACTCAGACCCTAACTATAACAGGAGGAAGCAGCAGCCGGGGTGTTCGCTCACTGTCGGTCAGAAGGGTCCGCCACCGCCAGCTCCAGATGGGCCAGCAGCAGCTCGTCCCCGCTGATGAGCTTGGTGCCAATACTCCCGCATTGGCCGCAGGCGAGGCGGTTGGGCGTGGTTTCCGTCTCCGCTCCGCACTCGTGGCATTGCACGCGCACCGGGGCGGGCTCGATCTCCAGGGCTGCATCGGCGGCGATGGTGCCCGCTGCGGCCAGCGGATAGGCATTCTCCAGCAGCGAGGGCTCAATCCCCGAGAGGGGGCCGATGCGGAGCACAATCCGCTCTACCCGCGTCGCCTGGTGCTCCCGGGCGATCTCCCGCACCTGATCCAGCAGGGCCAAGCACATGGACAGCTCATGCATCGCTCAGTGTTCCAGATAGGTATAGCCGTAGAGGCCGGCCTTCAGCTCCACGAAGTACCGCTCGGAAACCGCCCGCTCCAGCCCCGCCTCCTCCAGCTTGCGGCGGTAGCGCGCCAGCAAGGTCCTGGGCTCGAAGTGCACGTAGCTGAGCAGCTCGTCGGCGGAGTCGCCGCGCTCCGGCTCGAGCAGCCGGTAGCCGCCTTCGGCGGCGGGGTCCAGCTCGACGTTGACTGCGTCCGTATCCCCGAACAGGTTGTGGATGTCCCCGAGGATCTCCTGGTACGCCCCCACCATGAAGAACCCGAGAAGGTAAGGGTCCCCGTCCCGATCCTGGGGGTGCACCGGCAGGCTCGCCTCGATGCCGCCGTCGTCCACGTAATGGCTGATACAGCCGTCCGAGTCGCAGGTGAGATCGTGTACAACCGCACGGTCGCGGGGTGCCTCGTCCAGCCGCTGGAGGGGAACGATGGGAAAGATCTGGTCCAGGGCCCAGACGTCCGGCAGAGACTGAAACACCGATAGGTTGCAGAAGAGCTTGTCCGCCAGCAGGGCGTTGATCTCGTCCGACAGCTCGCGATGGGTCCGGAGGCCGGGATCGATGTGGGCGGCCAGGGCCCGGCAGGTGGCAAAGAAAAGCTCTTCCGCCCGGGCTCGGGCGGCGAGATCCAGTCTGCCCTGCTCGAAGCGCTCCCGGGCCTCTGCGAGGAGCGCCCGCGCGTCCGCGTAGAGCTCCTGAGGGGGCGCGTCGGCGGCAAGCGCGATCTTCCCGGCGAGGGCATTGAGGAGCTCGTCGCCCTCATCCTCCTTCGTGGCGACCGCCGAGCCGCCCACCTGCTCGCGGTCGATGACATTGGTGATCAGCACCGCATGGTGGGCAGTCATGGCCCGGCCGGATTCGCTGACCAGGTTAGGCTGCGGCAGCCCGTGGCGGCGGCACTCCGCGCAGAGGGTCTCCACCACCCCGCGGGCGTAGGCCTCCACGGAGTAGTTGACGGAGCAGAAGGAGCGCGTCCGGGTCCCCTCGTAGTCGACCCCCAGGCCGCCTCCCACGTCCACCGTGGCGATCGGCGCCCCGAGCCGGCGCAGCTCCGCGTAATAGCGCACCAGCTCTCGGATGCCCGCCTTGATGTCCTGGATGTTTGGGATCTGCGAGCCCAGGTGGGCGTGCAGCAGCGTGAGCCATCGGAGCCGGTCCGCGGACCGCAGGTCCTCGACCAGCTGCATCACCTGATTGGCGGAGAGGCCAAACTTGGCCCTCTCGCCCCCGCTGCTCTGCCAGTTCCCGGCCGCCGCCGCCGCGAGGCGCACCCGCAGCCCCAGGAGCGGCTCGATCCCCATGCGGTCGGCCGCCTCCAGGATCAGGGGCACCTCGGAGAGCTTCTCGATGACGATGTGCACCCGCATCCCGAGCCGCCGTCCGATGAGGGCCAGGCGGATGGACTCCCGGTCCTTGTAGCCGTTGTAGATGATCAGCCCGTCCGGGGCGGAGAGCGCCAGCACAGCCATGAGCTCGGGCTTGCTCCCCGCTTCCAGGCCGGCCCCCCCTTCCCGCAGGATCTGCTGCACGACGCTCTGTTGCTGGTTCACCTTGATGGGATAGACCGGCTCGTAGCGCCCGGTGTAGCCGACCGTCTCTCCCGCCTGGGCGAAGGCCCGCTGGAGGGAACGCACCCGATGGCGCAGGATGTCGTTGAAACGCACCAGCACCGGCAGGGCGAGGCCCTCCTCCCGCAGCCGGCGGGCCAGTGCGGCCAGGTCGACCTCGACTGGCCCCGCGGGATCAGGGCGGGCGCACAGGTGGCCCGCCGGGTTGACGCGGAAGTAGCCATTACCCCACCGGGGAATGGCATAGATGCGTTCGCAGGCGGTGGTGGGGGGGTCCAAAATTTTGCTCTCGTTGCGACCGGGGCGAGGGCGAACGGATTCGGTCGTACCGCCTCGGCCCTTGGCTCAAGGCCAGATGCCGCGCTGCAGCGTTACCCGGGCGAGGCGCTCCAGGGTCTCCACCAAGGCGGCGGTGCGCAGGTCGGCGCTCAGGCCCGCGTCGGCACAGTCCGCCGGGAAGCCCCGCCAACGGGCGACCACGCGGTCCGTCGCGGCGACCATCTGCTCCCGTAGGCGGCCGTTGATCTCTTCCAGGGACCAGTTGTGGTGCTCGTTGTTCTGCACCCACTCGAAGTAGCTGACGGTCACGCCCCCCGCGTTCGCCAGGATGTCGGGGATCACCGGGATGCCCGCCCCGTGGAGCAGGTCGTCCGCCTCCGGGGTCACCGGGCGATTGGCCCCCTCGACCACCAGGCTGGCGCGGATGCGCTCGGCATTCCGACTGTGGATCTGCCCGCCGATCGCGGCGGGGAACAGGATATCGCACTCGAGCCCGAGCAGATCCTCGTTGGTGATGCTGCGGCTGCCCGGCAGACCGACGACGGTTCCTTCCCTCGCCTTGTGGGCGCTCACCTGTTGCGGGTCCAGGCTGTCGTCGTTCGACGCCATGATGCCGCCCCGGGAGTCGCTGACGGCCAGGATGCGGGCGCCCTTGTCCCGGAACAGACGCGCCGCCACCCGGCCGACCTCGCCGAACCCCTGGATGATCACCCGAGCCCCGTGGATATCCGGCAGGTGGGGCAGCCCCGCGAGGGCCAGAAACCGCTCCGTGCAATAGACCGCGCCGCGGGCGGTTGCCTCGTCCCGGCCCTCCGACCCCCCCAGGTCCAACGGCTTGCCGGTGACGACGGGAAGGTTGTTGCGCCCAGGGTGCATGTTGTCGTAGGTGTCAAAGATCCACGCCATGGTCTGGGCGTCGGTGTACAGGTCCGGGGCGGGGATGTCCGTATTGGGGCCGATGTTGTCGCCGAGCTCGGCGATGTAGCGGCGGGTGAGCCGTCTCAGCTCCCCCTCGCTGAGCTCCTTCGTGTCGCAAGTGACGCCGCCCTTGGCCCCGCCGAAAGGGACACGGACAAGGGCGCACTTCCAGGTCATGAGGGCCGCGAGGGCGGAAACCTCCGCCAGGGAGACGGCGGGGTGGTAGCGGATTCCCCCCTTGCCTGGCCCCAGTACCCGGTTGTGCAGGACCCGATGCCCCACAAAGTTGCGCACGGAGCCGTCGTCCATCTCGATGGGGACGTTGACCGTAATGGAACGTCGGGGGAGGCGCAGAAAGTCCACAAGGCCGGGCTCGATGTGCTGGAGGTGCGCCCGCGCCCGGGCGAACTGCGCCCGAATGATGCGCTCCGGGTCAAGCTCGTCGCCGACCGCTGCAGGGGTCTCCGGGACCGCTTCCTCGTACGGGCTCGGCGTCGCTTCCACTGGCGCCCTCTAGCGGATAGGGTGCGGGGGGACGGGGTTCATCCGCCAGATGTCCCGGTTGTATTCCGCAATCGTGCGGTCGGAAGAGAAGTGACCACTGTGGGCCGTGTTGAGGATGCTCATGCGCGTCCAGCAGTCCTGGTCCCGGTAGGCGGCAGCCGCCCTCTCCTGGGCCTCGCGATAGCTCGCAAAATCCGCCGCCGTCATCCATGGATCGTTCGGGTTACGGATCGAGTGGACGATGGGGTCGAATATTCCCGGCTCGAACTGATTGAAGTGGCCGCTTTCCAGCAGACTCATGACCTGGAGCAGCGCGGGATCGCCGTTGATCACCGCGTTGGGGTCATAGCGGCCCCTGCTCGCCTCCACCTGCTCGGCGGTCAGGCCGAACAGGAAGAAGTTGTCCGCGCCCGCCTGGTCCCGGATCTCGATGTTGGCCCCGTCCAGGGTGCCGATGGTCACGGCCCCGTTCATCATGAACTTCATGTTCCCGGTCCCTGATGCCTCCTTGCCTGCGGTTGAGATCTGCTCCGAGAGGTCGGTCCCGGGGGCGATCACCTCCATGATGGAGACCCGGTAGTCGGGCACGAAGGCGAGGCGAAGCAGCCCCTTGGTATCCGGGTCCCCATTGATCACCCGGGCCACGTTGTTGACGAGCTTGATGATCAGCTTCGCGATGGCGTAGCCGGGGGCCGCCTTCCCGCCGATCAGGACGCAGCGGGGGGTCCAGACCTGGGTATCGCCACGCTTGATGCGGGTGTACAGGTGAATCACGTGCAGCACGTTGAGGAGCTGGCGCTTGTACTCATGAATGCGTTTGACCTGAACGTCGAACATGGCCTCCGCCTCGAAGTTGACCCGGCAGTCGCGGGCGATCAGCTGGGCCAGCCGCTCCTTGTTTGCCTGCTTGATTGCCCGCCAGCGGCTCTGGAGCTCCGGATCATCCGCGTAGGGCACCAGGCCCTCCAGCCGGGTGAGGTCGCAAACCCAGCGCTCACCGACCGTGTCGTCCAGCAGCTCCCGCAGCCCCGGGTTACACAGGGCCAGCCAGCGACGGGGTGTAACCCCGTTGGTCTTGTTGTTGAACTTATGGGGCCAGAGCTCGTAGAAGTCCCGGAACAACCCATGCTTGAGCAGCCGGGAGTGGAGGTCCGCCACTCCGTTGACCGAGAAGCTGCCAACGATGGCGAGGTAGGCCATGCGCACCTGCGGATCGTGTCCCTCCTCGATCAGGGACATCCGCCGTTGCCGGTCCATGTCGCCGGGCCAGCGGGCGGCAACCTCCGAGAGAAAGCGGGCGTTGATCTCATAGATGATTTGGAGGATACGCGGCAGCAGCTGCTGAAACAGGCGCACCGGCCAGCGCTCCAGGGCCTCCGGCAGCAGGGTGTGGTTGGTGTAGGCCATGGTGTGGGTGGTGATGTCCCAGGCCTCTTCCCACTCCAACCGGTACTCGTCCACAAGCTGCCGCATGAGCTCGGCCACCGAGATCGCCGGGTGGGTGTCGTTGAGCTGAAAACAGTTCTTGTCCGCAAAACCGGAGAACTTGCGTCCCCGCAGCCGGATCCACTCCCGGAACACGTCCTTGATGCTCGCACTGGCCAGGAAGTACTGCTGGCGCAGCCGCAGCTCCTTGCCGTTCTCGCTGGCATCGTTCGGGTAGAGCACCATGGTGATGTGCTCGGCCTCGTTCTTCTGGGCGACGGACTCGGGATAGCTGCCCGCATTGAACTCACCCAGATCGAACTCGTCGGTTGCGGCAGCCTTCCAAAGACGCAGGGTGTTGATGGTGTCGTTGCGGTAGCCGGGCACCGGGATGTCATAAGGCACCGCCAGCACGTCCTTGGTGTCGACCCAGCGCACGATGGTCTGGCCGCTCGGATCTCGAAAGAATTCGGTACGTCCCCCGAACTGGATGCGCTGGGTGTATTCCGGACGCTCCAGCTCCCAGGAGTTCCCTTCCCGCAGCCAATGGTCCGGCTCCTCGACCTGATAGCCGTTCTCGATCAGCTGGCGGAACATGCCGTACTCGTACCGCAATCCATAGCCCTTTACGGGCAGCTGCAGGGCGGCGCAGCTGTCGAGGAAGCAGGCTGCCAGGCGCCCGAGGCCGCCATTGCCCAGCCCCGCGTCCGGCTCGGTGGTGGAGAGCTCCTCCAGCAGCAACCCCAGGTCGAACAGCGCCTGCTCCGCCGCGCTCGCGATCCCCAGGTTCAGCATGGCATTGCTCAGGGCACGCCCCATCAGGAACTCGAGAGACAGGTAGTAGGTCCGTTTGCAGGCGGCCTCGTCGTGGGCGTATCGGGTCCTTTTCCAGCGCTCCATCAGCCGGTCGCGCATCAGTGTGGCCAGTGCCTTGTACGGGTAGTAGGTCGAACGGCAACTCCGATCGCGGCCAAAGGTGTGGCCGAAATAGCGCTTGAAGTCCTGCGCCAACCCCTCGGCGTCCATCATGAGGGGGGGCTGGTCGAACAGGCGTTCGTTCGGATGGCTCTTGCGTAGGTCGGTAAAAGGAGACATGGAGATCGCCGGTATTCTTCGAGTTTGCTTTGGTAGCCCGCTTCGGGATGCCGGAGCCGTAGATGCGCCGAGCGCCCCACCCCGTTAAGGCTCCTGATTTAAACAGATATCGTACCTGGGCATAAGTGGAGCTCGGCAAGGGCTTGCCTGCTCCGTTGGGTGCCGGCCGGCCCGCGAGGATCGGACGCGGGGGTGGAGTCGCCGACGCGAGAGTATCAATAGTAAACGGCAGTGATGCGCCAGCGGAAATGCCGCAGGCGCATGCGCACCTCGGTGGGATTTGCGGAGGGCGGACCGATGCGGACCCGAAACTCGTCCGGGGCGTCGAAAAACGCGTAGGACAGGCCGGGGAGGAAACCGGCGTCCCGAGTGCCCCGATGCTTCAGGAGCTGCTCCCGCACCCATCGAAGGGTGACCAGCCGCCGGATGGTGCCGCTCCCGTCCGCCGCTATCGCGGACTGGAGCCAGTGAATAAAGGGGTCGGAGAGGGTGCCGATCGTGCTGGTCGCGTCCTTGTTGAGCTTCAACGTGATGGCACGGCGCACCGCCTTGAGGTCGACGTAGGGCGCGAGTGCCGCCGGTTCCGCCTGCAGCGCTGCGTGGTCGATTCGCCACAGGACCAGGTAGGGCCAGAGGCCAAACCCCAGCAGGATTGCCGTGGCGCCGGCCAGGAGGTAGCGCCGGCTACGCCCCGCGCCCGGGCGGCGCCGGCTGGTCAGGAGCAACGCCTGACGGCCGCGTGGGAGCCGCATCATGCGGAACGGGCCTCCTCCCTCTCCAGCTCCTCGCCCGCCTGGAGCCAGGCCGCCTCGGTTTCTTCCAGCGCCGCGTCCACACGCCGCTTTTCCTCGAGGACTTCGAGAAGCCGACGCTTTTCGGTGGGGTCGTACAGGGCGGGCCCGGCCAGGACGCGCTCCAGGTCTTTGCGGCTGGCCGCGAGGGCGGCGAGCCGGCCTTCCAGTGCCTGCATCTGCTGCCTCAGCGGCTGCAGGCGGCGCCGCTGCTCGGCCGCCTGCCGGCGCTGCGCTTTGCGGTCGGCGGGAAGCTGCTCCGGGGGCTGCCCGTCGGCCGGGGCGGCAGGGGGCGATCGACGCTCCGCGAGCCAGACCGCGTAGTCGTCTAGCTCCCCCGGGAAGGGCGCCACCCTGCCGGCATTGACCAGAAGGAGCTGGTCGCTCGTCAGCCGCAGCAGGTGGCGGTCGTGAGAGACAACCACGAGCGCCCCCTCGTAGTCCTGAAGCGCTTCGCTCAAGGCATGCCGCATCTCCAGGTCGAGGTGGTTCGTGGGCTCGTCCAGCAGGAGAAGATTCGGCCGGCGCCAGATGAGGATGGCGAGGGCGAGCCGCGCCTTCTCTCCGCCGGAAAAGCGACCCGATGCCTCCAGGGCCTTGTCGCCGCAGAAGTCGAAGCCGCCAAGATAGTCACGCAGCTCCTGCTCCGGCCGTTCCGGCGCAACCCGTCGGAGGTGGTCGAGGGGACTGTCGTCCGGCCGCAGCTGGTCCATCTGATGTTGGGCGAAGTAGCCGATGCGAAGGGCCTCGGCCGGGAGCCGCACACCGGCGGCCAGCGAGAGGACCCCGGCGAGCACCTTGATGAGGGTCGTCTTGCCGGCGCCGTTTGGTCCCAGGAGCCCCACCCGGTCCCCCGGGGCCAGGGTCAGTGCGATGTCGGCGACGACCGCTCGTCCGTCGTATCCCGCCGAGGCGCCTTCGAGGCGCAGCAGCGGATAGGGCAGGGCCGCGGGCTCACCGAACGTGAAGCGGAAGGGCGTATCCACATGAGCGGGGGCAATCAGCTCCATGCGCTCCAACGCCCGCAGCCGACTCTGCGCCTGGCGGGCCTTGGTCGCCTTGGCACGGAACCGCTCCACGAAGCGATGAATACGGGCCATCTCCTGCTGCTGCCTCACGAACGCGGCCTGCTGCTGGGCGAGGCGCTCGGCGCGCTGGCGCTCGAAGGCGCTGTAGTTGCCCGAATACAGGGTGAGGCAATCGCGGTCGAAGTGGAGAACGTGCCCGGCAATGGCGTCGAGGAAGTCCCGGTCGTGGGAGATCAGCAGCAGGGTCCCCGGATAGGCGCGAAGCCAGCCCTCCAGCCAGATCACCGCGTCCAGGTCTAAGTGGTTCGTCGGCTCGTCGAGCAGCAGGAGGTCCGAGCGGCACATGAGGGCACGGGCGAGCGCGAGCCGCATCCGCCAGCCGCCGGAGTAGCTGTCCACCGGCCGCCGCTCCTCTCCGGGCGCAAACCCGAGGCCGTGGAGCAGCCGCGCGGCGCGGCTCTCCGCTTCGTAGCCACCGATCGTCTCCAGGCGCCCGTGGAGCTCGGCCTGGCGCAGGCCGTCGCCTGCGTGCTCGGCGGCTGCGAGGTCCTGCTGCACTCGGCGCAGCTCCCGGTCGCCGTCCATGACGAGCTCGATCGCCGGCCGATCCCCGCTCGGTGTCTGCTGTGCCACGTGGGCAAGCTCCCATCCCGGCGGCAGCTGGAAGTCCCCCGTATCGGGATGCAGCTCCCCGCGGATCAGGGCGAACAGGCTGGATTTTCCGCAGCCGTTGGGACCGACGACCCCGACCTTCTGTCCCGGATAAATGGTCAGGTCCGCCCCTTCGAGGAGCAGCCGGCCGCCTCGGCGGAGGCTCAGTGCGCGCAGTGTCAGCATGTCGGGCGCGGGGTCTGTATCCGTTCCCCTCAATGGGGTCCGCTTGAACGGTCCAACCGGCGATAGCCGATGGCCTCGCTCAGATGTTCGGTGGTGATGTCCTCGCTGGCGGCGAGATCCGCGATGGTGCGTGCCGCCTTGCGTACCCGGTGATAGGCGCGGGCGGAGAGACCAAGCCGAGCCAGCGCCTGGGCCATCAGCTCCCTCCCGGCGAGGTCCAGGGCACAGGTCCGCTCGATTTCCGGCGGAATCAGGGCGCAGTTCGGCTTTCCCGCCCGCGCCAGCTGGCGCTCTCTGGCTGCCTCCACTCGCCGGCGTATCCTGGCGCTCTTCTCACCCTGCGCGGCGGGCGGTCCGCTCAGGCGCTCGGGGGGCAGTCGCGGCACCTCCACGTGCAGGTCGATCCGGTCGAGCAGCGGTCCGGAGATGCGCGCCCGGTAGCGGGCCACCTGCTCCGCCGTACACCGGCAGCGACCCGCGGGATCCCCCAGGTAGCCGCACGGGCAGGGGTTCATCGCGGCGACCAGCTGGAACTGCGCAGGGAACCTGGCTTGGCGCGCGGCACGGGAGATGTGGATGTGCCCGGACTCCAGGGGCTCCCGCAGCACCTCCAGGACGCGGCGGTCGAACTCCGGGAGCTCATCGAGAAAGAGCACGCCCAGGTGTGCCAGGGAGATCTCGCCCGGACGCGGGTTGCTGCCGCCTCCGACGAGGGCGACGCCGGATGCCGTATGGTGGGGTGAGCGGAACGGGCGCTCGCGCCAACGGCTGGGGTCGATGGGCTCGATCCCGCTGACGGAACGCACCGCCGCCGCCTCCAGGGCTTCTGCCTCGGTCATTGGGGGCAGAATTCCGGCCAGCCGGCTGGCAAGCATGGACTTGCCGGTTCCGGGCGGTCCGATGAAAAGGAGGCTATGCCCGCCCGCGGCCGCGATCTCCAGCGCCCGCTTGGCGTGCTCCTGGCCCCGCACGTCGGCCAGGTCAGCATAGTCCGGGGTGGATGGAGTCTCTTCCCCGCGCTCGAACGGACGGAGCATCCCGGTTCCGTTCAGGTGCTCGCAGACCTCCAGCAGGTGCCCCGCAGGGTAAACGGTGAGGTCGCTTACCAGGGCGGCCTCGGCCGCATTCTCTTTCGGCAGCACCAGCGCCCGGCCGGCATCCCGGACCGCGAGTGCGGCGGGCAGCACCCCGGTAACGGGTCTTAGCTGGCCGGACAGGGCGAGCTCGCCGAGCAGCTCGACCCCCTCGAGGGCGCCCCGGCGCACCTGTCCCGACGCCCCGAGCACCCCCACTGCAATCGGGAGATCAAAACGCCCTCCGTCTTTTGGAAGGTCGGCGGGTGCCAGGTTGATGGTCACCCGCCCCGCCGGAAATTCGAAGCGGCCGTTGAGCAGGGCGCCGCGCACCCGATCTCGGCTCTCTCTGACCGCCATTTCCGGAAGGCCGACGATGTTGAGGGCCGGCAGGCCGCTCGCGACGTGCACCTCCACGGTCACCGCGGGGGCGGCGATGCCTTCCCGGGCGCGGCTGTTGAGGACGCAGAGGCTCAACGCGTGCTTTTGGGTGTCCGCGGCTTGGCTGCAGCCGCCGTCTTCTTGGCTGGCGGGCTTGTCTCCAGGCGCTGCTCCAGCTCGGCTACCTGCGCCTCCAACTGCTTGAGCTTGGCGCGGGTCCGCGCCAGCACCGCCGCCTGGACCTCGAGCTCCTCCCGGGTGACCAGGTCGAGCCTGGCAAGGCCGGCATCCAGGGTTGCGCGCAGGTTGCGGCTGATGTCCTCCTGCAGTGTCTGCAGCCCTTTCGGGAGGCTGTCGGTGAGGCGCTGCGAGAGGTCGTCCAGTTGTTTCGGCTTCAACATCGCTGGGTCTCCGAGAGGGAGTCTGGGCGTGGGCGGACATTATAAGGGCGCGGGGCGCGGTCGGCGTATGTCGCAGGGCGCACCGCATTAGTGCGTGACGCCGGCGGCACCGGGGGGGGCGCGCACCATCGTGGTGCGCAGGCCTCGTTGTGAGGACGCGACATGAGGCCGAATCGCGTTGTCTTTTGCGCACAAGCGTGGTTGGCACGCTACTCGCATTACTCCGGAGCACGTCGGGGTTCGCGGTGCGCCCATGGATCCTGATGTTCCGTCACGTAACCGGGAGCATACGCCCGAGAGGTTTGAACAACATGTATACAACGCGTCTTGCAGCCGCCGGGGCGGCTGCCCTTTTGGTTGCTTCCGTGGGGAGCATGAATGTGGCGCTGGCGGCCGATCCGCAGCCCGTCAACTCCTTCACCGGCAGCTTGGGCTTGAC
>Ga0307418_1000272_pt1 | contig 15535 bp, 21 predicted proteins | sample SalMarWE160220MG_2_FD_202160 | JGI IMG/M metagenome (GOLD analysis project Ga0307418, IMG submission 202160) | Salt marsh sediment microbial communities from the Plum Island Ecosystem LTER, Massachusetts, United States - WE1602-20 | ecosystem: Environmental > Aquatic > Marine > Intertidal zone >...
CGCCTGTACCGCTCCCACAACTCCGAGCGCTGCGACTCTGTCCACTTGGGCAATCTCCGTGCTCGCTGCACTGCCGCCCCCTCCCGAAACAAAGAGAGTCCATCATGGCGTGTTGCAGCGACCGCTTGAACCCAAGCTGATTGCTGCGAGTGCACGATGCGCGGATATCGGTGCGCGGCCAACAGGCCGTGGCTCCCTTTCCGCGCTCAATCCATTTCGGGTACGGTCTGCACGGACCGGAGAGGCGCGCGGTGTTCAGGTTAGCTGGGCCTTGGGAGCGCCTTGCGCCAGTAGAATGCTGGAAAGAGGAGGTTCTGTGTCTCGAGCGCTGCGGCGCGTTCATTAGGCTGAGGGCTTCTCTACTTGTTCCTCTTTGAGTGCCGACTTGCTTTGGTCAGCCTTGCTCCATTTTGCCGGTTCAGTCTGGTGCTGAACGCCTGGAGGTTCCGGGTGGAATCGGAGCCGCCGTGCGACCTGGGCTTGATGTGGTCGAGTTCCCAGCCCATCTCGGAGCTCTTCCCATATGAGTGACGGTAGATGACGACGCCATTGGGGTCGCGGCGGTATCGGGCAGGATCCTTGCCGCGAACCCGTCGTGCGTTGTTCCAAGCCTTGTCGCGAGCCTCTTGGGTTGCCATCTTCACCTCTCCTCGGTCGCGTGGCCATGCTCGAAGTTGTCTGCTTTCATGACGCACTTCCTGGTTCCTGGACGGTCGGGTTGTCCTTGTTCAGGACAATCTCCAGGGGTACTCTGGCTTCCTCGCGCCACGTCTTGCTCACGTATTGGTCTATGGCCACCTCGTATTCGCCTTCGGCCGCGATCGTCAGGCCGCCGATGTTGATGTTGACGCGCTGGCGCTTCTGATCGTCGAAATTGAGCTTCGTCGGGACCTCGTAGTTCACGACCTCCTCGTTCTTGGGGGACAGGACGCGTACGCGCATTCGCAAGGATTCGCTACGCCTCCGGCGTATCCATACCGTCGCTAGCATCAGTGGGGGTAGAGGAGAGGGCAATTGAGCCGCAGCAAGCGATTCCACTCCATCGATGTAGCTGACCGAGTTTGTGTCGCGGTCGGTGATGACTCTTTGGCACAACAGCGCCCACATAAGTCTAGGCATGAGCCCCCCTGCTTCCTCCCGCCAACGCGAAGTCTCTGCTGGTACTCGCCGCGGAGGCTGCGGACATCCCTTGGGCCTGCTTGCTGGCTGCGGGTTCAATGGAGAACTCTTGTCCACTGCTGGCGAGGAGCGCGACGCTCATGAGGGCCGCGAAGTATCCCTGAGTGGCGCCCAAGTGTGTAGTGAGGTTCCGCGCCAGCGTCTCGCGGAGGATCTGTTGAGACTCGTCGCGGCCCAAACCTTGTGCAACGTAGGAGACTACGAGGGCGTTCTGAGATACGCCCTCTTCCTCTGCACGCTTCGCGAGCTGAAGGTGCATAGTCTTGGGGAGCCGCGCCCGGAACTCCCCGCTAGGGAGCGATGTGCTCGGGGCCCGCTTCGGGTCGGGCAGGGGCCACCCTTCGTCGCGGTAGGTGTCGATCGCGAGTTCAAGCACGACCTGGAGTTCTTCGATCGCCTCTTGCCGGGAGTCCCCGAACGCTGACAGCGAGGGAAGCTCGGGGCACACTGCAACAAACCCCTCGCCATCCTCTTCGCGGTAGACCTGCACGCTGTATTGAGCCAGAACGTCCATGCTCACCGCCCCTTGTCCGATTCGAGTTCTTCAATTAGCGCCAAGAGTTGCCCGACCTGGTAGGCCTTCGCCATGCCCTTCACTTCCTGTAGATTCACGAGCGCCCTCACGCCGGGCGCTTTGTAGATTCTGTGGCTTCCCCGCTCACGGGCGAGCTCGAAGCCGTAGCACTCAGCGAGCTGGCACGCTTCGTCGAACCTCAGATTCGAGGCCGATTGGCGCGCTTTCGTGAGCAGTCTGGAGCATTTCGCCATCGGAGCGTACCGCCACTGAAGGCATGGTACCGCATGCGGTACCACCACTTCAAGCTGTCTTGTACGACACGCCACTTTGCGAGATGCTGGTCTTCTGCACGGACTCTTGGGCCGACTCCATGGGCGGATCGGCTCGCGCGAATGTTGATTGCCGCATCAGTGAATGGAGGAGGCTGTTGAGAGCCAGATAGGTCCGGCTATCCTGGCATTGTGCGCACCACTGGGGGTGGGTCATGGTCGACATCTGCCTCGTCGCTTGCGCCAGCAAGAAGCTGCCTTTCGCTGCTCAGGCCAGGAATCTGTACGATTCGGCGCTGTTCAAGAAATCGCGTGCGTGGGCCGAGAATGGCTTCGATCGCTGGTTCGTCCTCTCGGCAAAGCATGGCCTCGTGGAGCCGGATACGGCGCTAGAGCCGTACGACCTCACGCTGAACGAGCTGGGTGTGGCCGAACGCCGAGCATGGGCTTTTCGGGTTTGGGAAGTGCTCTTGCGATTCGTCGGGTCGGGTGACGCGTTCACCTTCCTGGCTGGTAAGAGGTACCGAGAGTCTCTTGCGCCGTGGCTTCAAGCGGAGGGAGTGAGGATTCTCGTTCCGCTGGAGGGGTTGCGCATCGGCGAGCAACTGCAACGGCTGGACCAGATGGCGAGCCGAGACCGGTGAACGCCGATCTGGAGCGGTTCTAATCTATCCTTGCTGGTCAGATGGCACGCCAGGGCGGCCCGAGCTTCTCGGATCTTGACGGTGGCGTCGCGTGGCCCGAGCGAGGCGTGTATTTTGTGTTCGAGCCGGGCGAGAACCGACGTTCCAACTCTCACGTAGCGAGGGTCGTTAGGGTAGGCACACATGCCCTCAGGGCGTGGTCGAACACGACCCTGTGGAATCGTCTGCGGCAGCATCGCGGTGCTAGGGATGGCTCTGGAAACCATCGCACCTCGGTGTTCCGCATGCACGTGGGACGAGCGCTCATTGCCCGCGACGGACTCCAGGACGTGTACCCGCATTGGGATCAGGGACGCAATGCAACGGTCGACATCCGCCGTGGTGAACAAGACTTGGAGAGGCGGGTTTCCGAAGTAATCGGTCGGATGCGCTTGGCGTGGATTGCCGTGAGCGATGACGCCGGACCGGGTTCGGATCGCGGGGTGATCGAGCGCGGAGCCATTGCGTTGCTTGCCTCCGAGGGGCGGAAAGCTGACCCGCCGAGTCCCGGGTGGCTTGGCAGGCGCGCACCTTCCGAACAGATGCGCCTATCCGGGCTGTGGCACGTCCACCACGTGGGCGATTCTCCGGACCCGACTTTCCTGGACGTGTTGGAGGATTGGGCCACTCGTCGCTGAAGCGGAGCCCGGCACCGGATCTCGCTTCCGTATCCGTTGCCAGCCTGGTTGGCTCGACAACCCTGACATGCCTGGTTTTCGCGTGGAGCCTGGAATCATCTCGGCCCGAACCTACCTGGCGTGGCCAGTGGAGGGCGCCAGGTGTTTCCCGGCCCAGGGTTGGCTGGATGCGCCTTTGAGGTTGACGCGGCCGTTGTCTCTGCGAGGGCTAGGGTGGCAGCGTCTAGAGTCTGACGAGGGACCAGGCGCGATCGATGGCTGCGCGTAGGTTTCGCATGTGGCTGCGGATCGCGTCGTCGGCTAGATCCGAGTCGCGGGCCTCGAGGGCCTCGAGGATCGCTGCATGCTCGTCAAGCGATTCCTTGTCGCGGCCAGGGATCAGGATGGTCCTGAGTTGCAGACGGGTGAGGCGTAGCCTCAGGAAGCCAATGAGCTCGGGAATGGTTCGGTTGCCGGAGGCCTCGTAGATGACGGCATGGAAGGCCTTGTTGGTCTCGGAGTAACGGTCGTAGGCATGCTCGGCCAGCGCGGCGCGCATGGTGCTGACGTGTTCACGCAGTTGCTCAAGCTGCGAGGCCGTGATGTGTTGGGCCGCCAGCCGGGCGACATTGGCTTCGAGTGACTCGCGGGCGACGAGGATGTCGAGGGCCTCTTCGAGGGTGAGGGTAGCTACCGTGGCACCGCGGTTGGGCTCGAGCCGAACGAGCCCGTCGGAGCTGAGGCGGTCGAGCGCGAGCCGGACGTTGTGCCGGCTCACGCCGAGGGTGGATGCTAGGTTGGCCTCGACGAGTCGTTGGGACGGGTAGTACTCGCCGTCGAGGATCCTTTGCTTGATGCCTTCGTAGGCCTCATCGGCCGCACTCTTGGTGGTCACGGTCGTGTGTGTTCCCCCTGCTCCATGGGCGGTTGGGATTGCGGTGAGGGAGCGCTGCGTCGGGCGCGCCGCGCCTGGTAGGCAAAGACGGCGAGGCCTAGTGCCAGGCCGCCTGCATCCGTGAGCAAGCCCTTGCTGATTAGCATAAAGGATGCGGCCAGGAGAGCGATGCGCCCGAAGATGGGGACGTTCCCGTTGAAGAAGCCCATGACGGCGATGGTGAACAGCCAGATGCCGAGTGCGGCTGTGATGGCGCTCTGGATGATTTGGAGGGGGGTCCCCTGCATGAGTAGTGCCGGATTCAGGGCGAAGAAGAAGGGTACGACGAAGGCGGGTAGGGCCATGCGGAACGCTGTCCAGCCGGTGAGGTCAAGGGAGCTGCCGGCGATGGACGCGGCTGCATAGGAAGCCAGCGCGACGGGGGGCGTGATGGCAGCCAGGACGCCGAAGTAGAAGAAGAAGAAGTGGGCGGCAATCGGCTTGAGCCCCATGCTCTCGAGGGCGGGGGCGACCAGGGCGGCGAGAAGAACGTAGACGACCGTCGTGGGCATGCCCATGCCGAGGATGATGGAGGCGATCATCACGAGGGTCAACAGGATCAGCACGTGGCCCATGGAGAGGCTGACGAGGACGCTGGCGAGTTGGGCGCCGATGCCGGTGAGCTGTACGACGCCGACCACGATGCCAGCGCCGGCCGTGACCGCGCAGAGGATGGCTGCGGATTGGGCGGCCGTGAGCATCACGTCTACGGTTTGCCGGATGCCTGCGCGCTTGATGAGGGCTAGAACGGCGGCGGCGATGACGCCGACGAAGGCTGAACGGGTGGGGGAGAAGCCGTAGACCAGGAGTCCGTAGACGAGCAGGATGAGTACTAGGAAGTACCAGCCGTTCCGCAACGTTGGCAGCATGCGGGGGAGCTCGGAGCGCGGCAGTCCGCGGAGGCCGTGGCGGCGGGAGTAGAGATCGATGGCGACGCCCGCGCTGAGGAAGTAGAAGATGGCGGGGATGATGGCGGCGGTGGCGACCTTGATGTACGGGATACCGAGGTAGTCCGCCATTAGGAAGGCGGCGGCGCCCATGATGGGGGGCATGATCTGCCCTCCGGTAGAGGCGACGGCTTCGATGGAGCCGGCGAAGTGCGGTTCGTAGCCGCCTTGCTTCATGGCTGGGATGGTGACGCTGCCGGTGGTGGCGACGTTGCCGGCGGCGCTGCCAGAGATGCTTCCGACCATGGCACTAGCGAGGACGGCGACCTTGCCGAGCCCTCCGGTGTAGCGGCCGGCGATGACCTGAGCGAAACGCACGAGGAACTCGGCGGCTCCGCAGGACTGCAGTAGGGCGCCGAAGACCATGAAGAGGATGACGTAGCGGACCATGATAGCGAGCGGGATGCCGTAGATGCCGGAGTAGCTCAGCACGAGCTGGTTGGCGGCGCGCCCGAGGGGGTAGCCGCGGTTGATGAGCGGGCCCGGCATGTAGCGTCCGAAGATGGCATACAGCAGAAAGATGATGGTGACGATGGTGAGGGGCCAACCCACCGATCGCCTAACGGCTTCGAAGGTGAGGAAGAGGCCGATGAGCGAGACGACCTGATCGGTGCCGGTGAAGGCGCCTTGGCGGAAGATGATGGCCTCGTAGTTGATCGCCACGTAAAGCCCGACCAGGATGGCGCCGGCGAAGAGCACGAGATCGAGGGTGGTGCCCGCGTTCACCAGCCAGCGCGCGCGATGTTCCTTTGGTGCGACAAGGGGCTTCTTGGCGAAGAGGCCGACCATCACGAGCATGAGGGTGATGGGCAGGAGGCGCTCGATCGGCAGCAGGTAGAGTGGCTGTGCCACAACGACGAACAGCACAGCCACCAACCACGCTAGGTTTCCGAGCCAGGCCCGGAGTCGGGTCACGCTACCAGGCACCCACTTCCTTGGCGTACTTCACCACGCCCGGATGCACTGTGAGACCGAGGTGCTGGGCTCCGGACTGGCTCAGCAGGGCCGCTTGGTCGCCCGAGGGGTGCGCCGACTTGAGCGCGGGGATGTTGGAGAAGACGTCCTTGACCATCTTGTAGACCAGGTCGGTGGGCATGCTGGGGCTGATGTACACGATGGAGCGTACCAGCACGGCGGTGCCGGCTTCCTTCGTCTTGTACAGACCTACGGGCTCGTCGACGCCCGTGAGGGGGAAGCCCTTCTGGGACTCGAGGGCGGCCTTGTCGAACTTGAGGATGTTCACGGGCGTGCGCACCGCCAAGGACTCGATGGCGGGGAAGGGCTGACCGCCGACCATGATGGCGGCGTCAATGGAGTTGTCAGCGATGGCGTCGGCCGACTGCTGCCAACCCATGTAGACCGGCTTGTAGTCGCCCTTGGAGAGCCCGGCGCTCTGCAGGACGCGTTCGGCGATGACGTTGCCGGAGGAGCCGGCGGCGCCGAGTGAGACCTTCTTGCCCTTGAGGTCGGCCACGGTGGTGATGCCGGAGGAGGCCTTGGCCACGAAGACGGCGTAGCTCTTGTTGAGCACCCAGCCGCCATCGACCTTCATCGGCTTCTTGAACGGAGCGTTGCCCTGCGTGGCGTTCCACGCGATGTTCTCGTTGGCCATGCCGAGCTCGATCTGGCCGTTGTCGAGCATGTTCATGTTGGCGACGCTGCCGCCCGTCTCCTGGGCGCTGAAGTGCGTTCCCTGGATGTCCTTGTTCCAGATGTCGGCCATGGCCACACCCAAGGGGTAGTACGCGCCAGCGGGAGAGGCGGTTCCGATGGAGACGAACTTGGGGGTGGATTGCCCGAAGGCGGGGCCGGCCATGACGAGGAAGGCAGCCGTCAACAAGGCTATCCAGGGAGCGTGTTTGCGCAGCGAGCGGACTTGAGCCATACGTTCGTCCTCCCATGTTTTGAGTTGCACCACCATACGCTTGGGCTGCTAGATTGTCAACAATCCTGTAAAACGGTATCGTTGACAGTAATGTTGGGCGCTGGTATCATCCAGGCCAACGCAGTCGGTGACGGAGGGGAAGGCGGTTGAAACGGGTGATGTCGGGGGATAGCGCCGATGCAGGAGCCCGACCGCAGTTCGGCCTCTGCTCCATGCTTCGGTGGCATTGAACGCGCGGCGATGCGGTCGTCTTCCGCGCGATGGTTTGAGGAAGGAGACGTTCATGGCCCAGTCAACCCCGTCTTCGCGAGCGCGCGAGCTGATTGAGGGCGCGTACGATATCCACGTCCATAGCGGGCCCGATGTGATGGCGCGCAGCGCGAGCGACCTGGAGCTCGCTCGCGCCTTCGAGAAGCGGGGCCTGGCGGGTTACATCATCAAGTCGCACTACACTTCGACGGCGGGCAGGGCGGCCTTGGCGCGCGAGGCGGTGCCGGCCGTCGATGTGGTCGGCGCGATCACCCTCAACTCGGCCGTGGGTGGCATGAACGCCATGGCCGTGGAGATCGCGGCGCGTGAGGGCGCGCGGTTGGTCTGGTTCCCGACGGTGGATGCGGCAAACGAGCCTGCTGGCCGTGAGGACCCAAAGCCAGGCGCCAAGCTTCCATTCTGGGCCAAGATGCAGCAGGAACTGCGTGCCGAGGGCGTCGTGAGTAAGCCCGTGGCGGTGGTGGATGAACGCGGGGAAGCGCTTCCCGAGGTGCGCGAGGTACTAGCGAGCATCGCCAAGCACGACATGATTCTGGCAACGGGTCACCTTGGTCGCGACGAGATCTTCGCTGTCGTCGACGCCGCGGTTGAGGAGGGTGTCAAGCGCATCGTGGTTACACATCCGGAGTTCCCTTCGCAGAACCTGTCGGCGGATGATCAGCGGGCGCTGGCGGCGAAGGGGCCGTACCTGGAGCGTTGCTTCACCACCGCCCACACCGGCAAGGTGGCTTGGGAGACGATGTTCGCTAACGTTCGAGCGGTGGGGGTCGAGCATTCCGTGATGTCGACGGATCTTGGGCAGCCGGTTAACCCGCCCATCGAGGACGGCCTTGCGCTCTTCGCGGACCGTTTCCTCGAGGCCGGTTTCAGTGAGGACGAGATCCGACGGATGGTGGTCGGCACGCCCCGCCTCCTGGTGCGGGGGGACCACAAGTGAGCGCGCGCAAGCTTCTGGTGGTCGGCGCCCACTCCGCAGACTTCGTGTGGCGTGCGGCCGGTTCGATCGCTGCGGTTACCGCGGCGGGTGGGGAAGCGCTGGTGCTGGCGTTGTCCTACGGGGAGCGTGGGGAGTCGGGCAACCTGTGGAAGCAGGAGGGCCAGACCGTCGAGAACGTGAAGCGCATCCGACACGAGCAAGCGGAGAGCGCGGCCAAGGAAGTGGGCGCGCGTTTCGCCTGCCTGGACCTGGGCGACTACCCGCTCCGGATCACCGATGAAGCGATGGAGCGGCTCGTTCAGGTGTTTCGCGACGAACGGCCCGACATCGTCATCACGCACACGCCAGAGGACCCGTTCAACCCCGATCATCCGGTGGCCTTCGAGGCCGTGCGCAAGGCGCGTCTGCTAGCGTCGGGGGCGGGTGTCGCGAGTGCCTTCGACCGCATCACGCCTCCGGACTTCTACCTCTTCGAGCCCCACCAGCCTGAACTCTCCGGCTTCACGCCGAACACCTTCCTGGATATCACGGCCGTGTTCGAGAAGAAGGTGGCGGCCATGGCGGCCATCGGGGCGCAGAGCTACCTCAAGGACTACTACATGGAGCTGGCCAGTCGGCGCGGCAACCACGCCAGGCGCATCTGCGGCAACCAAGCGATCAGCTACGCCGAAGCCCTGCAACGGGTCTTGCCACGCGTGGTGGAGGAGCTGTGAGCGCGGGCGCGGCGGACGCCGCCGTCTTCGAGGAGCTCGCCCGTTTGGGTACAGCGACCGTCTACGAGGCCGCCGGTCGGACCGGCCTGATCGACATTCCCCTCCACCGGATTGTTCCGGGGAGCCGAGCTGCCGGTCGGGCGAGGACGGTCCGCTGCGGCCAGGGCGACAACTTGATGGTCCACGCGGTGATGGAGCGGGTGGAACCGGGTGACGTCGTGGTGTTGAGCATGCCGGAGCCGGCGCCGGTTGCGCTCGTCGGAGAGCTGCTCGCCACCCAGGCCAAGGTAGCCGGTGCCGCCGCGATGCTGGTCGACGCGTCGGTCCGAGACGTGGAGGAGCTGATCGAGCTTGGATTGCCAATCTGGGCGCATTACATCCGGGTGCGCGGGGCAACCAAGACGAGCGTAGGAAGCATGGATGTCCCGGTTCTAGTTGGCGGGGCCACCATCCACCCCGGCGACGTGGTCGTCCTCGATGCCGATGGTGCCGCCGTGGTCGAACAGGCACGTACGCAGGAGGTCCTGGAGAGATCGCGGACGCGGCTGGAACGTGAGGCCCATATGCGCACAAGACTGCAGGCTGGCGAGCTGTCCTTCGACATCCACGGGTTGCGGAAGGTCGTAGAGGGGGGCTCTTAGAGGCGCCGGCCGCATCACGATCCCTTCACCCGAGCTTCGGCGATGACACGGTTGTGGCCAGTGCGTGTTCTTAGCGAAGAGGGCGACCGAAGCACGCAAAGCTGATAACGCCCACTGCGTTGCCCCTGCCGGGTATGTGTCAACGCCGGTTGAAAACTGACCCGGCGGTTTCAATTGACCATCGCAACACCTGGCCTGCTGGCGTAGGGTCGGCAGGAGTTCGGGGGGTGCGATGGACAGATCCAGGAGGTGGGAGGGCCGTCGCTTCAGTGACGAGGAGCGGCTGCGGATGTACCGGCGGGTGTTGGAGGGCCGCTCGTACCCGGAGATCGCGGCGGAGTTCGACTGCTCTCTGAACGCCATCTACCGGGTGTTCGGAGCGCGCCGCGAGCGGGCAGTGGTTCGGCGACGCTCTGCCCTTCGCTTGTCGCTCGAGGAGCGTGAGGAGATCAGCCGGGGACTGACGCAGGGCTTGTCGGTTCGGAGGATCGCAGGGCGGTTGGGTCGGGCTCCGTCGACCGTGAGTCGGGAGATCAACGGCAACGGTGGACCGAAGCGCTACCGGGCGTGGCGGGGGATGTGCGCGCCGCCCGGTTGATGGCAAGGCGCAGGACGCCGAAGCTTGCCCGCAATAAGGTTCTTCGGTGTGAGGTCGAGCGGTTGCTGACCAAGTTGTGGTCGCCGCAGCAGATCAGCGCGCATTTGAGGGCGACGTACCCTGGGGATGAGGGCATGCGCGTGAGTCACGAGACCATCTACCAGGCCTTGTTCGTGCAGGGGCGGGGAAGCCTCCGTAGAGAGCTCACCGTCTGCCTGCGCACCGGCAGGGCGCAGCGCCGCCCGCAGGGCCGGCAGAAGGCTCAGGGGCAGCTCAGCGGGATGGTGATGATCAGTGAGCGCCCGGCCGAGGTCGAGGACCGCGCGGTGCCCGGTCATTGGGAGGGCGATTTGCTGATGGGCACGGCGAACAAGAGCGCCATCGGGACGCTGGTGGAGCGTAAGACCCGATTCGTGATGCTGTTGCATCTGCCGCGCGGGCATACCGCGGAGCGGGTGCGGGAGGCGCTGGCGGAGCGCATCTAGGAGCTGCCCGAGGCGCTCAGGCGCTCGCTGACCTGGGATCGGGGCAAGGAGATGGGTGAGCACGCCCGCTTCACGGTGGATACCGGCGTGCGGGTCTTTTTCTGCGATCCGCGTAGCCCCTGGCAGCGCGGCAGCAACGAGAGCACCAACGGCCTGCTCAGGCAGTACTTCCCCAAGGGCACCGATCTATCGGTTCACGATGAGGTCAAGCTCGAGGAAGTGGCCGACAGCCTAAACACCCGCCCCCGCCAGACCCTGGGATGGAAGACCCCAGCGGAGGCGTACGCTGAAACCGTTGCGATGACCGATTGAAGACACCCTGTCAGGCGCCATCGAAGACGTGTAGGACGTGGTTCTCCCGCCATGGCGCTCGCTGGGTTTGCATGGAGTCGGCCGGTGATGGGCTGCCAGAGTCATTAGTGTCGCGCCACTCCGTTTGAGATCGCGCTGCGCGCACATGAGCTGCCTGAGGGCTCATTCCCAATTCCCCCGGACGCCGGTTTGGGTCGGTGTTCGGCAGGCTCGCGTTCAGGCGTCAGTTGCCAGGCTCGTACCTGTCTGTATATCAGGCTAGGAGTGTGTGTTTCGCTTCTGGCGGGGCACCATGGTTCTGGCAGGGTGTGGCCCGAGAACTGTCTGCCATCGATACTGGCTGCTGGTGGAACTGCCCGCCCTGCGCAGAATCAGGCGCACGGCTTATCGCTCGATACCAGGTTGCCCGTGGGGGCTTGATCCCGTCATAGACGTGCGTGGGCCATGCGCCAACGCCACCTGTGGAAGGGGTGAAGGGCATGGTCATTATAGGAGTCGCCCCCCACCCAGCCTCCCTCACCCTGGCGGTTCTGGAAGAGACCGGCTCCGTTCTCCTAGCCAGAACCGTCGAGAACGACGAGAGTGTGGTGGAGCGCGTGCTGGCCCTCGCAGGCGCCTACCCACAGCGGCACTGGGCGATCGAGGGGGCAGGCAACAGCTTCATCACGCCCCTGATACGCGCCCTAGCCGCTCGGGACGAGGCCATCACGGACGTCCCACCGGGCCTGACCAGCCAATGCCGCTCCAAACGCGGCCGCAAGAAGACCGATAAGATCGCTGCAGGCATCATCGCACAGGCTGCGCTCGCCAATTCCGAGCTCCCGACCTGCAGGCGTGACGAGACGCGCGAGCAGCTCAAGCGCTGCAGCCGCACCCGCCAACGGCTCGCCACCCATCTCGAGGCCGAACGCATGGCGCTCAGCAGGCTGCCGCCGGGCTCGCCGCTACGCGAGCCGATCGAAGATCTGATTGCTTCGCTTCAAGGCGCCATCGAAACCATCACCGGGCGAATCGAGCGCCTGGTGAAGGAGCTTCAGCCCCTGCTCCTCGCCCAGGCAGGCGTCGGTCCTGTGGTCGCCGGCGTCGTGCTGGCCGAAGCCGGTGACGTCCGCCGGTTCCGCCGCGGGAGTCCGCGCTAGGGCAGTGATGCGCTGATTCGACCCATGATGCGGTCGAGGTCGGTGAGGTCGTGTTCGTCGAGCGCGCTACCGAACAGGTCCCGCACGAGCTCGTGGTGGCCTCGTCGGGCCTCTTCCGCCAAGGATCGGCCCAGGGGCGTGATGGTGGCGTACGCGGAGCGGCCGTCGCTCGGGTCGGGCTCGCGGTAGACCAGGCCGGACCGCTCCATACGGTCGAGGAGCTTGGACACGCCGGACTGGGACAGCAGGACGGAGGAGGCGAGGTCGCTCAGCCCGAGCCGTCCGTCCGCGTTGACGAGGGTGGCGAGCACGTCGTAGCGGGCCATCGTGAGGCCGTGATCCTTTCGCATCTGTGCCTCGACCAGGTCCCACAGGCGAGTGTGGGTTCGGACGAAGCGAAGCCAGGTGGCCATCCAGGGGACGTGATTCTCAGCGGCCATGCACCATTCTACATCAGGTACTTGACATGCCAAGTAAATATGGACTACGATTCGGCCATCGCAAGCAACAGTCCGTGCGATGGGAGAGGAACGATCATGGCTGAAGTCGTGGTTCTCGAGTTCGCTGGGCCCGGTGCCGGCAGCATCTACATGCGGGTGAACGGCATCTTGGGGTGGAACGGGGTGCCGGGTCCCGACGTCCGACCGGAGGGGTTGATCAGCTCCATATCGGGAGGGACGGAGGACAAGCTGGTCGTTGTCGAGGTATGGGAGTCGAAGGAGCACCAGGAGAGGTTCCTGCATGCTCAGCTCGGTCCCGCGCTGGCCGCGGCCAAGGCGGCAGAGCCGTCGCGCGTCGATTGGTTCGACGGGATCGTCGACTTCCATCTGGATTGATCCGTCCTCCGTCCCCCCGGCCGGAGTCGCCATACCCATACGTGGAGGTGGTCCGTGTTCGCAGTGGTGATGTTCTTCGACAACGAGTCGCCTGAAGACCTCGGTGCTGGCATCGAGCACGTCGAGGACGAGGTCCTGCCGGCCCTGGAGAGGGCCGAGGGCCTGCGCGGCTGGTGGCTCGTCGATCGCGAGGCGGGGCGGCGCTTGACGGTCCTCGTGTGGGACACGCAGGAGCAGTTCGACGCAGGTATGGCGCGCATCCAGGAGGCGCGCGCCGCCGACCCGGGCCGTCACCGGCCCGCTCCGAGCTCGGTGGCTCGCTTCGAGGTCTACGGATCCGTGAGCGGTCCTGCCTGAGTCCTCGGAACAGCCTGGGAGGCGGCTGGCCGAAGCGGAGACCGGCCGCCTCGATCGGATCCGCCTGCCGGACCAGACCTACCGGCGCGAAACGGCCTTCCTCATCACGGTGTGGCTCTTGCCCTTGGGGCGCTCGTACTGGAAGCCGGCCTCCTCGAAGAGGCTGCGGGTACCGTTGTGGAGGAACGACGAGGAGACCTTCTTGCCGTACGTGTCCTGGGGGTAAGCCTCCACCACGCCGGCCCTGCCGGGGCGATGAGCTGGAGGGCGCCCGCGACCGCTGCTGCCGCCACGCCCTTGCGGCGGCGGCGCTTGTCGACGAAGAGGCAGGTGAGCCGGTAGTCGGGGAGGGCGTCGAGGTCCGCTTCGTACTGCTTGCGATGATAGATGTTCGGCAGTTCCTCCGGCGTGCCGTACTGGCACCAGCTCACGGCGACCGCCGTCGTCGAATTTCAGGCGGCCGACGTGCCGTGGACCGGCCCGCCACCGCTCTCCGCGTCCGCCGGCGGATTCAGCGACGCAACGCAGTCGGCGTTCGACCCGCCGCCGTACGACCTTCCGCTGTCACACAGAGACTTGGCAACGCTCCCTTGGCAGCCAGCGTTACCTGGGGCCTGGCGGCCAGCGTGTCGCGCCGATCCCATACAACCTCACGACCTCACGAACACGCCCCGTGTGAGGACCGCCCATCGGAGCCCGCGCTGGCCGCCGCGAGGCGGCTCGGACGCTGTCAAGAAGTCCGACGTGGCCCATCCGAAGCGGCGAGAGGGTCCGTGCCCAAGGTGTCGATCGCTGCGGCGCCGGGCATGAGGTGTCAGCCAAGGTGTTCAAGTTCGGTGGCGGAGCCATGAGTGAGGGACGCACGCCTGTTCCGTGCGTCCCTCACTCGCTTCGCTTGGTGGGTCGTATAGGACTCGAACCTATAACCCGCTGATTAAGAGTCAGCTGCTCTGCCAAATTGAGCTAACGACCCACGCGTCAGCGTTGGGTAGTGTAATTCCCGCCAGGGCGGAGCGTCAACCGCGGGCGTGGGCGACGCAGGCACCGCTGCGATTGGCGAACGGACCGCCAGTGGGAGGGCTGGCGGTCCGCCGCGCTTATCCGGGGTTGGGCGCCTGGCTACGTCGCGCGCCGGCTCAGCCTGCCTTGGCTGCCAGGTAGCGGACGCAGTCGTTGAGTGTGGCGACCTTGGCGTAGTCGCGCTCGGGAACGTCGATCCCCGTCGTCTCGTGCACCGCCATGATGAAGTTCAGGAAATCGATGGAGTCGATGTCGAGCTGGTCCTGGAGGCTGGCGTCGGGGTCGATGGTGGCGGCGTCCGCCTCGGGCGCCACGTGCGACAGCAGGTCGATGACGAGTGCCCGCAGCTCGCTCTCGCTGGTGATGGGTGCCTTCATAGCTCCTCCGGGTGCTGCAGGTGACGCTCGATGGCGCTGAGGAACAGCCCGCCACGGTGGCCGTCGCTGGCGCGGTGGTCGGCAGAGAGCGTGATGTGCATCTGCTTGCGCACCGCGAGCATGCCGTTCTCCGCCCAGGGGCGCTCTAGGATGCGGCCGAAGCCGACGAGTGCCACCTGCGGCGGGTAGATGATGCCGAACACGCTCTCCACACCCTGGTCGCCCAGATTGGTGGAGGTCATGGTGGCGTCGGTCAGCTCCGAGCTACGCAGCTGGAGGTTGCGCGTGCGCTTGACCAGGTCGCGCAAGGCGGCCATGAGCGCGGGAAGATCCTTCGTGTCGGCGTCGTGGATGGCCGGCGCGATCAGCCCGCCCTGGCGCAGCGAGATGCCCACGCCCAGGTGCACCGCCTGGCTCGGGTGGAAGCCGTCCTCCAGGTAGAAACCGTTGAGGTCGGGCACGTCCCTGGCGGCGAGCGCCGTGGCCTTGAGCACCAGTGCTGCCGGCAGCACGCGCTCCGTGACCGCGCGTTGCAGGTTGGTCTCCTCCAGCCATGCCAGCGCGCGGGTCATGTCGACGTGCAGGCTGAGGTAGTAGTGAGGGATCTCGCGTTTCGACCGGGACATGGCCGCCGCGATGGCGCGGCGCATGGCCGCGCTGCGCTCGTCCTCGTCCTCGGAGGCGAGCGCCGCGCCCTCAGCCGGCCGGGCCGGCGCGGGGGTGATGACCTGCGTCGGCGACGGGGCGCGGGCCGGCTGGCCGGCGGCCGCGCGCACGTCGTCCTGCGTCACGGCGCCGCCCGGGCCGCTGCCCGGCAGG
>Ga0307418_1000273_pt1 | contig 15508 bp, 14 predicted proteins | sample SalMarWE160220MG_2_FD_202160 | JGI IMG/M metagenome (GOLD analysis project Ga0307418, IMG submission 202160) | Salt marsh sediment microbial communities from the Plum Island Ecosystem LTER, Massachusetts, United States - WE1602-20 | ecosystem: Environmental > Aquatic > Marine > Intertidal zone >...
CCTCGCGGGCCACCTGGACTTTGGCTTGGTTGAGGCCAAGCGCTGACAGCGCGGCGATGGCGTCGGCCTTGACCGCCACCCAGTCGGCGGCGGGCGCCTCGCCCGACCAATGCCGGCCGGAGCCCTGAAGCGCCGAATTGCCGAAGCGCACGCCGGTCGCGGCGACATATTGGTCCTCAGGGCTAGCGCCCCGGTAGGCCTGGCCGAGCTCGAACAGGGCGCCGTCGGCGAAGCCACGGTCGCGGTTCCGCTTGGCGGCGCTGATGAGCCCGGGCAGCAGGCTCGGCCGCATCTGCGCAAGCTCGGTGGAGATGGGATTGTCGAGGGTAAGTGCGGGCTGGCCGCCGCCAAACAGCTTGGCCTCGGCGATTGGCACAAACGACCAGGTGACAGCTTCGACCAAGCCCCGCGCGGCAAGCAGCCGGCGTACGAGCTTCTGTCGCGCTTGCAGGTCGGTCAGCACGGGCGCCGCCACGCCTGAGGTGCGTTCGAGCGGCGTCGCCGGCACGTGATCGACGCCGGTGAGGCGCACCACCTCCTCGACGAGATCGACGGGCCCGCTAATGTCCGGGCGCCATGACGGCCGCGCGGCTTTCAGCACATTGGCCTTACCCTCGAGCTTGACGCCGAGCGCTGAGAACTTCCGCCTAATGTCACGATGAGGCAGCGACAGTCCACTCAGGCGGCTGATCAGGGTCATGTCGAACTTGAAGGGCGGGTTCGGCTTCGGCGTCTTGCCGGCGACCGTGACGGTGCTGGCTTCACCGCCACACAAGTCGAGCACCATCTGCGTGGCAAGCTCGAGCCCCGGCACCACGAACTCCGGATCGACGCCGCGCTCGAAGCGGAAGCGCGCATCGGACTGAATGTTCAAGGTCCGCCCGGTGCGCGCCGTGCGCTTCGGATCGAAATAGGCCGATTCGATGAAGACGTTGGTTGTCTCCTCGGTGCAGCCGGTGTCCTCGCCGCCCATCACGCCGCCCAAGCCGAGGACGCGGGCCTCGTCGGCGATCACACACATCTCGCCGTCGACTTCGTAGGTCTTGCCGTCGAGCGCGAGGAATTTCTCGCCCGCTTTGCCGAGCCGCGCGCGGATCGCGCCGGTGAGCTTATCCGCGTCATAGACGTGAAGCGGGCGCGCACGGTCGTAAGCGATGTAGTTGGTGATATCGACCAGCGCGTTGATGGGGCGAAGACCAATGGCCTTCAGCCGCCGCTGCAGCCAGTCCGGGCTCGGGCCGTTCTTGACACCGCGCACCATGCGCCCGGCGAAGACGGGGCAGGCGTCCTTCGCCTCCTTGGCGAATTCCAGCTTGATCGGAACGGGGTTGTCGAAGCCACCTTTGACCGGCTTGACCGTGTTCTTGTTGAGCTTGCCGATGCTGGCCGCGGCAAGGTCGCGGGCCACGCCGCGCACGCCGAGGCAGTCGGGCCGGTTCGGCGTAATGGCGATGTCGAACACCGCATCGTCGAGGCCGAGCATCTTTGCCGCCGGGCTGCCAACTCTTGCTTTGGCGGGAAGCTCGATAATGCCGGAATGCTCGTCGGACAGTTCGAGCTCCCGCTCCGACAGCATCATGCCGTTCGATTCGACGCCGCGGATCTTGGCCTTGGTGAGGGTGAGATCGCTACCCGGCACGTAGGCGCCAACCGGCGCGAACACGCCTTTCAGGCCTACGCGCGCGTTCGGCGCACCGCACACGACTTGCAGGCGCTCCTTGCCGGTATTGACCTCCAAGACCTGGAGCTTGTCGGCGTCGGGATGCTTTTCGGCTTTCACCACTTCGGCCACGCGGAAGTCCTTGAGCGCCGTGGCGGGATCGAATACCTCCTCCACCTCGAGCCCGATGCGGGTCAGCGTCTCGGCGATCTCGTCCACGGTGGCCTCCGTGTCGAGATGCTCTTTCAGCCATGCGAGCGTGAACTTCATGGCTAGCGGCTCAGCCCGGCGGCAAGTGTGGGAATGGCAAGCGGTGCGAAGCCGTAATGCTTGAGCCAGCGCAGGTCGCCTGAGAAGAACGCGCGCAAGTCCGGCATGCCGTACTTCAACATGGCGATGCGATCGATCCCCATGCCGAAAGCGAAGCCCTGATGCTTCTTGGGATCGAGGTCCACGGCCTTCAGCACATTCGGATGCACCATGCCGCAGCCCAGGATCTCGAGCCACTGGTCGCCTTCGCCGATACGGATCTCATCGCCCACCTTGGCGTAGCCGATATCGACTTCCATGGACGGCTCGGTGAACGGGAAATGGCTGGCGCGAAAGCGCATCTTCACTTCCGGCACCTCGAAGAAGGCTTTGCAGAATTCCTCCAACACCCACTTCAGATGCCCGAGATGGGTCTCCTCGTCGATGACGAGCCCTTCCACCTGGTGGAACATCGGCGTGTGGGTCTGATCGGAGTCGCAGCGATAGACGCGGCCTGGCGCGATGACGCGCAAAGGCGGCTTGTCTTTCAGCATGGTGCGGATTTGCACCGGGCTCGTATGCGTGCGCAGCACGGGCCGCGTGCCGTCTGGCCCTTCGGCAAAATAGAACGTGTCGTGGTCCTGCCGCGCCGGATGCTCCGGCGGGATATTGAGCGCGGTGAAGTTGTTGAAGTCGGTCTCGATGTCGGGACCTTCGGCGATTCGGAACCCCATATCGGCGAAGATCTCGGTGATCTCGTCCGTGACCTGGCTCACCGGGTGGATGCGCCCCTCGGCGATCGGGCCTGTGCGCATCGGCAGCGTGACGTCGGCGCACTCGTGCGCCAGTTTCTCGGCGGTGGCTGCGGCGGCCAGCGTCTCGCGCCTGGCTTCGAGGGCTTGCGCGACGGCGGTCTTCACCGCGTTGACGGCCTGGCCGTAGTCGCGGCGTTCCTCGGGCGCCATGGCGCCGAGCCTGGCCATCAGCTCCGAGACGCGCCCCTTCTTGCCGAGCGCGCCAACACGCACCTCTTCGAGCGCGCCGAGATCGGACGCGCGCGCGACCGCCTCAAGCAACTCGGCTTTGAGGCTGTCGAGCTCAGGCGCGCTCATGGCTTAGGCTCCCCTTGGCCTGGCCACGCGGGGCTCACGCCCGCGCGGCAGCTGAGGCAGCTTCGACCAGGCCCTGGAAGGTTTGCGGCTCGTGCACGGCGATATCGGCCAGCACCTTGCGGTCGAGATCGATCCCGGCCTTTTTCAAGCCGTTGATCAACTGGCCGTAGGTCGTGCCGTTGGCGCGCGCGGCGGCGTTGATACGCTGGATCCACAGGGCGCGGAACGTACGCTTCTTCACCTTGCGGTCGCGATAGGCGTACTGTCCGGCCTTCTCGACGGCCTGTTTGGCGACGCGGATGGTGTTCTTGCGGCGGCCGTAATAGCCCTTTGCCTTGGTCAGCACCTTGCGGTGCCGGGCATGGGATGTAACGCCGCGTGTCACACGGGACATAGCAGTGCTCCTTAAAGCTGGTCTCGCCCTGGAGCCCTAGCGGGCATAGGGGAGGAAATTCTTCTTCACGATCTTGGCGTCTTCGTCGGCAAGGACCATGGTCCCCCGGGCATTCCGGATGAACTTGTTGGTCCGCTTGATCATGCCGTGCTGCTTGCCGGCAGCGGCGCATTTCACCTTGCCGGTGGCCGTGATCTTGAATCGCTTCTTGGCACCGCTCTTGGACTTGAGCTTGGGCATTTGGCTTCCTTGATTTGAGGCCGAGGCTGGCGCGAAGCCCGCCCGGCGTTCTTGAACGTGATGCTGGAAAGCATGCGAGCCGCCACGGCATGCCCTGCCGGGCGGCTCCTTGAAGGGCGCGTTATAGGGGGATTTCCAGCCGGTTGAAAGCCCCAATACGCCGCCGGAGGGGAAGGCTTAACCAACCCGCTTAACGCTTGTTTCGCTCCCTGCTCGTAGGATTCTTGGCCGGAATTCTGCTGAGCAAACAATACGTTATTGTGTCATCGGCGCAGTCTGTGCAACCCCAAGTGGGGCTCGGGAGCGACAAAATTGGCTGAAAAGCTGCGAAATTGGCTGAAGGGGATGCCGCGAGCTCAACGCGACCTCATCATGATCCTGGCGCTCTCGGTCCCGGTCTACGCGTTCCTCCTCTGGATCGATGCCTACGATCTCTTCTTCCAGTACAGCCGTAACCACGAAAACTACCAGCTCGACGAGGTGGTCGCCCTTCTGTTCTTCGTCGGCCTTGCTGCCATCGTCTTCTCGGCGCGTCGTATCATTGATTTGCGCAAGGAGATGCAGGAGCGGCGTGTGGCCGAAGGCGAGGCGCAACGGCTTGCCCGTCATGATGCCCTGACCGGACTTCCCAACCGGCGCCGTTTTCTCGAGGAGTTCAACAGCCGCGCCAGCAACCTCGCCGAGGGCGAGCGCTGCGCCATGTTCGTGATCGACTTGGACTACTTCAAACCGATCAACGATCTCTACGGACATCGCTTGGGCGATGAGGTGCTGCGTGTCGCTGCCCAACGCTTGGTTGCGATCGTCGAGGATAGGGGCGTGGTTGCGCGGCTCGGTGGTGACGAGTTCGGCATCATCATGACCGTCGCAGGGGACGACGACGATCAGCCCCTTCGGGTTGCGCGCCGCATCGTCCACGACATCCCGAGACCGATAAAGCTTGCGGCCCTGTCTCTCGAGGTCGGCGCCAGCGCAGGTGTGTCGATGTACGACCCAAGGCACGAAGCCAGCGAGGGGAAGTACAGCGATGGCAGTCCGGTCGAAACCGTACTCCGACAGGCCGACATGGCGATGTACCGCGCCAAGACGGAGGGGCGTGGAGGGTACCGCTTCTTCGACAGCAATATGGATGAACGGCTGCAGCAAAGGGTCCGGCTCGAACGGGAGATCAAGGGCGCCGTGGCGCGTGGCGAGATCGTTCCCTACTATCAGCCGCTCGTGGATCTCCACACGCGAGAGACCGTCGGCTACGAGCTTCTAGCGCGATGGCTGCACCCCACGATGGGCGTGATCGAACCCGACGCGTTCATCCCCATTGCCGAAGACACAGGCCTGATCGGAGCGCTTACCGATTCGATGCTCGCCCGGGGCGTCAGCGATGCCAAGAACTGGCCAGCGCATATCTATCTGTCCGTAAATCTCTCGCCCCGGCAGTTTGCCGATCCGCTGCTCGCGCAGAGAATTATGGCGATTCTTGCTGAGGCGGGCTTCCCGCCTCAGAGGCTCGAAATCGAGATCACCGAGACGGCTGTGGTGAAGCGTCTGGAGGAAGCCAAAGCCACGCTCAAGTCCCTACGCAATCTCGGCGTGCGCATTGCCCTCGACGATTTCGGTACGGGCTATTCGGGCCTGCACCATTTGCGGGAGCTCCAGCTCGACACCATCAAGATCGATCAGTCGTTCGTCACCGACATGCTGAAAAATGCGGAGGACGAAAAGCTAGTCGAGGCGATCGTGAGCCTCGGCCGTGTGCTGGGTCTGCGCACCACGGCCGAAGGCATCGAGACGAAGGCCGTGCTGGACAAACTGATCGCGCTTGGTTGCGATGCCGGCCAAGGCTTTCTGTTTGGACGGCCAGAACCTTTGACGGCGGCTGCCGTGACTGAGGAACTGGCGCGCAGCGCCTAGCGAACTAGCGCGGCGCCAGCACCATCACCATCTGGCGCCCTTCCAGCCGCGGCTCCGATTCCACCTTGGCGATCTCCGCGGTGTCGTCCTTCACCTTGTTGAGCAGCTGGACGCCGAGGTCCTGGTGGGCCATCTCGCGGCCCCGGAAGCGCAACGTCACCTTGACCTTGTCGCCTTCCTCGAAGAACCGGTTCATCGAGCGCATCTTCACGTCGTAGTCGTGCGTATCGATGTTCGGCCGCATCTTGATCTCTTTGATCTCGACGGTGCGCTGCTTCTTGCGCGCCTCGGCGGCCTTCTTCTGTGCCTGGTATTTGTACTTGCCGTAATCCAGGATCTTGCACACCGGCGGCTCGGAATTCGGTGCGATCTCGACGAGATCGAGGCCGGCTTCGACAGCGCGCGCAAGCGCGTCCTCAATGTCGACCACACCGACATTGTTACCTGTCGCGTCAATGAGCTGGATTTTAGGAGTGTCGATAACCTCGTTGACACGAGGGCCTCCCCGGTCGGGGGTGAGCTTCATGGGCCGTCTTACGATGTTTCATTCTCCTCTAGTGAACTGACGCCCTCGCCGCGGCGAGGCACGGGGCGCGCGGTTAAACGAATGCTGAGCCCGAAAGTTCTACAGGATGGCAAATAGGCCTGACAAGTCACACCGCGCGCCATCAGGACGGCGGGGCCGGTATGTCAGCGGTAGGCGTAGGGGCGAGTTCCTCGACCCGATAGAAGTTGACGGCTAATGCAGCATAAAGCGCAGTAAGTCCAGTCAGAGCCATCAACCAGCTTTGCCACATGCCCCATGCGAACGCGGCGATCATCACAAACGCCGTGATTTGGGCAAGCACGTAGGCCTGCGTCGGCACCGGCAGGAACCTGACGGAGAGGATGACCGACGATCCGGCGACCATGAGGAGAACGACCCCGATGGCGCCAAGCTCGTACCAGGTTTGCAGGAACTCGTTGTGAGCGTGTGGCCCCGCGCGCCAAGCATAGACAAACCCTTTGGGCTTGATGGCCTCCAATCGCGTCTCCGGATCAAGATCTATCTTGCGGGTCGAGGTAAGGCCGATACCGAGAATCGGAGCTTTTGGGATCTGCTCTGCCGTATAGGCCCACAAGATGATGCGGGCTTTGGCGGAGAACTGAAGCCACTCGGCTTCATGGAGTTGCGCCTTGAACGCAGCCAATGACAACGGGACAACCAGCACGAAAGCAAGGCACCAACCAATCCAAATTGCACGTCGCATGGCCGTGGGCCAGGGCAAGGCCAGCGCGAACGCGATCGCGCTGAACAGGAGGCCAACTTTCGACGACTCGTGCCGCGACAAGAAGATTGCGGCCGTGGCGACCAGGAAAAGCCCAACCATGGCGAAAGTCCGCCAGCGTTTGTGCTTGAACTGCACCAAGCACAACAGTGCGGACCAAAGCATCAGGAGCATCACCGCCACATTTCGATTGAACTCAAGGGCAGCAATCTTGACGATCTGGCCGTCTCGAATGACGAGATGTTTGGTGCCGTCCGGCCGCGTAATCGGCAGCGCGTTGTACAGCAGCCGATGGGGCAGGGCGTCGGTCATGATTGCGACGAGGACGAAGGCGATACCAGCTGCGAGCCCGATCAGGAAGGAGTTTACCGCGATGCGGATCTGTTCCTGCGGCCACGTCCGGAGCGCGCGGCACGCGGCAAAGGTCATGAGCACCACGCCTGCGAACCAGGCCACCTTGGTGAAGGCATTCGTCGGGTCCAGCGACCATGTCGCATTGATGAGGAGATAGCCGGCCACGACGGCGAACAGAGCCAGCTCGAGATTGAACCGGAAAAGCTTCTTGAGGCTCTGTCCATGATTGACCGCGATGAGCACGGTCGCCGCCGCCAGGACGATGAGCATGGTGACAGTCATCCGCGGCGCGATAAGCGTGATGAGGGGTGCGAGAAAGAAAAGCGTGCGGATAATTGCAGGCTCACGCCGGGAAGCGGACTTTACCATTGTCAGCATTGGTTTCTGGAGGACTGGCCAAGCGCCAGCGCGATCGCCTGAAGGTCAGGTAGATAGCACTTCGAACCTGAGCGAGAAAGCGGTTCTCACGCCGGCGTTGCCCCGTCTCCGCGCAGGACCGGGACCGGTGCGGGATCGAAGCTGCCCCACCGCCGCTGCACGCGCCGCAAAATCTGATTCACGAAGCGGCTGGCCTCGTTGCCGATGAAGCTTGAGGAGCGGGCTTCGAGCGGGCGGGGACGGACTGAACTCGTGTCGTGCCGCGCCTCGCGCCATGTCTCCCACAATCTCTGATCGAGTGCGTTTTCCGCTTGAATGTCGGCGACCATGCGAGGTGAAAGCCGATCCATTGTGAGGGGCGTCCATCCGACGCTTTGTACGAGTTCGGCGCAGGTGTTCCGCGGTGTGGCACTGGCCGAGATCCCGAGCCTGTCGCTCAGGCCGGTGATGAAGTCATCGCAAAGCCTATAGTCGCCGACGAACCAAAAGTTCGCCAGAAACGCATTCGCGATCTCGTACTTGTCATAATCGGAAAGGCTGGCGATTCGCGACCAAGACAGCTCGAGGAAATTCTTCAGGATGTAGTGCGTGATGAAGTTCCGCTGGGTCGCGCCATAAGCCACGTCGAGACCATAGGGCTGAAACCCCTCCGAGATATATCGCGCCATCCGGTAGTTGTAGTAGGACACGAAGTGACTTGCCGGATCTCGCAACAGGATGCTGCGCTTGATCTGACGGCCCGCAAATAGCGAGTCGATCGACATCCCGAGAAAGTGCCCGCCGACAACCTGCGCCTTCCGAGGATCGGGCAAGTCGGTGCGGTCGTAGCGGGTGATGAACCGGCCGAGCCCCCGTCTCTTGCGCGTGCGATGATAAGCCGACTGCGGGAGAGCGAGCGCCAAGTGAAGGTCAATCGTGCGGCCAGCGCACTTCGGAACGTGATAGATGAAATGGACTGGCGAGCCAGTCTCACGCGCTGCGCTGTAACGAGCTGAACTCTCTGACATTACCCCCGCCGACATTCCTGAAGGTTGCCACCCGCATGAGGTTGCCACCCGCATGCTTAACAATAGCTTTCGATCTTTAGTTCCGAATGGGGCGTGCCTTGGTTCAAAATGGGGCACCCGTTGGATCCCGCAAGTGCAGCAAGGTCGCACAGGCCGTAAGGGCGCGTGGGTGAGTCACACCAGGGTTGAGGCGACCTGCCGCCGTCCGCGTTAGCGCAACCGCGCCGCGAGGTCCGAGCCGAGCAACTCGTCATAGACCGCAAGCGTCGCCCGCTGCATTTTCTCCAGTGCAAACTGAGCGGTAACGTGATCGCGTGCGCGTGTACCGAGCGCGTCGCGCTCGGCCGGAGACAGCGCCAGAGCTGCGCCGATCGCGTTGGCGAGCGCGGTGGAATTGGCCGCCGGCACAACCCAGCCCGTGAAGTCGGCAGTAGCGCCGGCCGGGATCACATTCTCGGGAGCCGCCCCGATATCGGTAAGGACCACCGGACAGCCCAGGGCCTGTGATTCGATGCTGGTCCGACCGAAGGTCTCAGCGCTCGTCGAGGCAATGAGCGCCACATGGGCGAGCGTGAACGCGGCCGGCATGTCGTCGCAGTGGCCGACGAGCCGCACGCGATCCCCAAGGCCGGCTCCCTCGATGCGGTCCGCAAGCTCCTGTCGGTAGGCGTCGCGCCCCTGGGCGTCGCCCGCGAGGATGAACACGGCCTCACCGAGTTTGTTCGCCGCGCGCAGCCGCTGCGCCGCGTCGATGACATAGGCTTGCCCCTTCCAGCTCGTCAGCCGGGCGGCGTGCAAGACGATCGGCTGGCCTTCCTTGACGCCCCATGCGGCGCGGAGTCTGTCGAGGCGGTCCTGCGCAACGGCGTCAGGCGTAAAGCGTGAAAGGTCGATGCCGCGATAGATCACCCTCATGCGTGCCATCGGCACGTGATGCCGCGCCGCGATGAGCGCAGCCGTGTAGCGGGAATTGGCGATGACTCGGTCGCCCCGCGCCATGACGCCGCTATAGAACGTCTTGAGCGGCACGCGGCTGCTATAGGCGCCGTGATAGGTCGTAACGAAGGGGCGTCCGGTCCTGCGCGCGGCGAAGAACGCGCTCCACGCCGGCGCGCGGCTTCGCGCATGGACCAGCGAAACGTTGTGGTCGGCGACGAGTTTCGCCAGCCGCCGCGCATTGGCGAGCATGGTAGCTGGGTTTTTGCTCGCCAGGGGGAAACGGATGATCTCCCCGCCGGCTTGCGTCACCGCGGTTGCCATCCGACCCCCTTCGGTGGCAACCAGAGCCTTCGCGCCGGCGCGGGTGAGCGCCTCGGTGATCTCGACGGTCGCTTGCTCGCTGCCCCCGGTCTCGAGCCGCGGCACGACCTGCAATATGGTCAGCTTTTCCGTCACCGGCATGTCTTTGGCGAAAAGCCTTGTTGTTGCAACAGCGAGTTCGAATGGATCAGCAAGAACCACAATTCCTCGAGGTTGGCCAAGGGCCGAAACGGCGCCGCATCGCCTATCGCTTTGAGGATCGCGGCGGCGAGAAGGGCGCGGTCCTGTTCTGGCTGTCCGGTTTCCTCTCCGACATGGCAGGGACCAAGGTGGTCGCGCTTGGCGATTGGGCCCGTCGGGAAGGCCACGCCATGCTCTGTTTCGACTATTCCGGACATGGGCAGTCGGACGGGACCCTGCTCGAAGCCGCGATCGGCGATTGGCTCGAAGAGGCCACCGCCGTTCTCGACCTGATCGGCGCGCGGCCAATCGTCCTGGTGGGCTCGTCCTTGGGGGGCTGGATCGCGCTTCTCCTCGCACGCGCTCTGGCCAAGGCGGGTGACACGCGCCTTGCCGGTCTCGCGCTCATCGCGCCCGCCTGGGACATGACCGAGACGCTGATGTGGGACAAGATGTCGGAGAAGACGCGGGATAAAGTCGAGACGGAAGGCGTCTACTACGCACCGTCGAACTACGACGAGCCTTACCCCATCACCAAGATCCTCATCGAGGAGGGCCGCAACCATCTCCTCGCCGGTGGTGTCGACGTCGGCGCACCGGTCCGCATCATCCAAGGCATGCGCGATCCCGATGTGCCGTGGCGCCACGCGCTGGAGCTTGTCGATCTCATTGCGGGCGGCGACGTCGAGCTGACCCTCGTCAAGGATGCCGGGCACCGCCTGTCAGATCCTGAAGACCTGCGCCGCCTGGAGCGCACCATCGCCGCGCTGATCGAGACTGCTAAGGCTTAGCCGGAAGAAGCGAGGCCAGCCCTTCGCGGTAGGTTGGATAGCGAAGCGCGACCCCGAGCTCCGACTTGATCAACGCATTGCCGATGCGCCGGCTTCCTTCGTAGAAGCTCCGCGCCATGGGCGTGAGGTCGGCGTCTTCGAATGCAATCTCAGGCGGCGGCGTCGCCCCGATCATTTCGGCGGCGTAGGCCACCACGTCGCCGGGTGCGGCCGGCTCGTCATCGGCGACGTTGTAGATGGCGCTTGCGCGCGGGCGCGCGATCGAGGCTTCGAGCACGGATGCGATGTCGGCAACATGGATACGGCTAAACACCTGGCCGCCCTTGTTGATGCGCCGCGCGGTCCCCGCACGAAGCTTGTCGAACACGCTCCGCCCCGGGCCGTAGATGCCGGCAAGCCGGAACACCTGCACAGGCACGCCGATCTCTTTCCCAAAATCGAGCCAGGCCTGCTCGGCCTTCACGCGCGCCTCGGTACGCGCGCTGTTCGGCTTGGGCGTCGTCTCCTCGTCCACCCAACGGCCTTGCTGGTCGCCATAGACGCCGACCGTTGAGAGATAGCCGATCCATTCAAGTGAGCCGAGCTTGGCGATCTCGTCGCGATAGCACGCAAGCACCGGATCGCCGTCCGGCCCCGGCGGAATCGAGTGGAGAAGATGCGTCGTACCTTCGAGCAACGGCGGTAGATCTGGATTGTCTTTCGTGCCGGAGAAGCGGGTGACGTCGTAACCGGCAGCGCAGAGTTGCGCGATCTTGGCGTCGTCGCGCGCCGTGCCTGCGATCTCCCACCCTTCAGAGCGCAGGCGCCCCGCGAGCTCCTGAGCCGAGAAACCGAGACCGAACGCGAACAGGCGCCTCACGCGGCCACCTCCAGCCACTCGCCGCGCACCACCGCGTCAGGCTCGCCCGCCGCGAAGGAAGGGCGCAAGGCCCGTAGCCGGTCGGGCGCGAGACGCCCGAGCGCCCATACCGCCATGGCGCGTACCAGCGGGGAATCGTCGTCAAGGCGCGCTTCCACGAGCGGCACGAGGCTCGCGTCACGCGAGTTCCCGGCAGCGATGAGCACGTTGCGCATGAAGCGGTCGCGCCCCGTGCGCTTGATGGGCGTACCGCGGAACCGCGCGCGGAATGCTTCGTCGTCGAGCACGAGCAACGCGGCCAGTGGAGGGTTGTCGGCCTCGGCGCGCACCGCCAGCTTCGCCTCCTGCGATAGTCGCGCGAACTTGTTCCACGGGCACACGGCGAGGCAGTCGTCGCAGCCGAAGATGCGGTTCCCCATCGCGGCTCGGTAGCGCGGCGCGATGTGTCCTTTGTGCTCGATGGTGAGATAGGAGATGCAGGCGCGGGCGTCGATCTCATAGGGCGCGGTGAACGCGCCCGTCGGACAAACGTCGAGACAGCGCCGGCACGCGCCGCAATGATCGTCCTCGGGCGCGTCGGCTTCGATCTCGGCTGTGGTGAAGATCGAACCGATGAACAGCCACGATCCGAAATCGCGGGACACGAGATTGGTATGCTTGCCCTGCCAGCCGAGCCCGGCCTTCGCCGCCAGCGGCTTCTCCATCACCGGCGCGGTGTCGACGAAGACCTTCACATCGCCGCCGGCAATCGTCTGTACCTGGGCAGCAAGCACCTTCAGCTTCGCCTTGATCACGTCGTGGTAGTCGGCCGCCTTCGCGTAGACCGAGACGGCGCCGCGCGACGGCTCATCGAGAACAGCGAGTGGGTCGCCCCCGCGCCCATAGTTCAGCCCGAGCACGATCACGCTCCGCGCTTCGGGCCACAACGCACGAGGGGCTTTGCGGCGCTCCGCCGTATCGGCGAGCCAGGCCATGTCGCCGTGGCGGTTCTCTGCGAGAAACGCATCGAGCGCATCGCCTGCCCCCTCGACCGGGTCCGCCGGGGCGAAGCGCACGGCGTCGAAGCCAAGCGCCTTGGCCTCGTCAGCGATTTGCGATTTCAGCTCTTTCGCCATGCCCACCTATGTCGGGGCGTCTTCCTCTAAAAGTCGAGGTCGGTATACGTCCCCGAAGGGGTGAAGCCCGCGACGCGGTCTTGCAGGAGCGGCCGGAAAGAGGGCCGCGATTTCACCAGCGCATACCAGTTCTTGGCCGGCTCGAACTCCTCCCAAGGCACCTCGCCGAGATAGTCGAGGGCTGACAGATGCGCCGCCGCCGCGAGGTCGGCAAAGCTCATGGCATCGCCCGCGAGCCAGCTCCTCGTCTCTGTGAGGTGGCCGACATAGGTCAAATGATAGCGCAGATTATCGTGCCCGGCCCGCATCGCCTCCATATTGGGGGACGAGCTTTGTGGCCCGAAGCGCCGGAAGACCTTCTCCACCACCAGGTAGTCGGTGACCTCGTCGTGAAACTTGTGGTGGAACCAGTCCACCAGGCGTCGCACCTCGGCGCGTGCCATCGGGTCTCCGGGAAACGGCTGAAAGCCGCGCATTCCGCGCTCATCCATGGTGTCGCCGAGATACTCGGAAATGGCATAGGCGCCTGCGATCACCCCGCCTTCGTCGGGGATCAGGACAGGCAGCGTGCCGGCGGGGTTCAGCGCGAGGAATTCCGTCCGCCACTCCCAAGGCTTTTCCTCGGCAAGCTCGACCTCGACCCCGCACTCGGCGAGCGCCAGGCGAATTGACCTAGAAAAGGCACATAATGGATGGTGGAAGAGATTCGCCATCGATGGGCTTCGGCGGCTTTTCGGTCCGAATTGAATCGCGCGTGGGCAGAGCCTCGTATAGAACCTGCACGCGCACCGAACAAGCCGGGCGACGAGGGGCCATGACGATTGAGCAGATCATCGTGATTGCCGTGGTGCAGGGGTTCACTGAATTCCTGCCCATTTCCTCCTCAGGCCATCTAATCCTCGTCCCCTATCTCACGCACTGGCCCGATCAAGGCCAGTTCGTCGACGTCATGGTGCATGTGGGCACCCTGTTCGCCATCCTCATCTATTTCTGGCGCGACGTCTGGCGCATCTTTCTTGGCGGTCTCGAATTGTTCAAGGGCAAGGTCACCGACGAGGGGCGGCTCGCCATCTACATCGTGCTGGGCACGATCCCGGCTGTCGCCTTCGGTCTCTTCTTGAAGAAGTTCGGCTTCAACGATCTCGATCGCAGCGTCGCCGTCGTCGCCTGGAACACGATCCTCTACGGCCTGCTCATGCTGGTCGCCGACACGGTGGGGCCGCAAGAGCGCACGATCGGCAACATGACGCTCAAGAGCGCGGTAATCATCGGCGTGGCGCAGGCTTTGGCGCTCATCCCCGGCACGAGCCGATCCGGTGTGACCATGACAGCGGCGCGCTTCCTCGGCTTCACCCGGCCGGACTCGGCGCGCTTCTCGTTCCTGCTGGGCATTCCGGCCATCGCCGGCGCGGGCGTGCTGACCGTCGGCGAGGCGCTGGCCGCCGGCGACACCATCACCATGGACGCAGTCTATTGCGCCGGCCTGACCTTCCTCGCAGGCCTCGCGGCCATCGCCTTCCTCATGGCGCTGCTCAGGCGCATCAGCTTCTTGCCCTTCGTGCTCTACCGCATGGTGCTTGGCGGCTTCCTGCTCGTCATGCTGTACACGTGAGGCAGAGGCGTCAGGGCCGGTAGACGGAGAACTGGCCGCGCGGCCGGAACTGCTCCAGATAGTCGGGCACGACGCTGGCGACCGCCACCGGCTCGATGCCTAAGCCCTCAAGCGTACGCCCGGCGTTGATGGCGGCATCGCTCACCACATTGTCGGTCTGAAGCAACCGCACCTGGTCCACGGTCAATGGCGGCTTCGGCAGCCATTGCAGAAATGCCCCTTGCAGCTTGGCCAACCAGAACGGCACCGGCACCAGCGGCCGTGAGCGCATGGTGTAGGCGAGCACACGCTCCATCACCTCGCGCATGGTCATGATCTGCGGGCCGCCGAGCTCGTAGGGCGCGTTTTCGTTGGTGCGGCCTTCGAGCGCCGCCACGATGGCTTGCGCCACGTCGCCCACGAACACGGGCTGGAACTTGGTATGGCCGCCGCCGATGAGCGGCAGCACCGGCGAGATACGCGCAAGTGCCCCGAAGCGGTTGAAGAACTCGTCCTCCGGTCCGAACACCACAGACGGCCGGAAGATGACAGCCCCCGGAAACGTCTCGGTGACCGCCGCCTCGCCCGCCGCCTTGGTCCGGCCGTAGATGGAGGACGAGTGCGGGTCGGCGCCGATGGCCGAGACATGGACGAGCGTGCGGGCGCCGGCCGCCTTGGCCGCCTCGGCGACATTGCGTGCCCCTTCGTCCTGCACGGTCTTGAAGGTCTGCTTGCCGGTGGCGAACAGGATGCCGACCAGATTGATCACCGCGTCGGCGTCCTCGGCCGCGGCCAGCAAGGAATCCGGAAACCGCACATTGGCCTGCACCGGCACGATCTGCCCGACGCCGCCGAGCGGCTGGAGATGCCCTGCGAGTTCTGGCCGCCTGACGGCGATCCGCATGCGCGCGCCGGTCCGCGCGATAGCGCGCACCACATGCCGCCCAAGGAAGCCGGAGCCCCCATAGATGGTCACGAGCGCTCTGTTGTTGAGTGTAATGGCCACTTAGATGCCTCTTAACCTCGCCCCGCTATGGTGGAGTTTCAGCATTACACGAGGGAAGCCAAGCCTTGAAGGCGCTTCTCCAGGCAATTGACAACGAGAAGCACCGATCGTACCTCAACGCACTCAAGCCCAGGTG
>Ga0307418_1000276_pt1 | contig 15440 bp, 11 predicted proteins | sample SalMarWE160220MG_2_FD_202160 | JGI IMG/M metagenome (GOLD analysis project Ga0307418, IMG submission 202160) | Salt marsh sediment microbial communities from the Plum Island Ecosystem LTER, Massachusetts, United States - WE1602-20 | ecosystem: Environmental > Aquatic > Marine > Intertidal zone >...
CCTCCTCTTTGGCTGACGGCGTTTCTGCCTGTGTTTAGTATGACTTGAGCCCCGGTGTTTTCAAATCGCTTCGGACCAATTTGTCACAACCGCACACGACACGCAACGGTAAGAATTTCAGGCTGTTGCCTGAGGCGATTTCTGTCAAACTTCATACCGCCTTGCTTGTCCTTTCGCCCCCCTTCGGCGTCGCGCCGCCGGTCACATAGAACGACTAGGCTCCTCGAAGCGGTACCAGTGACAGGGCACCGGGCGCCGGCCGGGCTGCGGCTACAGTCAAATTAGGGTCTGACGGATGGAGCCCACGGGTGAGCCCCCCCGCGGGGGGATGCGTGGCAGTCCGACGGGCGCCTGCGTTTCAGGGGTGGGCTGCCCCGTGCCAGCGGATCATGGTCACCAGAGGCATGCCCAAGTCGGAGCGTGACAGCATGGCGCCAGCCGGTAGTGATGTGAGCCTGCGACTTTGAGCAGTGCGCCGGCGATGGGGGGACTGCCACGCGCGGACTGCTCAGCAGCCGCAGGCTCTATCGGTAGTGTAGGCGTGCTCGTGCTCACTGCGGCGTGATCGCATGAGCACTTTTGAGCCGGGATGCCGCGGATGCTCTGGGGTCAGCTCGAATCACCGCGGCCGCCTTTCAGGCCCCACCCCCCGCTGACTCCGCCGGAGTCAAGGTCTTGATGGAGAGGGCGTGCAGCTCCCCGCTCGCGATCTGCGACTTCACCGTGTCCATTACGAGGCGCTGCTTCTGGATGGGCGACTTGCCTTCGAAGGCATCGCTCACCACCACCGCCTCGAAGTGGCTTCCATCCCCCGTAACCTCGACCTGGGCACCGGGGATGCCGTCCCGGATAAGCTGCGCAACTGCCTCTGTTTGCATCGAATCGACCTCAGAAATCATTCCTAGCTCTATGTACAAAACCTTTGCCGCTAACGACTGAGCGGCCGCTCGTCGCCTTGCGGACTCTCGTCCGGCGGCAGGGACCCGCCGCCAAGTCTATCGGGACGGGTGCAGTGAGTCCCACCCCTCCAGCAGCGCGGACTCCGGCAGACTGGGTAACGGCGTAGCCGCCCCCGCCAGCCCGCCGACCCCGTTAGCCCTCGCTTGAAGCACGGGCCTACAGCTCCCGCGTGGCCAGAAACCGCAGGTCCGGCCAGCGCTCCTCGGTCAGGCCCAGGTTCACCCGCGTCGGGGCCAGGTACACGAGCTGCCCGTCGCCGTCTTCCGCAAGATTCTCGTAGGCCTTGTCCCGAAAGCGGTTGAGCATCTTCTCATCGCCGCAGCTCACCCACCTGGCCGTGTGCACGCTGACCGGCTCCACCACGGCTTCCACGCCGTACTCGTCCCGAAGGCGGTAGGCGGCTACGTCGAACTGAAGCACGCCCACGGCACCCAGGATGATGTCGTTGTTCCTGAGGGGCCGGAACACCTGGGTCGCCCCCTCCTCGCAGAGCTGGGTTACGCCTTTCTGCAGGGACTTGCCGCGCAGCGGGTCTTTCAGAACCACCCGCCGGAAGAGCTCGGGGGCAAAGTAGGGGATCCCCTCGTACTTGAGGTCCTCCCCTTCCGTGAAGGTGTCACCGATCTGGATGGTCCCGTGGTTGTGCAGCCCGATAATGTCGCCGGGCCAGGCCTCCTCCACGTGCCGGCGCTCGTCCGCCTGGAAGGTGATGGCGTTAGCCACCTGCACGGGCTTGCCGGTCCGCACGTGCCGCAGCTTCATCCCCTTCTTGTAGCTCCCGGAGCAGACGCGGAGAAAGGCGATGCGATCCCGGTGCGCGGGATCCATGTTCGCCTGGATCTTGAACACGAAGCCGGTGAACTTGTCCTCCGCCGGATTGACCAACCGCTGTCGTGTGGCCCTGGACCGCGGCGGGGGGGCGTACCCCACCAAGGCATCCAGCAGTTCCTCGACCCCGAAGTTGTTGATCGCGGAGCCGAAGAAGACGGGCGTCTGCCGCCCTGCCCGGTAGGCGTCCAGGTCCAGGGGATGGCTGGCGCCTCGCACCAGCTCCATCTCCTCGCGCAGCTCCTGCGCCTGCTCGCCCAGAAGCTCGTCCATGCGCGGGTTGTCGATGCCTCGAATCATCTCGCCCGTCTTGATGCGACCGCCGTGCTGGGCACTGAAGAGATGGGTCGCGTCGGTGCGCAGGTCGTAGACACCCTTGAAGCGCTTGCCCATGCCGATGGGCCAGGTTACGGGCGCACACTGGATCTCGAGCACCTCCTCGATCTCGTCGAGGATCTCGATGCCTCCCCGCCCCTCCCGGTCCAGCTTGTTCACGAAGGTAAGAATCGGCGTGTCCCGCAGGCGGCAGACCTCCATCAGCTTGATGGTCCGCGCCTCGACCCCCTTGGCGGCATCTATCACCATCAACGCCGAGTCCACCGCCGTGAGGGTGCGGTACGTGTCTTCCGAGAAGTCCTCGTGCCCCGGGGTGTCCAGCAGATTGACGACCGCGGCCCCGTAGGGGAACTGCATGACGGACGAAGTGACCGAGATCCCGCGCTCCTTCTCCAGCTCCATCCAGTCGGAGGTGGCATGGCGCGCGGCCTTGCGCGCCTTCACCGTCCCCGCCATCTGGACGGCGCCGCCGAACAGCAAGAGCTTCTCCGTCAGGGTGGTCTTACCGGCGTCCGGGTGCGAGATGATGGCAAATGTGCGCCGTCTGTTGAGTTGCTCGACGAGTTGGGCCATATGTTGTAGGGGAGAAGTAGCGGACCTCTCAGTATATCGGGTCGGCTGCCCTATAACGACCTCGCCATGATGATAGCGTCCTCGCGGCCGTTGAGGGCCGGATAATAGCCGCGACGGACACCAACCTCGCAGAATCCCTCCGACTGATAGAGGCCGATGGCCGCCTGGTTCGAGGCGCGGACCTCGAGAAACGCGGTGTCCGCGTTCTGAGTCCAGGCGATGGAGAGGAGTCGACGCAGGATCTTGCGGCCGAGCCGCTGTCGCTGCCAATCCGGGTCGACACAGAGGTTGAGGATGTGAGTCTCGCCGGCTGCCACCTGCATGACGCCGTGACCGACGGCCTTCGTGCCATGCAGGGCCACCCAGCAGCAGTACCCGACCCGCAGGCAATCCCGGAAGATGGCCTCCGTCCATGGATGCGGATAGGCGGCACGCTCCACCGCGATCACGGCCGGGACATCCGAATGCTGCATCTGCCTCAGCAGAAATGCCGGCTCTTTGATGACTGCGCTCATTGCCTGGCCGTCGCCTCGCCCATGTCGCGGGTCTCCACGGGTGATGGTGTATTCCCGCCGCTTCTCAATTCCGGAGGCCCGGTCCCCCTCGTGATCCGGGCCGCCCACTGTCACCGCCAAGTCACCACGGCCTAACCCGTTTCGAGCTATAGTAAGGGCGGGCCGCCTGTCCGACCCACATTGCGCGACAGGCCTCGGCCCAGCCACCAAGGAGCTTCTAAACGTGCCGGCCCAGCCGGCGGATTCTTCCCAGCCATCCGGAATGAACCTATGTCGCAAGAGCAAATAGCAACCATCGACGGCAATGAGGCCGCCGCCTACATCGCCCACATGACAAACGAGGTCGTCGCCATTTACCCCATCACCCCCGCATCTCCGATGGGGGAATGGGCGGACGAGTGGGCGTCGCTGAAGGTCGAGAATCTGTGGGGCTCGGTCCCCGATGTCATCGAGATGCAGAGCGAGGCGGGCGCCGCCGGTGCGGTCCACGGGGCGCTGCAGGGCGGCTCGCTGTCCACCACATTCACCGCGTCGCAGGGACTCCTGCTGATGATCCCGAACATGTACAAGATCGCGGGCGAGCTCACACCGACGGTCCTGCACGTCTCGGCCAGATCTCTGGCAGCTCAGGCCCTTTCGATCTTCGGCGACCACGCCGACGTCATGTGCTGCCGGGCCACGGGCTACGCCATGCTGTGCTCCGCGTCCGTCCAGGAGGTGATGGACTTCGCCCTGATTGCCCAGGCGGCCACTCTGCAGGGCCGCGTGCCCCTGCTGCACTTCTTCGACGGCTTCCGTACCTCCCACGAGGTCGACAAGATCGAAAGGCTGCCCGTCGAAACCATCCGCGCCATGATCGACGAGGACCTGGTGACGGCCCACCGGCAACGTGCCCTCAACCCCGACCGCCCGATCATCCGCGGCACGTCCCAGAACCCAGACGTCTACTTCCAGGGCCGCGAGACAGTCAATCCCTTTTACCAAAAGCTGCCCGGGATCGTGCAGAGCTGCATGGACAAGCTGGGTGAGCTCACCGGACGTCACTACAAGCTCTTCGAGTATGTGGGTGCGGAGGATGCCGAGCGGGTCATCATGCTCATGGGCTCGGGGATCGGGGCGGCCCAGGAGACCGTCGAGCACCTGGTCGCCCGCGGCGAGAAGGTGGGCATGATCAAGGTGCGGCTCTTCCGGCCGTTCGATCCGTCCTATCTGCTCACCGTGCTGCCGGTCACCACCCAAAAGATTGCGGTGCTCGACCGCACGAAGGAGCCGGGCGCGGACGGCGAGCCCCTTTATAAGGATGTGATCAGCGCCTTGGCCGAGGCGGTGGCTGAAGGGAACATGGCCCGGATGCCCCGCGTGGTCGGCGGGCGTTACGGCTTGTCTTCCAAGGAGTTCACCCCCGCGATGGTCGAGGGCCTCTTCCACGAGCTCGCCAATGACAAGCCGAGAAACCCCTTCACCGTCGGCATCATCGACGACGTGACCCACGCGAGCATCGACTGGGACCCGGGCTTCCGCCCGGATGCCGCTGAAGGAGTCACCGCATGCGTCTTCTACGGGTTGGGCTCCGACGGGACCGTGTCCGCAAACAAGAACTCCATCAAGATCATCGCCGAGGAGACGGACAACTACGGTCAGGGCTACTTCGAGTACGACTCCAAGAAGGCCGGTGCCGTCACCGTCTCGCACCTGCGGTTCGGGCCCAGGCCGATCCACTCGACCTACCTGATCCAGGATGACGAGGCGAGCTTCGTCGCCTGCCATCAGCCCACCTTCCTCACCCGCTACGACATGCTGGACAAAGCGAAGCAGGGCGGTGTCTTCCTCCTGAACTCCCCCACTCCGGCCGACAAGGTGTGGGACGACCTGCCCCGCAGGATGCAGCAGCAGATCATCGACAAGGGGCTGAGCTTCTTTGTGATCGATGCCTACAAGATCGCCCATGAGACGAACATGGGCCGGCGCATCAACACCATCATGCAGACTTGCTTCTTTGCCATCTCGGGCATCCTGCCCAAGGATGAGGCCATCGGCCGCATCAAGGAGGCCGTGAAGAAGACCTACGGAAAGAAGGGGCAGCGCCTGCTTGATCGGAACTATGCCGCCATCGACGCCGCCCTCGACGGACTGCACCGGGTCGAGGTCCCCGGCCAGGTCACGAGCACCTTCGAGCGCCCCCCGGTGGTGCCCGCCACGGCCCCGGAGTTCGTGCGCAATGTCACCGCAACCCTGATCGCCCAGAAGGGGAACCAGCTGCCGGTGAGCATGATGCCCGCGGACGGCACCTGGCCGACGGCCACCACCCGGTACGAGAAGCGCAACATCGCCCTGGAGCTGCCCAAATGGGAGCCGGACCTCTGCACCCACTGCGGCAAGTGCCCCCTCGTCTGCCCCCATGCGGCGATCCGCTCGAAGGTCTATCCCGCCGGGCTGGCGTCGGAGGCCCCCGAGACCTTCCGGCATGTGCAGATCAAGGGGAAGGACTTCCCGGCTGGCTACCACATCACCTACCAGGTGACACCGGACGACTGCACGGGCTGCGGACTCTGTGCCGAGGTCTGCCCCATCCGGGACCGCAAGGATCCCCAGCGCAAGGCGCTCAATATGACCCCCGACCTGCACTTCCACGAGCAGGAGCGGGCGAACTGGGACTTCTTCCTGAATCTCCCCGAGTACGACCGTACCCAGCTCGACAGCTCGAAGATCAAGCACGCGATGATCATGCAGCCCCTGTTCGAGTTCTCCGGGGCCTGTGTGGGCTGCGGCGAGACGCCCTACATCAAGCTCGCGACCCAGCTGTTCGGCGACCGCATGCTGATCGCGAACGCCACGGGCTGCTCGTCGATCTACGGCGGCAACCTCCCCACGACCCCCTACACGGTGAACCCGGAAGGGAGAGGTCCGAGCTGGAACAACTCCCTCTTCGAGGACAACGCGGAGTTCGGTCTGGGCATTCGGCTTGCTGTGGACAAGCAGGCGGCCTATGCGAGAGAGCTGGTCACGGTCCTCGCCGACAAGATCGGCGGCCACCTCGCCGATGGGCTCCTCACCGCCGATCAGAGCACGGAGGCCGGCATCTTCGAGCAGCGCGAGCGGGTCGCCGCCCTCAAGGAGAAGCTGAGGTCCATCGACGGCTTGCAGGCACGGTCCCTGGAGGGGGTCTGCGACCAGCTAGTGAAGCGTAGCGTCTGGATCGTGGGTGGCGACGGCTGGGCCTACGACATCGGCTACGGCGGCGTGGACCACGTGCTGGCCTCCGGCCGCAACGTCAACCTGTTGGTCCTGGATACGGAGGTGTACTCCAACACGGGCGGGCAGACATCCAAGGCCACCCCGCTGGGCGCGGTCGCCAAGTTCGCGGCCGGCGGAAAGCCCACCTTCAAGAAGGACCTGGCGATGATGGCGATGGCCTACGAGAACGCCTACGTGGCGCAGGTCGCCTTCGGGGCCAAGGACGTGCAGACCATCCGCGCCTTCCTGGAGGCGGAATCCTACGAGGGCACCTCCCTGATCATCGCCTACTCCCCCTGTATCGCGCACGGCGTGGACATGTCCAACAACCTGCGCCAGCAGGACATGGCGGTCAACTCCGGACATTGGGCACTGTTCCGCTACGATCCCCGCCGGACGCAGCAGGGCGAGAATCCGCTGCATATCGACAGCAAGCCGCCGTCCATCCCTTACCGGGATTTCGTCTCCACCGAGACCCGCTTCAGCGTGCTCAACCGCACCCACCCGGAGGCGGCGGAGCGCTACCTGCAGCTGGCCCAGAAGCGGGTAGAGACGCACTTCAGCCTCTATGAGCAGCTGGCCCACCTGGCGGTGCAGAAGGCGCCCGAGAAGGCTGAAAAGCCACCGGAGGTCACCGAGAAGGCCGCTTCCTAACCAGGAGCCTCGGACGAGTCCCGATAAACTCGGCGGATTGCCCGGCCCTCGGGCATCCGCCACGATGCTGACGATTTCGGAGAAACCCTATGGACCTCACCACCAAGTATCTGGGCATGGAGATCAAGAATCCCCTGGTGCCCTCCGCCTCGCCCCTGTCGCGGAGTATCGACATGGCCCGGGAGCTGGAGGACGCCGGTGCCTCGGCCATCATCATGTGGTCTCTGTTCGAGGAGGCCATTACTGCCGAGTCGGAGTCGATGGTGCGTTTCCTGCACCACCAGGAGATCGGCTTCGCCGAGGCCGATGACGGCTTCCTGCCCGCCTACGAGGACTTCGCCAGTGGCATGGAGCGCTACCTGGATAATCTGCGAAGGCTGAAAGACGCCCTCGATATCCCCGTGATCGCAAGCCTGAACGGGGTCACCCCGGGGGGCTGGATCGAGCACGGCAAGGAGCTGGAGCAGGCGGGAGCGGACGCCCTGGAGCTGAACGTCTATTACGTCGCCGGCGACATCAACCAGAGCGGCAGCGAGGTGGAGGAACGTTACCTCACCCTGCTCACCAGCCTGCGCCAGCACATCAAGATCCCCATCAACATGAAGCTGTCTCCCGCCTTCAGCTCTGTGTCCCACATGGTCTCGCGGCTGGAGGCCGCGGGCGCCAACGGCGTCGCCCTATTCAACCGCTTCTACCAGCCGGACATCGATATCGAGAGCATGCGCCTGCAGCCAAGCCTCCATCCGTCCACGTCCGCGGAGGCCCTCCTCGCCATGCGCTGGATCGCCCTGCTGTACGGCCGCACGGACATCTCGCTTGGCGCTACCGGCGGGGTCCATACCCCGGAAGATGTCATCAAGCTGCTGCTCGCGGGCGCCGACGTGGTCCACCTGTGCAGCGCCCTGCTGACCAGGGGAACGGGATATCTGAAGCAGATCCTGGATGGGGTGACCGACTGGATAGAGGAGCAGGGCTTCGAGTCGGTCAACGAGTTCCGCGGCCGGGTCAGCGCCCTGTCGATCCCGAACCCCGCCGAGTTCGAAAGGGCCAATTACGTGAATGTGCTGGACAGCTACAGCTTCTCGCCCGGCGTGAGGGTGTAATCATTCTGAAGATCGCGGCCCGATCATTCGGGCCGCGTCCAACGAGAGCATTCACTCGGAACCCTGTTGCCTGGCCATGGAGAGAAGCGACCGATTGCGCCTCCGCGGTACCCTGGCCTTCGAGCGCTCCACAGCCCCCTCGGCGGCCTGATGGTCAAGGCAGCGTTGCCCTTCGATACTGCCTCCGGGACAGCTTGATCGTGGTGAGCTGCTCTTTGTGCGACAACGGGGACCCCGGTGCGCCTGACGAGGGATTGGCGAGCCGCCAAACGCGGGCCGTCCCGTCGTCGCTCACGGAGGCAAGGTAACCCCCGTCCGGCGAAGCGGCCACCGCGCTTCCGCACAGGTCGTGTCGGCCCAGCCGCTCAAACGTGGCACCCGTGCCAGCGTCGAGGATCAGGACGGAGCTGTCCGTCTGACGACTGATGGAGGCAAGCCTGCCGTCGGGAAGGAAGCGCAGGCTGCTGATGATGCCGTGGTGCTCCGTGGGGATGACCCGCAGGGTGCCCGCGGTCAGATCCCATCGGAAGAGATCGAACCACCCGCCCCCGAGGAGCCGGCTTCCGTCGGGGGAAAAGACGAGGGTGCGCGCATCGGTCGGGGGCGATGGGAGAGACGCCGGCGAGCCCGTTGCTGCCCAAAGCATCACCCGCGCGTCGTCTCCGCTGGAAGCAAGCTCCCTGCCGTCCGGCCGCATCGCCACCGCAAGCACTGCACCTCGGTGCGCCGGCCAAGTGCCGGCCAAACGGCCGTCCAAACGCCAAAGCCTCACCCGGCCGTCCCTGTGGCCAGTCAGCACAAGCCGGGCCGGCAGCGCAGCGGCGAAGGCGGTGACCGGCGACCCCGCCGGCCACTCCCTGAGCAAGGCCCCCGAAAGGGTCCAAACGGCAATGCGACCGTCGTAGCCGGCGCTGAGAATCCTCGATGCGTCCAGAAAAACGATCCCGTTGACCGTGTCCTGGTGGGCATGCCAGACATCGCGAAGGACGCCAGTCCGCACGTCCCAGATCCGAACGGAGCCGTCCAGGCTGCCGACGGCGATCAGTGAGTCGCCCGGACTGATGGCGACCACCCGGCCCGCACTGCCCCCGAGCTGGATCAGACGCTCCGGCGCCCTGCCCGCGAGCGAATGGCACCCGCTTAAGACGGCCAGCGCCAATATCATAGGAGCCGTGAGCGGGAGCGTATGAACCTCCTACGGGCGAAAGCCAGGGATCCGATGACGGGGTCCCTTTATTCGGTTGATCGGTGCCTCCATGGTGGAGAAGCGTCGCAGGCTTCCGCTGCGGTAGGATTCGCCGAACCATCCAATCCGGGACAGCAAAAGGGTCAGACTTATGGGGATACTGATTGCCGGACTCGCTCTCTTCCTGGGCATCCACTCGGTGTCGATCGTCAACCACCCGTGGCGAACCCGGGTGGCCGCGCGCATTGGCGAATGGCCGTGGAAGGGCATTCACTCCGTCGTCGCGCTCGTGGGATTGGTGCTCATCGTATGGGGCTTCGGCCTGGCACGGCAGCAGCCGCTGCACATCTACGAGCCGACTGCCTGGATGCGCCACATCAGCCTCCTCCTGATGGTACCTGTGTTCCCCATGCTGTTTGCCACCTACCTGCCGGGGCGGATCCAATCGGCTCTGAAGCACCCCATGCTCGCGGCGGTGAAGCTCTGGGCGGTCGCCCATCTGCTCGCGAACGGGACCCTGCCCGACATCCTCCTGTTCGGCTCGCTCCTCGTTTGGGCCGTCGCAGACCGGATCTCCCTGAAGCACCGCGCCCAGGGGCCCATCCCGAGCGCCCCGCCCTCCAGCGCCAACGACGCCATCGCCGTCATCGGCGGACTGCTGCTCTACGCCGCCTTCATTTTTTGGGCTCACCAGTGGCTGATCGGGGTATCGCCGATCTAACGTCGGCGGTCTCGCGACGGCGGTCCGCATAACCCGTGTATAGGCCGTAGGAGCCCGCTTGCGGGCGACCGCCCGAGCATGCCCGGCGGGTCTTGGGTCGCCCGCAAGCGGACTCCTACGGTGCCTCGGGATGCCGGGGCACGCACAAGAGGTCATGCAGCCATTAGTACCACAGGGTACGCAGCGGGATTTCGAGATCGGGCAGAAGGAGGGGAGCTACCGACTGGGCCTTGTCGGGCAGCAGGATCTGCCGATAGCCGTCCGGGCCGGGGTCGCGGAAGATTTGGAGGCGCTGATTTTTTAGGTCCACCAGCCACGCCTCCGGAACGCCATGGACAGCGTAGAGAGCGAGCTTGGTGTCCCGATCGAAGCCCAGGGATCTGTCTGAGACCTCCACCACGAGGAGCGTGTCAGCCGGTGTGGGATTCGAGCCCTCATAGAAATCCTGACGCGGCTGCAGCAACATGAGGTCGGGCTGAAGCTCCGCATAGTCCGGCAACGCCAAGAGATCCTGGATCGCTATCAGGACCCTGCCAGCGGCAAGGCGGGAGAACAGCTGATTCAGGCGCTTCACCTTGCCCGCATGGCGCGCGTCAATCGGGGGCATTGCCCGCAGCTCTCCTTCGACCAGCTCTACCCGGTCATCTTTGCCGAAGACGCCTGCGTCGATCATCCGGTGGTAGGCGTCCACCGTCAGGCGGTAGACTCGCTGCTCCACCGGCGCAGTGTGTTCTGACCCTAGGATTGCCATTGCTCCGCCCTCGTACGCCAGGATTCGCCCGTTCCGCTCCGACGAATGCACGCCGACAGAAGTCACCGGGCCACCCGCGAAGGGTCCGCTGTGCGGACCTTTCACAGCGCTGCCTGCCACCTTGCAGCATGGTCCGCACAGCGGACCCCACCGGAAACGGTCTCAGAATTTCTGCACTGTTGCCCTAGACGTACCGCACGTCCAGGATCTCGAACTCCCGGATTCCGCCCGGCGTATCGACCGAGGCCAAATCTCCCTCCGTCTTTCCGATGAGGCTGCGCGCGATGGGCGAAGTCACCGAGATCATGCCGTTCTTGGTGTCCGCCTCATCCTCACCCACGATCTGAAAGGTGTGCTCCGCATCGTTGTCGAGCTCCACCACGTCCACCGTGGCGCCAAAGACAACCTTCCCATTGGCCGGGAGCCTGGTCACGTCGATGATTTGGGCGTGGGAGAGCTTTCCCTCGATCTCCTTTATGCGCCCTTCGATAAAACCCTGCTGCTCGCGGGCGGCGTGATATTCCGCATTCTCCTTCAGGTCGCCGTGGGAACGGGCCTCGGCGATCGCCTGGATGATCCGCGGCCGTTCCACTTTTTTCAGACGATCGAGCTCAGAACGCAATTTCTCGGCGCCCCTTGCGGTCAGAGGGACTTTGCTCATGGGTGACTTCCTCGTTCGCTTGTCGCTGTGGTGCCTCTCAGTGCGCGCCCCACGCTGCCGGCGTGCCTTCCCAGGTCGCGTGTGCCTAGGCCGTCCCTGAACCCTGCCGGGTCGGGGATCAGAACAGCTCCTGCAGGCGGTTGACGCTTATCGCATCCGATTGCTTAAGGGCCAGGCAGGTCGCCTCCGCGCCGGCGATGGTCGTCGTGTAGCTGACCTTGTGCTGAAGCGCGGCGCGGCGGATCTCGGCCGAGTCGGCGATGGCCTGGGCGCCTTCCGTGGTGTTGACTATGAAACTTACCTCTTTGTTCTTGATCATGTCCACGATGTGGGGCCTGCCCTCCTTGACCTTGTTGACCCCTTCGCAGGGAATACCGGCCCCCCGCACCGCTGCCGCGGTGCCATGGGTGCCGTAGAGCTGGAAGCCCAGATCGAGCAGATCCTGCGCGACCCGGATCAGCCGGGGCTTGTCGGCATCGCGCACGCTGAGCATGGCCTTTCCTTTGCGTGGCAGAAGCGAGCCCGCCGCCTCCTGGGACTTGGCGTAGGCCTGCCCGAAGCTGTCGCCGACGCCCATCACCTCTCCGGTCGACTTCATCTCGGGTGCGAGCACCGTGTCCACCCCGGGAAACTTGATGAAGGGGAAGACGGCCTCCTTGACGAAGTAACGCTTCGGCTCGCACTCCTTCCCGAAACCCTGCGCATCGAGGGATCTTCCCACCATGCAACGGGCCGCCACCTTGGCCAGAGGCACGCCGGTGGCCTTGGACACGAAGGGCACCGTCCGCGAGGCCCGGGGGTTGACCTCCAGGATGTAGACCTGGTCGTCCTTGATTGCGAACTGGGTATTCATCAGCCCGACGACGTTGAGCGCCCGCGCCATCTTGACCATCTGCTCCCGCATGCGGTCCTGGAGGGCCACGGAGAGGGTATAGGGAGGCAACGAGCAGGCGGAATCGCCGGAGTGAACGCCGGCCTGCTCGATGTGCTCCATGATGCCGCCGATAAGCACCATGGTGCCGTCGGACACGGCGTCCACGTCCACCTCGATGGCGTCGTCGAGGAAGCGGTCCAGGAGCACGGGGGACTCGTTGGAGACCCGCACGGCGTCGCGCATGTAGCGGTGGAGGTCCGCCTCGTCGTAGACGATCTCCATGGCCCGCCCGCCCAGCACGTAGGACGGCCTGACCACCAGGGGATACCCGATGGCGGCGGCGAGCTCCACCGCCTCGCCTTCGCTGCGGGCGGCGGTGTTCGGGGGCTGGCGCAGCCCCAGCTCGTTAATCATGCGCTGAAAGCGCTCCCGGTCCTCCGCCAGGTCGATGGAGTCCGGCGTGGTGCCGATGATGGGAACGCCCGCAGCCTCGAGGTCCCGAACCAGCTTGAGGGGGGTCTGCCCGCCATACTGCACGATAAGCCCGAGAGGCCGCTCCTTGCGGACGATCTCGAGCACGTCCTCCAGGGTCACCGGCTCGAAGTAGAGACGGTCCGAGGTATCGTAATCGGTGGAGACTGTCTCCGGGTTGCAGTTGACCATGATGGTCTCGTAGCCGTCCTCTCGCATGGCCAGGGCGGCATGCACGCAGCAGTAGTCGAACTCGATGCCCTGGCCGATCCGGTTGGGCCCCCCTCCGAGCACCATGATCTTCTGCCGGTTCGAGGGATCCGCCTCGCACTCCTCCTCGTACGTGGAGTACATGTAGGCGGTGGTGGCCGCAAACTCGGCGGCGCAGGTGTCCACCCGTTTGAAGACCGGGTGCACGCCCTGCTCGCGGCGCAGGGCGCGGATCTCGCCCTCTGTGCACCCGGCGAGCCTGCCCAGGCGACGGTCCGAGAAGCCCTTGCGCTTCAGGTAGCGCAGGCGCTCCGCGCCGAGCCCGGATCTCCCTGCCGCCCGCACCTCGGCCTCCACGGCGATAAGCTCCTCGATCTGGGCCAAAAACCAGGGGTCGATCCGGCTGATCGCGTGGACCTCCTCCAGGCCCATGCCCGCGCGAAAGGCGTCCGCCACGTACAACAGCCGCTCGGGTCCCGCCTGGCGCACCTCGCGGCGGATCGTCTGCAGGGCATCCGGCGCGGCGAGATCCACCACCTCGTCCAGACCGTACTTGTCGGTCTCCAACCCCCGCAAGGCCTTCTGCAGCGACTCCTGGAAGGTGCGTCCGATGGCCATCACCTCGCCCACGGACTTCATCTGGGTGGTCAGACGGGGGTCTGCCTGGGGAAACTTCTCGAAGGCGAACCGCGGGACCTTGGTCACCACATAATCGATAGTCGGCTCGAAGGACGCAGGGGTGGCGCCGCCGGTGATCTCGTTGCGAAGCTCGTCGAGCGTATAGCCCACCGCCAGCTTGGCCGCCACCTTGGCGATGGGGAAGCCCGTCGCCTTGGAGGCCAGCGCCGACGAGCGTGAGACGCGGGGATTCATCTCGATGATGATCATCCGCCCGTTCTCGGGATTCACCGCGAACTGGACGTTGGAGCCCCCGGTATCGACGCCGATCTCGCGCAGCACCGCGATGGAGGCGTCGCGCATGATCTGGTATTCCTTGTCCGTGAGGGTCTGGGCGGGGGCGACTGTGATGGAATCGCCCGTGTGCACGCCCATAGGGTCCAGGTTCTCGATGGAGCAGACGATGATGCAGTTGTCCTTGCGGTCCCGGACCACCTCCATCTCGAACTCTTTCCAGCCGAGCACCGACTCCTCGATCAGGAGCTCGCTCGTGGGCGACAGGTCCAGCCCCCGCCGGCAGATCTCCTCGAACTCCTCCTGGTTGTAGGCGACCCCTCCACCACTTCCGCCAAGGGTGAACGATGGGCGGATGATGACGGGGAAGCCGATCTGGGCCTGAACCTGATTCGCCTCTTCCAGACTATGGGCGATCACCGATCGCGGCATGCCGAGGCCGATCCGGCGCATGGCCTGGCGGAAGAGGTCCCGATCCTCGGCCTTGTCGATGGCCTCCCGGGAGGCGCCGATCATCTCCACCCGGTGGCGCTCGAGCACACCTTCGCGCACGAGGTCGAGGGCCGTGTTGAGGGCAGTCTGCCCGCCCATGGTGGGCAGGAGTGCATCCGGACGCTCCCGCTCGATGATGCGCTCCAGAGTCCGCCAGGTCACCGGCTCGATGTAGGTGGCATCGGCCATCTCCGGGTCGGTCATGATGGTCGCCGGATTGGAGTTGACCAGAATGACCCGGTAGCCCTCCTCCCGCAGTGCCTTGCAGGCCTGGGCGCCCGAGTAGTCGAACTCACAGGCCTGCCCGATGACGATGGGGCCCGCGCCGATGATCAGGATACTGTCGATATCGGTTCGTTTGGGCATTTATGGGTCCGCAAATGAGCGCAAATGAACGCGAAGGGTTGCTATATGCGCTGCGCGTCGTCGTGCTGCCACACGAGCCGGCGTATCCCGAGGCGAGGAGTCCCCAGGTTAAGCAACAAACCAACCGTAAGACCGGTTGCTCGCAGGTAGTTGAGAACCTGGGCCTCGTGCTCAGGTGTCAGTTGGCTCAACGCCTTCAGCTCCAAGAGCAACGTCCCCTCTACCAATACATCCGCAAGATAATTGCCGACCACCCGACCCTTGTAGGTCACAACCAGCGGCTTCTGTCGCTCGAACTCGAGCCCTTGCTCAGCCAGCTCGACACAAAGCCCATTTTCATAAACCGACTCCAGGAACCCCGCCCCAAGCCCGTTGCTGACCTCAAACGCACATCCAATGACACGGCGGGAGAGCGGTTCCTGACTACCCCCTCTCCCCATCCCATTTGCGCCCATCTGCGTTCATTCGCGGACTGATATGAGTTCGATGAAGTGGTCGAAGAGGGGCCCCACGTCGTGCGGCCCAGGACTCGCCTCCGGGTGTCCCTGAAAGCTGAAGGCAGGCCGCTCCCGGTGGTGTATGCCCTGAAGGGA
>Ga0307418_1000278_pt1 | contig 15434 bp, 9 predicted proteins | sample SalMarWE160220MG_2_FD_202160 | JGI IMG/M metagenome (GOLD analysis project Ga0307418, IMG submission 202160) | Salt marsh sediment microbial communities from the Plum Island Ecosystem LTER, Massachusetts, United States - WE1602-20 | ecosystem: Environmental > Aquatic > Marine > Intertidal zone >...
TCTGCGCGCGCCATCGAGCCGGGGCGGAGGCGGTCCCGGCGATTGACGTGCGCGCTGAAGTTGCCGGCGAAGATCGTAACCTCGTGGCCCCGCGCCAGCAGCTGCTTCGCGAGCGCGTAATGGCGGGTCCCGGCTGCCTCGTCCGGGGCTGCCGCGTACTGGTTGACGATCCAGACCCTGCGGGTCCGATGTTCCTTCCGCGGGGCGTCGCCCGCCTTCGCCGTCGCCTCCAGGCGCGATCGTCGTCTCATGTCGCGGTCATTCATCCACCTGGCGGGTCAGGTCGGCTACCACCTCCCGGTACCAAGAGCGTGCCTGCTCGCCGGCCAGACGGTCGTTGTGCGCCAGGATCACGGCATCGCCGCCGGCCTTCCGGCAGGCAGCCACGACCGACCGAAGGCAGTCGGTCGCGAGGTCTCGCGTCAGGCCCATGTATTCGAAGAGGGTCGTGTCCATGGCCACCAGTGGCCGCTCGCGCACGTGCAGCGCGCGACCGGCCGCGACATCGAACAGCGGGTACTCACGCCCGGTGCCGGCACGAAACCCGACTCGCTCCGCGAAGCCGACGGTCGAATCGTGTGCGAGCCCGAGCGCTTCGTGGATGCGCAGGCTGTCAGGGTACCGGAGCCGAAGGTAATGCTGCCGGACACCCCACTCCGCCTGGTCGACACCCGCCGCGTGGCACGCCCCGCGCAACGCCGCGAGCTCGTCACCCATCGCACGCTCCGAGAGGTAGGTGCCGTAGCCGGCGTGGAGTCCGATCTCGTGGCCCCGGTCGTGGATCCGGCGCAGCACGGCGCCGAACGGCCGGTCCGTGATCCTGTAGCGCACGTCGATGCCCTGGGGATCGGTGCCCGCCAGGAAATAGAACGTGCTCCGCAGGCCGTGACGCTCACTGACGTCCATGAGGAAGTCGAACGTCGCCAGCGGGTCCCGGTCGACCCGATCGGTGCGCGCGTCGATCAGCGCCCGGATGCGCCTGGCGGCCAGCAGCGGGTCGCGACGCCGGACGAGATCACCCGCAACGGCGCGAGCGACGACGCCGACGGGCCGTCCCCAGGCCGCAAACGCCTGGTCGATGTCGTGCGTGAGGCGCAGCCGGAACGGCCTGGCCGCTGGCTCGAGGTCCGGCCACAGGTCGCGGATCGCCGACGCGATAAGCCCGACATACTCGTCAACCAGGGGTCGCTCGAGCAAGTCCTCCTGCGCTGCGAGGCTGGCGGCCATCGGGAAACGCCCGTGCGCGTCCCTCTCCGGCCGAACGAGCTCCTCGTATCGGGTCAGCAGCCAGAATGCGCTGCCCAGCAGGTCGATCGGCGTGCTCAGGCCAGAGGCCGTACGGTCCAGCGCTCGCCCGGTCGCCGTCGGGATCCCATACAGGACGGGCAGCATTCCGGCTGGTGTGACCCACGGCTCGACCACGACTCGTGCCAACGGGCGTTCGGGCATCGAACCATCCCTCAGCCAGCGGTCGGCCGGCGTGGAAAGGAGGATGTCCGGGGTGGTAAGCCCAGCCCCTTCCGGCGCATCGTGACGGAGGATCGTGGTCGCTGGCTCCACTCCGGCGACGAGGTCGTACTCGAATCCGAGCCACTCGGTCAGTACCAGGTCCAGGATGTACCGACGCTCGACCGCTCGGTCGACGGGGGTCCGAACCAGCAGTCTTGGCCATCGTGCGGCGCCCATCACCCGTCCCGTGGGCCGGCCACGGTGCTCACGCCACCAACCGCCCATGACGAACGACGGCATGCCAGGACACGAGGCCGTAGGCCAGATACGTCAAGCATCGGCCGACGCTGAGCATCGCAATGGCACCGGTGGCTGACAGCCCGAGGGCCGCCGCGAGCGGGATGGCGCCTCCGATCAGGCTGACTCGAAGCAGCTCCCGGACGAGGTGCAGGCCCTGACGCTCGAGGACGAACAGAACATCGCCGGTCGCGGAGATCACGAACTCGAGGTAGAAGGACGGTCCGAGGATCGCGATGAACGTTCCGACTGGAGCCCAGGCGCTGCCGAACACGGGGCCGGCGAGCAGCGGGGCCACGATGATCGCGAGGATCGCGGGTCCGAGCGCAACGGCCGCGAGACCCCATGTCGTCCGACCGAACAAGCCTCGCAGGCGAGCCGGATGACCGCGGATCAGCCTGGCAGCTTCCGCGACGAACACCTGGCTCACGGCCGCCGCCACCAGTGCCAGCGGCAAGGCCCCGATCCGCGCCGCGAGCGCGTATTCACCACCCGAGACAGGGCCGTAGAACCCGACCATCAGCAGGAGCGGCGCCTGCTGTCCCAGCGCAGCCAGAAATGCGGACCAGGTCGTGACCAGGGGAAAGCGGCGGTATCGGCGAGCGACAGCCGCGATGCCGGCCCTGGACACCTGGCGAAACAGCGCAGCATCGGAGCGCCAGGCGCTGCGTGCGAGGCGCATGGAACCCAGCGATCGGCCGATGACGTCGCCGACGAGCAGACCTGGCACCCCCGCCCCGAGGGCTCCAAGCCCGAGCTGGACACCGACCAGCCCGACACCCTGCGTGACGCGGGTGGCGGCAATGGCGGAGAAGCTCTGAACCCGGAGGGCCCAGCCGGTGAATGCCGCCCCGAGCCCGGCACCGAACTGCGCCACTGGCAGGAGCAGAACGTACGCCGCGAGACCCGGGGCGCCGAGGCGCTCCATGAGCCACGGGCCGATGAGGGCGAGCACGACCAGGGTCAGGAAGCTGGTGCCCACGATCGCGGCCAGCGACAGCGCCAGGAGGTTCGCCGCGGCGACACCCGATTGCGGGAGCGGGATCGCGATCTCGTAGCGGAGGCAGGTCACCGCCAGCAGGAGCGACAACAGCGACACGGCTACCGAGTAGATCCCGAAATCGGCCGGTGAGTAGAGGCGCGTCAGGATGGGGGAGGTACCGATGACGATCACCTGGGCCACGCCGGTCCCGGTGACCAGCGTGGCCACCCCACGCCCGAACCCACCCGGCGCGAGCGCAGGCATACGCAATCGGCCAATCCGCATAGCCATCATTGTGTGGGATGAGGAGGGGCCCAGGCGGACGCATGGCGCGACGTCCGGTGCGAGCCGTCAACGGTGCCCAGCCGTGCGGCCGCAATCCGATGCACACTTGCGGTCCAACGAAGGAGGGCAGTCGGGGGATGAGCATCGGGTCGAGCATCACGGCGGCCGCCGGCCAGATCCGGCTCAGGTACGGGGTTGCCGACCGGGTGGCTGACTATGCACAGGTCCTGCGCCTGTACCGGAAGGCTGGCTTCGCGCTCCTGTCCCTGGCAGAGTTCGACGCCCTGGAGACGGCAGCCGGGGAGCCGCCGACGCGCTGCCTGGTGCTGCGTCACGACGTGGACATTCGCGACCCGGCCGGCAACGAGGCGTTCCGCGCGGCGGAGGCAGAGGTGGGCGCTCATTCGACGTTCTACTTCCGCTGGTCGACGGTCGGGGCCCATGAACGGCTGGTGCGGCGGCTGCTCGACGACGGATTCGAGGTCGGCTACCACTATGAGGAGGGTGCGACGATCGCGAAACGGCGAGGGCTGGCAAGCCGCGCGGCGGTCGCCGACCGCCACGGGGAGATTGCCGACCTGGTCCATGCCAACTGCGCGGTGTTTCGAGCGCGATGGAACCCCGGGCTCGCCTCGATCGCGTCGCATGGCGACTGGATCAACAGACGGCTCGGCTTCGCCAACCACGAGTTCGTCACTCCCGAGCTGCTCGAGGTCTGCGGGCTTCGATTCGAGGCATACGGTCCCCGGATCCTGGGACGCGTCGATGCCTATGTGAGCGACGTATCCACGCCACCCGCCCGCTGGCTGGCCGGGGACGGCCCGGCCGACATCCAGGCTGGCCGTGACACGGTTTGCATGCTCACGCACGAGCGGCGGTGGCACCCCAACCGTCGAGCCGGCGTCGCAGCCGACTTGAACCGATCGCTCGACGAGGTCGCCTATCGGATCCGGCGCCGGCGTGCGGGTTCAGGGCCGCGGGCCGCCACGACGGACGAAGGCGGGAGGCGGTTGGCCCCATGACCTCACCCGTTCGGGCGACCGGCGTCCGGCTCGCGCTCCGGGGCGCGTTCCCGGCGTCAAGGCTTGCCGCCACGGGAGCGACGCTGCTGGCCAGCCTGGGCGTGGCGGTGGTCGTCGTCGTCCTCGGGCCGATCGTGACGCTGCTTCTGGTCGTCGCCCTAGTTGCGGCCGTGGCCGCGATCGCGATGCCCGGCTTTCTGCTGGCCGCCTACCTCTTGATCCCGTTCTACAAGGGCGCCGTCCAGGCCTACCTGCCGATAGACCTCACCGTGATTCTGGCGGCGGCGAACATGCTCGGGGCGGTGCCCCTACTGCTCGATTCCCGACCCCTCGGGATCCGGAGACTCGGGGTGGTGCTGTGGGTCGGGCTGGGAACACTTGTGCTGGCAGGAACGCTCTACGCACCGGACCAGGCACTCGCTCTCCGAACGGCCGCGTTGTTCTGGGTGCTGGTGATCATGCCGTTGTCGGTGGCCGGCCTGAGGGTGGCGTCCGAGCCGCGACTCATCCGCCAGTTCGCCTGGTCGTTCTTCGGGATGGGCGTGATCACCGTCTTCCTCGGCCTGTCCCAGCTGTCCGGCGCGGATCGCTTGGTGTTACTGGGCATGAACACGATCCAGGTGAGCCTCGCCGCATTGCTGGTGCCGCTCATCGGCGTGTCGTTCGTGGTGGCCCAGAACCGCCCGCTTCTGCGGCTGCTGACCTTCGCAATCATCCCGCTCGCGTTCATCGTGGCCGTCGCCGCCGGATCCCGCGGCCCGATCCTGGCGCTGCTGGTGCTCGCCGTGCTGGCGGGACTTCGTCATGTCGCGTCGGGGCGGACGATCAGCCCCCGCACGGCTACAGGCATCATCGCCGCAATCGTGGCCTCAGTTGTCCTGCTGGCGCTGGCGTCAGCCGTATTGCCTGCGTCCTCCCTCGAGCGATTCAGCCTGTTCGGGTCCTTCGTGAGCGGCCTCCTGACCGGGGATCCGAGCTCGGCCGCCGGCGACACATCGTCCGAGGCTCGGGTCAGGCTGCTCGCCACGGCCGCCCAGATGTTCGCGGACCACCCCCTGCTGGGCGCCGGGACATCAGGTTTCGAGACCCTCAGCCCTGCCTACCTAGGCCCCCTGCTGGCCGACCGGTACCCGCACAACTCGGTGCTGCAGTTCGCGGCCGAGTTCGGCGTCGTCGGGCTCTCCCTGTTCATCGGCATCGTCGCGCTGGCCGTGACCCGACCGGTGCCACCGACGAACGGGTGGACCGCGGTCCGTGCGGCGTTCGTCTACTTCCTGATGAACTCGCTGCTCAGTGGCGACATCCTCGAGGACCGGATGACCTGGGGTCTCCTCCTGCTGCTGCTGGCCGTCCCAGCGGCCAACGCAGCCGACCGGGTCGGTCGAGGACATCGCCGCGAGCCTCAACGGACCGAGGTTCCACCGCGAAGAAGCGCCTCCGTCCGTCCGGCCACCTGACGCGCGGCGCGTTCTCGTTTCGCGGCGGCCACCGGCGCGGGGCTTATGCTGGCCGGGCCGGCCGGGTGACCTCCACGGTCCCGGGCGACGGATCGGAGCCCGCGTGGTGCGAGAGGTGATGGCCGAGGCAACCCAGATCGCTCGACCCCTGAAAGTCGGAATGGCCGTGTACGGCGATCTGACATTCGATAGTCGCGTCCGCCGCGAGGCTGCGACCCTTGCCGAGGCAGGCTTCGACGTGAACCTCGTCTGCCTGGACGGGCCTGGTCCAAGGGGCGACCTGCCGGACGGCGTCCGAGTTGTCGTCCAGCGGCCGACCAGGACGGCAACCTTGCCGGGAAGCTCCGCCGCGGCGGCTCCCCGGCGCGGGCTCCGACGGGCCCTCGGCCAGCTGTCGTGGCTGCGAGACTACGTCGCGAACCTGCGAGCCTGGGGTCGGGCGGTCCCGACCATCTGCCCGGACGCCGACGTCTGGCACCTCCATGACCTCACGACGCTTGCCGGCGTGTTGCCCGCACTGCCAGCGGGCACGCCGGTGGTCTATGACGCGCATGAGCTGTTCCTCGAGTCCGGATCGGCCGCGATGCTGCCAGGACCGGTCCGCCGATTGCTGAGGCGGTACGAGCAGCGGCTCGTGAAGCGCGTGTCCGCGATCGTGACCGTCAACGATGAGCTGGCCGCGATCCTGAGACACCGCTACGGACCCAGGCGGATGGCGGTCGTGCACAACTGTCCGCGGCGCTGGACGCCGCCGGATCGCCGGCCGACGCAGATCCGGGACGCTGCCGGCATCCCTGCGGATTGCCCGATCGTGCTGTACCACGGAGGGCTTGGTGGCCAGCGCGGCATCGAGCAGCTGATGGAGGCCATGCTGCGGCCCGGGCTCGAGAATGCCCACCTGGTGCTGCTGGGCCCGGGCTACCTACGCGACACATACGTGGAAGCGAGCCGGGCGGAGCGCTATGCGGGTCGAGTCCATGTTCTCGATCCCGTGCCACCCGACGAGCTGCTGCCGTGGGTCGCGTCTGCCGACATCGGGGCGCTCCCCATCCAGCGATCCACCCTGAACCACTGGCTGGCGACGCCCAACAAGCTGTTCGAATGCCTTGCGGCGGGGATCCCGGTGGTCGCGAGCGACTTTCCGGCCATTCGGCGGATCGTCGTCGACTCAGCAGCCGGCCCGGTCGGCGTGCTGTGCGAACCTGCCTCGGTCGACGCAATCGCGGACGCGCTTCGCTCGCTGCTCGCCCTGGACCCGGCAGCTGACGCCGAGATCCGTAGGCGCTGCCTCACAGCCGCGAGCGAACGGTGGAACTGGGAGCACGAGACGATTGCGCTGCTGGGGCTCTACCGCGACCTGGCCTCGGCACCGGCGCAGCCGGTCCGTCAGCGGAAGTAGAACTGGAGGTCGCTCTCGTCGAGCGCGCCGTCGCCGTCCTCGGTGAACGGTTCCCACGAGGAACCGGAGGTGTACTGGGCGTGCCCGTCGGCGAAGAACGTCTGAGCGGCGAATCCCCACTTCGATCCCTGCATGATCACGAAGATCGAGTACTCGGTATCCGCGGCCGTGGAGACGACGACGTCGTAGGCATGCCCCGAAGCCAGGATCCGTGAAGCGGAGAACGCATAGGTCTCCCACGTGGCGTGCCCGGAACCACGGTGGTCGCCGGGAGCTCCGATGGCGATCGACGCAGCGGCGATCGTGCCCTGCTCGATCAGGGCTCCGTCGGCGTTCTCGAGTCGGACCGTGAGCGGGCTGCTGCCGCTGATGCGCATGAGCCGCACGCTGAACGAGTTGACCGACCGGTTGGGCCCGCTGACCGTGAACGCTTCGCGGGCCATGGCGCTTCCCGAGATGGCCTTGGCGGATCGGATCCAGACCTCCATGTAGCCCTCGCCGGCAATCACGCCATTCGCATAGCTGAGCTGCATGATCGGCACCGTGCTCGGCGACTCCGACCAGCCGCCGTCCCCCGAGCGCGTCTGCTGACCCCAGTCGGTGTCGCTGAAGGCGGCCTGGCGCGGAGTCGTCGGCTGGTACATGAAGATCCCGTTGACCGACGCATAGTTGGCGGCCGGGTCCGCGTCGACGTTGGTGAACACGATGTGGTAGAGCCGACCCGTCGCCAGGCTCGCCGGTGACGACCAGGAGATGACGGGAAACACCTCTGAGGGCGTGAACGACGTGGTCGCCAGCACCGTGCCCGAGGGGGCGTGCCGCTCGGTCCCGTCATCGGTCTGCACGGTCACCTGCCAGGTACCACCGGTCCCGGCCCCGTAGCCCGCGTACTTGGGACCCATGATGTAGATCCGGATCGAGCTCAGCGGCGCCGACGTCGAGGCTCGGAACCGGTAGGCCGCGGCCGCGCTGTCGGAGCCACCCACAACCGTGTTGTTGAGGCTGTCCATGCCGATGCCCGGTCCGTACAGGCCGGACACGGTGGGCGCAGGTGTCGCGGACGACGTGTCGCTGCCCGGGCTGCCGGGCGCGAGGGCAGCCTCCCGAGCAGGCCGGCCAGGGCAATGGCGACTCGGCCCCGCGGCACATGCAAGCCGTCGTCCGAACCCTCGGGTTCCCGGATCAAGGTCACCGCCGGTGGTTCAGGCGCACCGGGAGGGACCCGCGCCCTCGAGGCCCGATGGATCCATCCCGTCGTGGCGCGACGGATCCATCCTCACGCTCACTGGAGGTAGAACTGCAGGTCCGCCTGGCTCGCGTTTCCGGATCCGCCCGGTTGGTCGAAGCCGCCCCACCCACTGCCATCGTTGTACTGGGCGTGCCCGTCGCTGAAGTATGTGACGGCGCCAAACCCATACATGGAGCCTTCGCGGATCACGAACAGCGAGTACGTGGTGTCGGCGGCCGAGCTGAGCACGACCCGGTAGCCGTGGCCGGAGCTCAGCGTCCGGGCCGTCGAGAACGAGCAGCTGGCCCAGCCGCCATACCCGGACGTCGGGAACGACGATGCCGCGATCGCGCACTCGTCGATCAGCGAGCCGGCGGAGGTCTCGAGCTGAATGCGGAGCGAACCGGAGCCACCTGTCCGCTTGAGTCGCACGGCGACCCTGGACACGCTGCGGTTCGACCCGCTGACCGTGAACGTCTCATTTGCCTGCCGGCTGCCGGAGATCGTCTTGGCGGCTCCCACCCAGACCTCCATGTAACCCAACCCGCCAACGTCCCCGTTCGCGTAGTTGAGCTGCATGATCGGCGTGATCGTTCCCGCGCCGTTCCCCCGACTGTCCGACCAGCTACCTTGCGAGTAGACGAGGTTCGCCCAGTCCGTATTGGACAGGCCCGGCTGCCACGTCGATTGGTTCGCGAACAGGAAGAGACCGTTGACCGAGACGTAGTTCGACGTGGGCGCGGAGTCAACGTTACGGAATACCACGTGGTACAGGTGCCCGGCGGTCAACGACGCGGGGCTGGAGAATTGGATCACGGGAAAGTGACCGATCGCGATCGGGTTGCCGGGCAGCACGGTCGTCGACGAGAGGACCGTGCCCGATGGGACATGACTGGACGTTCCGCTGTCGGACTGGATGCTGACGTTGATGCTGCCGCCATTGCCGCCTGAGTAGCCGCTGCCGCTCTCGAGGTAGATGCGGATGCTGTTGAGCTTCGATGAGGTGGTCGCCTGAAACCGGTATGCGATCTGCCGGTTCCCGGATCCGCCGACGACGGAGTTGTTGAGGCTGTCGGCGTTGATCCCCGTGCCATAGACCGATGCCGCGGGCGGCGATGGCTGTGCGGGCGGCGATGGCTGTGCCGGAGGGCTGGAGGCCCGAACCGCAGACGTCGATGTCCCGACCCAGCCGACGATCGACCGGTCGTAGCCCGACCGTGGGTGCTCAGGATCCACCCGGCCCTTCGCACCCGGGGCCCTCGTGGAGTGGAAGCCCCTGAGGTTGCCGTTTGCGGTGGGTGCGTGGCGCCACATGGTGTCCAGCGTCTGGGAGGTAGTGAAGATCGATCGGATGTAGTAGCTGATCCCACCCGATCGCTCGGCGATCACCGCTGCAGCGCCCGCTGCGAGGAAGCCCGCACCGTAGTTGTCGACCCGGCGCTTGGCGACTGAACGAGACGGTTCGCCCGCGCCGCCGCGGCCCGCCGCGTACCGAGCCTTGTAGATCAGGACGACCGCACTCGTGGCGAGTGATGTCTTGCGCATGTAGCGCTCTCCGTAGTACGCGATCGCGCGGTTGCCGTGACCGGCCCGCGGATTGAGTCCGAACCCGTCCTCAGAGGCTCGATGAAGGGACGACGAATACGGAGACGGGTAGCCGCGACCACGGCCGTAGTAGACGACGACAGACGCACCGGCCATGGCCGACCGCACGCGCGACCAGGTGGCGTTGGGGCTGTACACCTGAACGACATTGTCGGTGTAGCGACGAGCAACGGCTGCCGCGTGCCGACCGAGAGCGCGATAGTGGCGGGTGCTCGAGCCTGCGGGCCCAACCACGATGACGACCTTCGGCCCGGAGGCCGCCGAGGCCGGGGCAACGCTCGGCAGCTCAACGGCGATGAATGCAGCGGCAACGATGACGGCCAGCAGCCATTGGAGCATGTGGCCCCTCCGGTGGGCCGGGCGCCTGACGTGATCGGAGCGAATCAGCGTACTTCCTCCTGTTGTCGCGAGCAGGTTCCGCACAGTCCCGAGGCTCCGACGGTGAGCGGATCACGCCACATCACCACCCGGCGATGTGGCGGCCGCGGTAGCACAACCGCCGATGCTTCCCGGCAGCCACGGCCCTGAGCGCGGCACCCGATCTCGCCGCGCGAGGATGTTCTGGTAGAGGCGAGGACGGCCGTCGGAAGCCATGCGTCCCGGCACACTGGCCCCGGGGCCATCACCGCCTGATTATCACCCTGCCTGTCGAATCGCACCCGGCCGGGGAGCGAGGGCAGCCGGCCCGGCGAGCCCCGGACGGAGGCAGGCCCGTCGGCCCGTCCTCACCTGAAGTAGAACTGCAGATCCGCCTGACGCGCGTTCCCAGACCCGCCTGGTTGTTCGAAGCCAACCCAGCCGCTACCGGTCGTGTACTGGGCGCGGCCATCGCTGAAGTAGGTGCCGGAGCTGAACCCGTAGGTGGAACCCTCGCGGATCACGTACAGCGAGTAGGACGTGTCCGCACGCGCGCTCACCACGAGGTGATAGTGGCTGCCTGCCTTGAGCGTCCGCGCGGTCGAGAACGAGCACTCCGCCCAGCTCGCGTGATTGGAAGTCGTGATCGATGAGGCTGGGGCCGCGCAGCTGCCCACAACCTTTCCGCCTCCCTTCTCCAGCCGGAGGTTCAGCGGGCTGCTGCCGCTGATCCGCCGGACGCGAACCGCGACCCTGGAGACCCTGCGGTTCGGGCCCCTGACCGTGAACGTCTCGCGGGCCCGACGGCTACCCGAGATCGTCTTGGCGGCGGCCACCCAGACCTCCATGTAGCCGAGCCCGCGAACGACCCTGTTCGCGTAGTTGAGCTGCATGATGGGCACGGTGCTCGACGACTCTGCCCAGCCGCCACTTGAGCTCGTCAGCTGGCCCCAGCTGTTATTGCTGAACGCCGGTTCGCGACGCGCCGTCGGCCGGTAGGTGAACACTCCATTGAGCGAGGCGTAGTTGGCCGCCGGGTTGGCATCCACGTTGGTGAATACGATGTGGTACAGCTTGCCCTTCTTCAGACGTGCCCGCGTCGACCACTTGATGAGCGGGAACACCTTGGTAGGCCTGATCGTCGTCGACGCGAGGACCCTGCCCGACGGCCGATGCCGGGACGTACCGTCATCGGTCTCGACGGTGACCCGCCACGTTCCACCGGTCCCAGCCCCGTAGCCGGCATGGGTGGGGCCCATCAGGTACACGCGAATCGAGCTCAGCCGGGACGTGGTCGACGCGCGAAAGCGGTAGGCGACCCGGTGGTTCGCGGATCCACCGACCACGCTGTTGTTGAGGCTGTCCATTGCGATGCCCGGCCCGTAGACGTGGGTCATGGACAGTGCAGCGACCAGCCCGAGTGCCGGGGCGCCGACACGCTCGGGCGCGGCGGTCGACCCACCGAGGCCAACGATCCCGGCACCCGGCGGGACGTCCGGCAGGCCGACCGCAAGGCCCAGGCTGAGGGCGGCCAGGATGGCCAGCCACCGCGAGGGCGTGAGGCGCACACGGCGCCCTGGACGGTTGGAGCGGTGTCGGTGCGACAGTGTGCTGCCTCCTGGTGACACATCGGACGATCCGGGACCCAGGTCAACGGCGCCCGGCATGCCCGGCGGGTGCGGCCAAACGTGGTCGGCGACCTGGTGTCAGCGCATCGCGGAGGGCTCGGCCCGATGGTCCGAGCGTGCTGCCGATGGTTGTTCTCGTGCGAACGACGTTCGACTGCCCGGCATTCGGGCGTCCGTGCGCCAGCAGCCCGGCGGCCGGCGCGCGTTCAGGATTATCGCGCGCCAGTCGAATCGCGTCGTGCCGAGTGGCCCGCGTGGACGCGCGCGGGTGCGGGAGCAGCGGCGAGCGAGCTGGGGGTCGTGTCCCGGATCTGCTGGAAAAGCTCTGACGGCAGAGGCTCCTCGGCACCGGTAGGTTAGGCGATCCGCTCCTCCATCTGCGGGGTCGAGCCGGCAGCGACGAGGGCGGCGATCTGGTGGCGCTCGGGGAGGGTCAGGCCGAGCCCGCGACCGCCGGCGATGACGAGGTCCATGACCGCCCAGGCGAGGGTCAGGCACGAGGTCTCGCCCGGGAAGCGGCCGATGACCTTGGTCCGTCTCCGGACTTCCTCCAACGACCGCTCCAGCAAGTTCGTGGAACGCAGCCTCCTCTTGAGCCGCGGTGGATAGGCGAGGTGGACGGTCAGCGCCGCCAGATCGTCGGCCAGGCAGGCGGCGGCCGAGGGGTACTGGCCGGATAGCGCGCCGACGAGGACCCGCAGCCCATGCTCGGCCTCGGCCGGCGTCGTCGCCTCGTCGAGCGCCGCCCAGTAGGCGGCCCGGACCCGCTCATGGAGCCCGGGCCGTTTCGGGAGCTTGGCCAGGACATTCCGAAGTCGATGGACGGCGCATCTCTGGCGGTCGGCGTCGGGCCACAGCTCGCCGATCGCCCGGATCAGCCCGGGAGCCCCGTCGGACACGACGAGCAGCGGGCTCCGCAGACCGCGCCGGATGAGGCCGCGCCCGAGCTCCGTCCAGTCCTCGACCCGCTCGCGCTGGCCGAGGCAGACGTCGAGCAGCACCCGGTCGCCATCCTGGGTGAAGCCCCAGGCGACGAGGACGCCCTCCTTGGGCCCGTCGGGCCGGACCGGCAGGTAGATGGCGTCGAGCATCAGGCTGAGCAGGCGGACCTCGCCCAGGCTGCGCGCCCGGAACGCCCGGTACCGATCCCGGAGCTCGCGGCAGATCGTGCTGACCGCGGTCCGGCTGATGTGACCCAGACCGGCCTCGCGGGCGAGACTCTCGATGTCGCGATCGGACAGGCCCCGGACGTAGGCACCAATGACCAGCGCCTCGAGCGGTCGGGTCCGGACGATCGTCCGGGTGTCGGGGATCGTCGTGCTGACGAACCGGGTGAGACTGTCGCGGACCTGGGGCATGGCGATCGTCAGCTCGCCCTCGGCGGTCTGGATCCGGCGGGGCCGGTGACCGTTCCGGGAACCGCTGGCCGCCTCCGTCCGCTCGTAGCGAGCCCGGCCGAGGAACGCCTCGAGTTCGTCCTCGACGGCCCGCTGGAGGACGAGCCGGGCGCCCAGGCGGCCGAGCTCGGTGAGCCGGTCGGGCTCCTCGAGCCCGGCGAGCAGGGCCGCCTCGATCGCGGCCTCGATCTGGACGCTGGGGGCTATTCTTCGATCCACGGCGTGGTCTCCTGATGCGAACTTCCTAGGTCCACTTTGGAGCCTACGCCGTCTTCACTCTTACAGCGGGGTCAGGACGCCACCCGGCGAGCTGGCGCGCACCGCTTGCACACGGCCGCTGCCGCGGCCAAGATCAACCTCTACTTGAGGTAGAACTGGAGGTCGGAGCCGTTGGCGTCGCCATTGAACGGCTGCCAGGATCCGCCGGTGGTGTACTGAGCCTGGCCCTGAGCGAAGCACGTCGCGGCGTCGTAGCCGTAGTCCGCACCCTTCCGCACCGGGAACGTGGTGTATGTCGTGCCGGACGGAGCGGTCAGCACCAACGAGCCCGACCCGGCAGGTAGTGTCACCGGCGAGGGCAGGGTCGCGACGACCCACACGGCGCCGCCGTTGTCGCCGCCCGGAGCGGACGCCGGCACCTCGGACGCTGGCACGGTGGCCGAGGCGACTCCCGGGATGGACAGCGTCAGGGCCCCCGAACCCGAGGTCCGTCGGACGCGGGCGGCAAGGGTCGTGATGGTCCGGGCAGTTGGGTTCGTGAACGTCTCCCGAACCTTCGCTGAGCCACCGATGTTGGCGTAGTCACGCACCCAGATCTCCATGTAGCCCTGTCCGGAGTGCGAACCGCCGGCCCAGCCCAGATCGAGGACGGGCATGTAGTTGGTGCGCTTGGCCCAGGTGCCCTGATTGATCAGGACGGACATGTCGTCGCCGCTTGGCTGCAGCGGGTGGAGCGCCGTGCCGTAGACGTAGGTCGCGTTGACGGACACGAAGTTGGACTGTGGGCTGGCGTCAGTGTTGCGGAACACGAGGTCGTAGATCGCGCCCTTGGTGAGGGACACCGCAGGCGAGAACGTGACGATGCGCCCGGCGTTTGTTCCTGGATGAACGATGGAGGCTGAGCCAAGCACGTTGGAGGACGGAACACCGCTGGCGTCGGGTCGGATGGACAGCTCGAGCGTGCCGCCCGTGCCGGCTCCATAGCCGCTCCCCGACTGGATGAAGAACCGGACGGACGCGAGGGACGTGCCGGTGGCCCGGAACCGGAAGGCTACCTGCGACTTGCCCGAGCCGTCTGTTCCCCCAACCTGCGTGTTGGCGAGGGTGTCGGCGTTGAATGCGCTGCCGAACAGGGAGGAGCTGCCGACCGGCGCTGGCGTGGGTACAGGCGTTGGCTTGGCGGTCGCGGTTGGCGCGGGGGTCGGACTTGGGGTCGCCGCCGGGGGGGCGGGGGTTGCGGTTGGCGCGAGAGTGGCGGTTGGCGCCACGGTCGGGGCGGCCGCAGCGAGGGCCGTCGTGACCGTGTAGTCAGGGCTGTAGACACTGCGCCCATCGGCTGCGACGGAATGGACGCGGAAGTGATAGCGGGTGCCCGGGCTCAGCCCCGACAGGGTCTGGACGTGTGTCGAGTAGTGGAACGACGCCTCGAGGATCGATGCCTCGCCGTATCGCGTCGAGGTGCCGTACTCGACCTGACCCGTGGCCGGCGCGGAGACGGTCCAGGTGACCTTGGCCGCGTTGGTCGTGATGTCATAGGCGGACACGGCGCTGATCGCAAGCGATCCGGCCGCGGGAGCGGGTGTGGCCGTGGGGGCCGGTGCCTTGGTCGGTGCCGGCGTGAGGGTGGCCTGGCCATGACCGTTGGCCTTCGGATGGCGCACCACGAACGCGTCGACCGAGAGCTTCGTATCTCGGGTCTTTCCGAGAACGGTGACCGTGATCGTGTGCGTCTGCTCCGTGGCCCAGCTCGTTGCGAACAACGTCACCTTGCGGTGATATCGATTCGAGTGGGAGCTGACAGTCTCGACGACGTTTCCGTCAATGGAGATCCGCGCCTTGCCGCGATGGCGGCTGGTGGGGCCGACAATCGCGATCCCGGTACCGGTGAACGTGTAGCTGATCGTGGCGCCGCGCTGCCAGGACGTGAGCACGTGCCTTCCGAGGAACCGGGCGTTGGTCTTGCGGCGCCATGTGCCGCGGGCCGCCACGTGTCGGGCCGACTCCTGCACGATGTCCATCGTGTAGCTCGTTCCCCAAGCCGCCGTGAGGGCACGCGACTGGTAGCTCGCCGCCGCCGGCTGCACTGAAGGCAGGCTTAGGACGGCAACC
>Ga0307418_1000283_pt1 | contig 15358 bp, 14 predicted proteins | sample SalMarWE160220MG_2_FD_202160 | JGI IMG/M metagenome (GOLD analysis project Ga0307418, IMG submission 202160) | Salt marsh sediment microbial communities from the Plum Island Ecosystem LTER, Massachusetts, United States - WE1602-20 | ecosystem: Environmental > Aquatic > Marine > Intertidal zone >...
CGGCTTCGTTGGTGATGCTGGCGGCCAGCTCGTCGAGGTGATCCTCGAGCAGCCTCTTGAGGCGGAACAGGGGCTGGATGCGGTCCTCTACCGGCACCTGGCGCCATTCACGGAACGCCCGGGCCCCCTCGCGCACGGCGGCGTCGACCTCCTGCCGCGGGCTCAGCGGCACCCTGGCCATCACCGCGCCCGTGGCGGGGTTGCGCACCTCCAACTGGTCGCTGGCCGACGAGCGTCGCCACTCGCCGCCCACGTAGTTGAGGAGGTCCTGCACGGGGGTCGCGCTCTGCTTCACCGTCATCCTTCACCGCCCTTCACGATGCCCGCGGGGCTGCGCCGCGTGGCGCCCGGCTCCTGATGCCCGGTCCCCGTTCGTGGTCCTGAACTCGGCGTCGCGGCGCCCGCACTGCGCGCGATCGCTGCGCCCGCCAGCGCCTCGCGAGCGTCGACGGCCTCGAGGTCGAGCGCCCGGCCCACCGGCGCGCAGGTCAAGCGCCCCTGGTGCGTGCTCAACCCCCGCAGCAGCGCCTGGTCCTCGAGTGCGCCCAGCCCTCGATCCGCCAGCTGCAGCGCGTAGGGGAGCGTCTGATGCGACAGGGCGCGGCTGCTGGTGTTCGGCACCGCGCCAGGCATGTTGGCGACGCCGTAGTGTACGACGCCGTCGACGACGTAGGTGGGGTCGTGGTGCGTGGTCGGGTGGATGGTCTCGACGCAGCCGCCCTGGTCCACCGCCACGTCCACGATCACGCTGCCGGGTTGCATGGTCGCCAGCATGGCACGCGGGACCAGCCGGGGCGCCAGGCCGCCGGGCAGCAGCACGGCGCCGACGACGAGATCGGCGCGTGCCACGGCGTCGGCGATGCTGGCCGGGGTGCTCGCCAGGGTCTGCAAGCGTCCCTGGAAGACGTCGTCGAGGACCTGCAGCCTGGCGTGGCGGGTGTCGAGGACGGTGACGCGGGCGCCCAACCCCAGGGCGGTGCGCGCGGCGTTGGTGCCCACGACGCCGCCGCCCAGCACCGTGACCGACCCCGCCTCGACGCCGGGCACGCCGCCCAGCAGCACGCCGCGGCCGCCGTGGCTGCGCGCCAGGTGCACGGCGCCCGCCTGCGGCGCCATGCGCCCGGCCACCTCGCTCATGGGCGTCAGCAGCGGCAGCGTGCCGTCCTCGAGCTGGACCGTCTCGTAGGCGATGGCGGTGGTGCCGGCCGTCAGCAGCGCGCGCGTGAGATCGCCGTCGGCTGCCAGGTGGAGGAAGGTGAAGAGCAGCAGGTCGGGACGGAGGTAGCCGTACTCGTCGCGCACCGGCTCCTTGACCTTGAGCACCAGGTCCGCGCCCCAGGCCTCGCCGGCACTTGCGACGATGGTGGCGCCGGCCTCGCGGAAGGCGTCGTCGGCAAAGCTGCTCCCGATGCCGGCGCCGGCCTCGAGCAGCACCTCGTGCCCGCCGGCCACCAGCGACCGCACGGCCCCGGGCGTCGCAGCGACACGATGCTCCTGAGGCTTCACCTCTTTCGGGATGCCGATAAGCATGAGCGCCCCCTCAGGCGTCACCAACACCGGTGCGAGCGGCCTGGGCCTGCTCGTGCACCGCCAACCCCGATTGGATGTTGTAGCTACCCTAGGTCCTGCGATGAGCCCGCGCTAGGTGTCGAGATCACAAATCCTGCTGCGGCTGGTTGTCGGGAAGCAACAACGATGCATGGCAGGCGAGCTGCACGCGGAAGCGTGCCTCGGGCTCGGCCAGGTCGAGGCCGGTCAGCTCCTCGATGCGCGCGATGCGGTACCGGAGGGTGTTGACGTGCACCTCCAGCGTCGCGGCCGCCGCCCGCTGCTGGAAGCCCGAGGCGGCCAACGCCTCCAGGGTGCGGCACAGCTCCGGCCTGTCGGCGAGCGGCCGGAAGACCTCGCGTACCAGCAGATCGCGCGCCGCGGTGTCGCCCTGGAGGGTCGCCAGCACCAATGCCCCTTTCACGTTCTGGATGGCCCCGAAGCGCAGGCTGGGCACCACCGTCAGCACCTCACGGTAGGCCTGGCGGATGTTCGCGGGCCCCGTCACGAGGCGACCGACGACCAGCGCCAGCATGTCCTTGCGCTGCGACCACGACAGGGTCCGGTCGCCGGTGATCTGCTCCCACAACCGCTCCGGATCCACGCGTTCCGGCAGCAGCAGGCGGATGTGCGTGGTGGACGGTGACAGCAGCGGCGCCGTCCCCTGTCGGCGGAGCAGCAGGCGCAGGTCACCAATGAGGCGCTCCCTCAGCGCCAGGTCCTCCGTCGACAGCGGCTGCGGAACGGCGAGCGCCATCAGCGCGACACGGTAGCGCCCGTCGTGCCGGAACCCTTGCAGCCGGGCCCGCTCAAGCAAGGCGTCGGCGCTGCCGTTGGCGCCCGCACGCCCGTCCAGCAGCGAGTCGACGAAGGTGTAGCCGAGCTGCGCCTCGGTCCGCGCGATGCTGCGCTGGTGCGCGATGGTGAGCCCGGCGACGAGGGCGGCGTGCTCCGAGGCGCGGGCGTCGAGCTCCCCGATGGGCGCGTCTCCACCCCAGATCCACACCCAGCCCTCGACCTCGTCGTGCATGCGGATCGGGCACAGCACGCGGGCCCCGCTCCCGCTCTCGCCGCCCTCGACCAGGACGGCGCCCGCCTGGGGGCGGACGCGGAGGCGGCTCTGGTCGCGGCTCTGGTCGCCGTCCTGTGCGCCGCCCTGCGTGCGGGTCTGGTCGCGGTCCTGCGCCCCGCTCTGCGCGCGGGCCCGGTCGCGGGTCTGGTCGCGGAGCATCTGGTCGGCCGCGTCCAACCGGGCCGCCGCGAGCTCCCGCTCCACGGCGTCTCGCGAGCCGGAGCGGGCGTACACGCCCAGCAGCTGACCCTGCGCGTCCTCGAAAGCCACGTCGCGCCCGAGCAGCGAGCCGAGGCTGCCGGCGAGGTCCTCGAGGCTGCCCACGTCCATCGCCGCGCGCGTGACCGTGCGGTGGATTCGCTCGCTCTGCTGGATGGCGCGCAGCTGCTGCTCTATGACCCGGTACTGCTCCCGGAAGATCGCCGAGTTCAGCTCCAGGGTGAGCTCCGAGAAGGGGATCTCCCAGGGGATCTCCAGCATCGGCAGGCCCTGGCGCTCCGCCTCCTCGTTGGCCGCGGCAGGCACGCGGTCGATGTACTGCGGCACGGCCACGCCGACGGCGGCAACCCCGCGGCCGGCCAGCCCCTTGATGAGCAGACGCTGCTCGTAGGGCGTCCTCGGCCAGGCGTACCCGGTGGTCAGCACCAGCTGGTCGGCCCGCACGAACGGCAGTGGTTGCGGGTGGTCGACGGCGGCCACCACCCTCACCGCGCGGCGCAGATGGTCCGCGCCCGCGACCACGCGAGCGTCGCGCAGGATGGCTAGCTCAAGCAGGCCCGCTACGTCCACGACGCGACCTCATCGCCGCCGCGCGCCTGGGGGTCCGAGCCGTGCCCGCGGTCCGGGCTGCGGTCTCGGCTGCGGGGAGGCGCCGCGCTCTGTCGCTCGAGCCGGGGCCAGGGCCGGGCGGCGAGTCGAATGCCGCGAGCTTAGCACCCGCCGGCCGGGCGGCCATGCGGCGGCCGCCCGGCGCGGGCGTCGAGTCGTGGCGGACCGCGCGATTCCGGTCGGGCCGGAGTAGGCTGAAGCCGTGATCGCGGGGCCGGGGTGGGGTCGTGGTCGTCGTGGGACCCCGGTCGCCGTGGCAGGGGGAGAGCCGGACGCCGGGTCGATCTGGGTCCCTGTCGGCCAGACAGGCCGAGGCTGGTGCCGGCAATCAGGGCGCCCGTGCTGGCGGCCTACTCGCCGCTCCAGCGCGTTGACCCTCCACGCCGGCGCCTAGTAGACTACGGGACGCTGACCGTGGGCGGTTAGCTCAGCGGAAGAGCACTCGCTTCACACGCGAGGGGTCACTGGTTCAAATCCAGTACCGCCCACCAGAGAGATGGCGTCATAGACGCTAACGCCGCTGGCTCCGAGCATGAGTCGGCGGCGTTCATCATGGACTTGACAGCCAACTTCGTGGGCGCGTCAATTCGGCGAGGAGTCCATCATGCCGGGAGCCAAAAGAAGCCGCAGTCCAAACCCGTTTCTCAGTTCGTCCGCCAACGTGATGTCCCGTCCGAGGCGGCACAAGGAACCTCCCGAAGCGACTCACGCTCCGGGAGTCCTGTTGGTACCGGCCGCCAGCGGCGCGTGGGCACCGTCAAGCTAGGCGTCGTCGTGCAGGTCGCGCCAGGCCGTCGCTGAGGCGGTCGGCTGCGCGGAAGCGAAGCGTGGTACCAACGCGGTCACCAGGGTCGAGAGCCAGGTCCGAAGGTTCCCGCGGGCGTCGCGCTGGGTGGCGGTGCGGGCCAGCTGTTGTCGCGCGGCGGTGCGCATCATGTCGATGCGTCGGCAGGTGGCGATCTGTATTGCACTCCATGTGCCCGTCATCTTCGGCCTTCCTCTCCTTCACGAGGGCTGCTCGCGATGGAGTCATTTCAGCGTGTGGGAGCCACCATCGGGTCACGACGGTGGTGACCGCGGGGGTGACAGCGAGGGTGACAGCCGGTGCTACAATCGCGCCCGTAGGCTCCAGCAAGGCATCCGGGGGAAGGATCGGTACGCGTGGACACGCCCAGCGAGGACGCTCTGTTCGGCCCTTGGTTGCGGCGTCGGCGGAAGGTCCTTGATCTGACGCAGAAGGAGCTCGCGCGTCGCGTGGGGTGCTCCCCCGCGACGATCCGTAAGGTCGAGGCTGACGACCGTCATCCCTCGCGTCATCTGGCGCGCGTGTTGGCGGGTGTGTTGGGGGTTCCGGAGCCGGAGCTCGAGGCGTTCGTCCGCTTCGCGCGTGGGGGCTGGGCGGATCGTCCGCCGACGAGTGCAGTGCCGGACTTCGATCGCCCTTGGCTCGTCGGGGCGGCGTCCTCCAGCGGCGGGGCGATGTCCGGCGAGGTGCCCCTTGCTGCGGTGGAACCGGCAAACGGGACGCCGGAGGATGAGGCGGAGCACGTTCCTGAGGCGCCGCGCATCGTAGCTCGCGAGCATGAGTTGGAGCGCCTCGATCGGGAGCTGGAGCATGCGCTTGCCGGAAACGGCCGCGTCGTGCTCGTCTCCGGTGAGCCGGGGCAGGGCAAGACGGCGTTGATGACGGCGTTCGCGGCGCGGGCGCAGGCCGCGTATCCGGAGTTGCTGGTGGCGGTGGGCACCTGCAACGCCTACACGGGGCGGGGCGATCCGTTCCTGCCGTTCCGTCAGATCTTGGCGCAGCTCACGGGCGAGGTGCCTTCGGGCTCGCATCTCGATGCCTTCCAGCGCGAGCGCGCCGTTCGCCTGACGCGTGCGGTTCCCAGAGCGGCCGACATCCTCGTGCGAAAGGGGCCTCACCTGCTCGACAGGCTGGTGCCGCTGGCGGCGCTGGGTGACCGGATGCAGCAAGGAGGCTACGTACTGCCGCCGTTGCCCGCCACCGGTGGTTCGCTCCCGGGCGGGGTGGGCAGGCTCCCGTCGGGGGGCGAGGATCAACGGGCGTTGCGTTCCGAGACCGCCGCCACCCTGGCGGCCCTGGCCGAGGGCGCGCCGCTGCTGTTGATGTTGGACGACCTGCACTGGTTGGACGACAGCTCTGCGGAGCTGCTTCTGTACCTCGCCTCCGTGGCGCCCGACCACCGCATGGTGGTGCTGGGCGCGTTTCGGCCCGCCGACCTGCCGTCTCCCGGCTCGGGTGGGGCCCACCTGTCGCATCCCCTGATCGAGCTGGCCCAGTCGGGTGCCACCACGATCGACGTGGGTCTTGGCGACGGTCGAGCCTTCGTGGATGCCTGGCTCGACGGCGAAGCGAACGCGCTCGATGAGGACTTTCGTGCTGCCCTGCTGGGGCAGACCGGGGGGCATCCGCTGTTCACGATCGAGTTGCTAAGGGCCATGCAGGAGCGGGGGGATCTCGTCAAGGACGAGGCGGGCCGCTGGTCGGCCGCGCCGGATTTGCACTGGGAGCAGGTGCCCGACCGGATCGCCGACGCTCTGGCGGCGCGCGTCGGGCGGCTCGATGGCGCGGCTCGGGACGTCTTGAGGGTGGCGAGCGTGGAGGGTGAAGTGTTCACGGCGGAGGTGGCCGCCAGGCTGTTGGGGCTGGAACCTCGGCAGGCGGTCGCTTCGCTGGGTTCGGTGCTCGATCGCGGTCACCGCCTGGTGGCGGCGGTGGACGTGCAACGCGTCGCGGGCGGCCTCGTCTCTCGTTACGCCTTCCGGCACAACCTGATCCAGCGCTACGTCTACGAGAGCATCGACGAGGGTGAGCGCAGCTATCTCCACGAGGCGGTGGCTGTTGCCCTCGAGGCTCTGCTCGGCGGCGACGCGGATCCGGTGGCGCTCGCGCAGCACTTCACGCTCGCCCATGCCCCTGATCGTGCTGCGGTCCATCACCGGCGGGCCGGCGATCAGGCGCGCAAGGCGGCCGCCTTCGACCGGGCCATCGAGCACTACCAGGCGGCGCTAGCGAGCTGGGACAGCAACGACCCCGCTGGCCGGGCGACGCTGCTGCGCGACCTCGGTGAGAGCCACTGGATCTCCGGACACCTTGACGATGCGCGCTTGAACCTCGGAGAAGCCCTAGCGGGGTTCCGGGCTTCCGGTGACATGCGAGAGGCGGGAGCCGCGCAATTGGTGATCGCTCGCACCCACTTCGAGAACGGCAACTGGCAACGCTCGTTCGAGACCTGTCGCGAGGCGCTCGCCCTGCTCGAGCAGGGACCGGAGACGCCGGAGCTGGCGTGGGCTCAGAGCAGTCTGGCCCAGCTGCACTGGGTGGCGATGGACGACGCCGAGGGGCTCACCTGGGGGCGGCGCGCTCTCGAAACGGCCGAGCGGGTGGGTGCAGATTACGTTCGCGCGGATGCCCTGGACACCGTGGGAGGTCTGCTGGTCGAATCTGGACGGAGCCGCTCCGAGGAGGGCCTGCGCATGCTCTCGGAGAGCTACGAGCTCGCCGATCGGCTCGACCTCCCGTACGAGGCGTGCCGCGCCGGCCATAACCACGGCGAAGCGCTCAGGCACCTCGGTCGCTTCGACGAGGCGAAAGAGCGCTGGGAAGGGGTCCTCGGCTATGCCCGCGACCACCAGGTGGCCCTGTACGAGGGCGTAGCGCTGCACGAACTGTGGCGCCTGGCCTGGAGGCAGGGCCGATGGTCGTTCTGCTTCTCCGAACGGCCGCAGCTGGAGCGACGGGCCAACGGTGAAGGTCCTTTCCGCACGCCTCTGTTTCCCGTAGTGTCCGTGCTCGCGTCCGCGGACGTGGACCTCGGCCAGGCGAGTCAGGCGCGCAGCGCGCTGCAGCGTTCCGAACCGGTACTGAGGCGCCTCGTCGAGCCAGTGTGGCGCGCGCCCTACCTGCGCGAACGGCTTCGCCTCGCGGTGATGTCGGGTCAGCCGGAGGCCGCGGACGCCTTCGTGCTGGACATTGCCGAGACCGTACGCGGCAAGCGCTACGCCGGCGCCGTAGTGCCGCCGGTGCTTACGGGCCTGCAATGGATGGTGCGCCGGCCGTCAGGAAAGCTGCGCGCGACAGCGCAGGAGTGCTTGGAGGGCCTTGAACAGAAGGAAGCCAAATTGCACACGTCGGAGGCATGCGCGGCGGCGGCCGAGGCACGCGGCACCTTCGCCGCGGTGGAGGGCGACCCGGAGGCTGCCGCGACGCACCTGATGGACGCCGCAGAGCACTGGCAGGCGTGCGGCTTCCCGCTCGACGAGGCACGCGCAAGAGGCGCCGCCGCCCGTGAACTTGCGCGCAGTGGGAAGGACAGCGAAGCAGTCGGAGAACTCGAACGTAGTCGTGTCCTCCTTGACCGGCTGGCGGCACAGCTCCCGACCGAGGTACTTCGGGTCTCCTTCGCGAGCGTCGCGGAAGCCATGCGCACGGGCAGTGCGACCTGACGGGACTGGGGCTCGAACGCCAAGGCGGTGGCGGGCGCGAGCGACCAGTTGACAGTCATCTGACAGCCAAGTCGGAGATTCGGCACGGGCGCGACCGGTACCTCGCAGCGGGCAGGTGGGACTACGTAATGCGGGGCGGGTCGGGCGTCGTGGCGCACGAGCCCTTCCGACAGTCTTCCGACGATTGCGCCGGAACGGAACGGAATGACCCGGGAAGGTGAAGCAAGAGAATCGCGCCTTGGACGACGCATTGGCACGACGCGGGATTAGGCGGGACGTGGCCAGGGCTATTCACACGCGAGGGGTCACTGGTTCAAATCCAGTACCGCCCACCACGACAATGCTTGTCTAAGCCGCAAACTTCCGGGCCTAGGGGATGCGGGCCCGGAAGTTGTCTTTGCTGACGGCACCTTTGTGGCACCTACGCTTGCGGGGGACGCCCAATGAGCCGCCCGCGCACCGCCGCTGCGGATCGCCGCAGCCTGCCCCCGTCTACTAACAGGGGGGCGGTGCTGACAGCGCCATCGCCCGAGGACGACTTGTTGTTCGGCGTTCATTGGCTGGCCGCGACAGTCCCGGTTGAGACCGAAATCGACCTGGACACCGTGCTGGCTTACATCCGTGGCGAGCTCCACGGCGCAGACTGGTCGATCCGTGACCGCGGAGTCAGTGGCTACACCGTGACTTACGAGACGCTTTTCGGGCTCAGGGTACACGCAAACGAGGATCGTCCCGAAATGGGCATTCACTTGATTGCCGATGGCGACTGCTGCGACGCCATCGGAATCGAGTGCTTGCGCCGGATCTACGTGGGACTTCAGATGCGGGCGACACGAATCGACTTGGCAGTCGACAACTGCGACTTCTCGCCGGCCGACCTGAGGGATGAGTGGCATCGAGATAACGTTCGGACGAGCTGCAAGCCCGCCAGGAACCCGATGCCGGGTAGAGAGGGCGTTCGAAGCTGCTCCTGGTACAGCTCCCCGAGCGGCGACACCTTCAACATGGGGTCTAGGAAGGCAACAGCATTCGCGCGGTGCTACAACGAGCGTGGCTTCACACGGTTTGAGCTCGAGTTGAAGGGGAACAGGGCAACGAAGGTTGCGGACCTCGTACTTGCCGAGCCTGACTCCGCCGCGGAAACGGCGTTGTCGATCGTGCGTGATTTCGTGGACTTCGTCGATGCAGCAGCGAGTTCCAACCGGTCACGTTGTCCACTGTTGCCGTTCTGGGAACGCTTCGTGGCCGGTGCGTGTCGGGCAAGAGTCCGACTTGACCCTCGACCGGAGCCGTCAATCACCCGCACGGTGGACTGGGTCGAAGGGCAGGTCGCGCGGTCACTCGCGCTCTACGAGGCCTACATGGAGAAGGTGTTCGGGAAGTCAAGGGAGCAGGTGAGGCGCAGGTTACGGAAGATGGGCCTCTCACGGATGCAGCCTCGGCACGATGCCCTCCTACGCATCGCGATCGCGTCCCTTCGACCCCTGCGAGCCTCGGCCGGTAGGCAGTCGTAGTCGCGGGTCCACACGACTCGTGCGCCGGGGGAGCGTTCGTGACGCCAGCGGCCGCGACTGCACAAATCGTGCAATCGCAGCACAGGGGGTTGCCATAGCCCCTTCAAGTGTGCGATAATTGATGCCGTCGGGCGAGTGCGCCCGCGGGTACATTGACAGCTCCTCCGAGTTGCTGGCCGTTGAGGCCTGTGCACAACTGCGCAGGTCGCCGATTCGCCCAAAGGGCGGAGAGGCTACGTCCGGTGCGGAACCCTCCGTCGGGCCCCTCGCGGGGCTTGCTCCCGTGCTCCACGGTGGCTGCGGGTGTGCGGGTGGTTTTCTGCTCCAGGGCGTCACGTGCGCGCGTTCTTCGCGTTGCGCACCTCCGGTGTCCTCCGGTGTGTTCCGGTGGGCCCAGGGTCCGTGTTTCCTTCTTGGTCCCGTCCGTTGACATTCGTGGCTGGCAGCGCTGTGGGCCCGGGGCGCATGCCTCGAATCCACGAAGAGGAGGATGGGATGATGGAGAAACTCCATCACAAGCAGGTTATCGAGGAACTCGCGAGAGTCCGCGATGACCTAACCCGCAACGGACAGCTGGACCTGGCCGAGCGCATCGATCAGGTGCGAGATCGACTTCTTCGGAGGAGTCGTGAAGGCCAGCCAATATCGGTAGGGGAGCTCTTGAACGCGATCATGCTTGTGGTCGCAATCATCAGTCTCTTTCGGTGACGGCGAGAAGGAAAGCTACGGACATGAACCCAATTGGAGAACTATGGCTACTTCTATGAAGCGGTTTGGCAGCACCGTTCGCCAGATCCGCTCCAAACGCAACTTGACGCAGGCCAAAGCGGCCGAACGTGCTGGCTTGTCTGCGTCGTACTGGGCTTTGATCGAGCGCGGTGAGCGCTCGCCGAACTTGACTGTCCTGGAGAGGATGGCTGAAGCGCTTGGCGTACCAGCAAGCGTTCTCGTGTTCTTGGCGTCAGACCTCACTGACTTCGAGCGAGTGGACAAGAGTGTTGCCGAGAGCATGGCGCTGTTGAGCTGGAAGCTACTTGGGGAAAACGGCCTGGCGAATGACGCTCAGGATTGAGCGACCGTTCACGCAGTTCGGCAGCATTCGCGCACTCGCAGGGCATCTCCAGGTAAACGCGCAGCACCTGGCCAAACTTGCGGGTAGGGCCGACGCTGAGAACTACCGGGTGGTGGAGCACAAGCGATCTATTGATCCTCGCCTGCCAGACAAGATTGTCTATGACTCTCGCCGTGACCTCAAGGAAGTCCAACAGAGAGTAAACGAGCGCGTGTTCAAGGAGCTCGTATACCCGCCATACATCATTGGTGGAATTCCAGGGCGCAACGTCAAACAGGCAATAGAGGCGCACCTTCACGCCCGTTCGTTGATGACGTTCGACGTTAGCAGGTTCTTCGAAACAACTGCCGCGGCTCAGGTCCGCCGCACCCTGCAGCTTTGTCTTCAGTGCCCCCCAGAGGTCGCTGAGTTGCTGACGGCCTTGACCACGGTGGCCGGCCATCTACCACGTGGCGCTCCCACCTCAACTTACATAGCGAACTTGATCTTCTTTGATGACGAGCCTGAGCTCGTATCCTGGCTTGAGTCGTATTCAGGGTTTGACTTCCGCTATACGCGTTGGATTGACGACATCACGATTACGTCGCGGCACCCCCTCACCAGACAGGCAGTGTTCGACGTGACAGGACGGGTGCACAGAATGTTGCGACGTCACGGGCTCCAATTCCAGCGTGAGAAGCGAGTGCCGTTGTCGGTGCGAGCGAAGCGTCGCGTTGCGTACGACAGCCCTGCTGTAAGAGTCCACAACATCGAGATTCGTGGGGACCAGGTGTCCGTTCGCAAACGACTCCGTAGGGCCGTCCGGGGGAAGGTGCACCGGCTCTCTAGGGCTGTACGCGAACAGCCGCTCAACGAGAACGACCAGCGGCTGCTTCAGTCGCTTACATCAAAGGTTGGGTACATGGTCCACTTCCATCCGGAAATGGACGAACTCATCGCGCAGCTCGCAGACATCCGACGCCTGCACCGGCGATACGCCGAGCGAGATGAGTCGCCTACGTGACCTGACGCGAGCGGCTGGCCTCTGCACGGAGCATGGCAGTGGGTTCCCATCGGAGATTGGCCAAGCAGCGCAGAGCGCCGTTTACACTTCGAGCATGCATGGGCAGGCAGGAGAATCCATACGCTTTAGCACCTTTCCGCAGACTGCGCCTCCGCCAGACTTCGTCGAGCCAGTCATCTCCGCCTTCGAAGAGCACTCGAGCGAGATCTCAACGGACAAACGGGAGAAAGGCCTCAAGAGTAACGAAGTGCTCACCATTCTGAGGCCAGACCTTCAGGCGCTTGGATTCGATGTCGAGACAGGGAAGCGAAAGACAGAGAAGATACAACGGCCGGTGTTCTTCGGTGAGAATGGCGTGCCAACACTGCGCTACGAGATTGACGCCTACCACCAAGGGTGGCGCTGCGGCATGGAGGTTGAGGCGGGGCGGGGATGGAAGGGGAACGCAATCTACCGAGACCTCGTTCAGGCTGCAGTCATGGTCAATGTCCACTACCTGATTCTTGCCGTCTCAAACAGCTACAAGTACCGAACGCGGGATGCGGGCGTCGTTGTGAGCCGAGACTACGAGAACACGCTTGGGGTGGCACAAGCCTTGTACGGGCATACCCGATTGACGATGCCCTATGGCCTGGTGCTCATTGGCTACTGAAGGTACTGAGCTCGGCCGCAATGCTTGGAATGGGCGAATGGCTGACTAAGGCGGGGCCAGTGCCGGCGTCGTATGGCATGTCTGGATGCAGAGTAGGAAGCCTTTGGGCGGCGACTCTCACGTGCGTACGCGCGTGTCTTCTCACCAAATTGCGAAGTGTAAGGTTTACTGTAAGATTGTGCCCAAAGGACCCAATAGGAAGTCTTGGCTGAGTCTCATTGAAGGGGCGTCCGATGCCGATACGTGTTCGATTCGAGCGACCGCCGCTGGTCTTTGCCCTGGGCCAGGTGGTGATGTCCGATGTGCTCAAGATGGGCTCTTGTGTCCCAGACATCCAGGATGAGCTCCGGAAGCACGGCTTCCCTCTGTACCAGCAACAGGACGTGAACCAGGTCGAGATTGGACCGGGCCGCGAACCGTCGTTCCAGAAGCAGACGAGGTGGGTCTTCCGAAGTGAGGACCAACGGGATGCAGTGACGCTGACAAGTCAGGGCTTTGTGGTCCAGACAAGCAACTACAAAGGGTTTGAGGCTTTCCTGGCGACGATCGCCAAGGTGGCCGATGCCGTTTGGAGGGCAACGAACGTAGCGCTATGTACACGACTGGGGCTCCGGTACATTGACCTCATTGGCCCAAGAGAAGAGGCGTCGACGCTTCTTGATCGCAGCCTGCTTGGGCTACGTCAGGAACTTGTTGGGGGAGGCATGCGGACTATGATGAAGCGGCTTGAGCAGGTCGATGCGACGCCGGTCGGCGGGAGTCTGGTGATGCGCGTCTCGGAGACAATTGACGGAGCCTTCTTGCCGCCGGATCTCGGCCCTGCTCCAGTGTTGTTCGAAATTGAACGACCACCTGAGGCGGGTGAGCCTAGCGTTCTCCTGGACTTGGATCACTTCCTGCAGATGCAGTTTCCCTTTGAGGCGCAAGCGGTCGCTGAGCGCTTTGAGACGCTACATGACATACTCGAAGAGCGGTTCTTTTCCGTTCTGACCGATGATGCGTACGTAGCGTGGGGGGCACCACAAGTAGCGTCCTAGATTAGGAGTGTAGTCATGCCGTTGTTGCAGGCGCAGCAGCAGCCGGAAGTGCTTGATGTATTGCTCGCCGGTGAGCCAACCATTGTCCGTTCAACATTGGACTTGGGCATTGGAGAGCCAGACTTCGTGGTCGGGACTGGTACCTCGCTCTATCTGTTGGTAGCCGAGACAGTCAGTCGGTTCTCCACAGGTAGTTTCTATGCAGGACACGTAGGCAAGGCTGCCCGGGCCGGACGCGCCAACGACTTTCAGGTCCTCGAGCCTGGCCAATCGGAGAGCGTCGCCAAAGCGCTGGCCTTGATTAGATATCGGCTGAGCGCCGGCGTCCAAGACCTTGCACAGATGCTCCGTGTGTCGCGGCCCACCATCTACGGCTGGATGGGCGGGACACAGGAGCCGCAACCTCGCAATCTTGATCGACTCACCGAGCTTGAGTCGGCCGCAGGGAAGATTGTGGCTAGGTTCGGCCGACCCGTGCCGAGGCCCTTGCTTCTTGCCTCGGTGCGCGGAGCTAGGCTCCTAGACTTGCTGTCCGACGAGGTCGTTGTTGAGGAAAGTGTCGACGCGCAGGTTGTTGAGCTCGTCCAGAGGTCTGAACCTCGAGAGTCGGAGAGCGTCTTTGATCGTATGGCGGCTGAGTTCGGAGAGACCATTGACATGCCGGAAGATGCGCAGGAGCGCGCAAAGGACCTCACGGGTACCTCGGCCAGTTAGGTAGCACATGCCCGAAGACGGCATCGGAGCGACAATCGTGCGCAATGGGTGGCGGCAAGGTGCCATCTTGCCGGATGATCTCGCCCAGGCCCTAGTTCGGGACGCCCCTCCACACATTCCCGTGAGGCCGGGGGTCCGGCTAGTTCTCGTGTCGCACGACTGTGATATTGCCCGCAGGAATACCACCGAGCCAACAGTGGAGTTGCTTGTGTCGCACGAGATTGATGAGCTGGACGGCCAGTACACCAATGCACACAACAGTCGAACCCTTCACGTGCGAGGTGAAACACAGACGGGCGAGGTGCTCCTCTCTGCCGATGCTGCACATAGGTTCGTTGTGCCGAAGGAGCGTTTGTTGGAGGCAGCCCCCTTTGGCTCGCTCGACGAAACCGGCATGAATACGCTCTCGCGCTGGTTGTCAAATCGGTATCGGAGACCTGCACTGCCTGACGCATTCAATGACCGGCTGGGGGACAATGATCAGAAGCACCTGAGGAAAGTGAAGAAGGCAGTGAAGCGAGCGGCCTTTCGAGACAACGTACGTGGCGTCTACGTGCGAATGAATCCAGCTGGCGAGGCGCGCCCAAACCAAACCTATGTTGTGGATCTTGTGGCCGTTGTCCCGAAAGAGGTTGAGGCTGACGAGCGCGTTATGGGCGAGATACTTGCGGCGTTTGGGTCGCTGGAGGCGGCAATCAATGGCGCGCCGCACATCCACGTACGGAAGGGCACAGTGGTCCCGGACGACAAGTTCACGATGCGCGATCAGATCTCGAGCAAGAGACTCGACTTCGACTACTTGAGTCTCGCGGACGGTGACGATCCGCCGCCAGACTGACCGAACCTTGTCAAGGGACACCTAGTTTCCCGCGGTTGGGGGACATCCAGTTTCCCGCAGGGGTGCGGGGTCATCGGTTGGTCACCTGGGCCTCCAGTTCTCGGAGTCTGAAGCTTCTGCCGTCTATCGAGAGAACGTGACTGTGGTGGAGTAGGCGGTCGAGGATGGCGGTGGCGAGCACTTCGTCGCCGGCGAGCATCTCCGGCCACTGGCTGATGGATTTGTTGCTTCCATGAAGAGGCTGCCAGTTGTCAACGCCGTGCCTTGTGGTCTTTGGTTGTCGGCGTGGTGACCTTGTCCCGTCCCGAGGCTTCCATGCGCACTCTTGGTGCCCCGGTGATGGTGGGGCGGTGCAGGGTGGGGTTCATCCAGGTGGGCGCTGCCATCTAGTGAGCGATCTCGTTGGATCAAGCAACAAGGCGCAGTCGCCCTACCCGGCGGGTGGGATGGTCATACGCGAGAAGGGGTCGTCGTGGTCGGCGGTGTGCGGAGGTTAGCTGGGCTGGGCGGGTGCCTGGTGGTCGGTCGGTGGTGGACTGGCTGGGACGTCAAGGGTTGCGTCGGGAGCGGGTTTGGTGGCGTTGCGAAGGGGTTCGTAGACCTCGCCGGTGCT
>Ga0307418_1000285_pt1 | contig 15309 bp, 19 predicted proteins | sample SalMarWE160220MG_2_FD_202160 | JGI IMG/M metagenome (GOLD analysis project Ga0307418, IMG submission 202160) | Salt marsh sediment microbial communities from the Plum Island Ecosystem LTER, Massachusetts, United States - WE1602-20 | ecosystem: Environmental > Aquatic > Marine > Intertidal zone >...
TAGGCTTTAGCCAGATTGTGGACTAGGCGGTCTGCGTTTGGGCGTTGTTGGCGATGCCCTTGGCGTTGAGCATCTCCTGAAGCTCGCCCGCCTGGAACATCTCGCGCACGATATCGCAGCCGCCGACGAACTCGCCCTTCACGTAGAGCTGCGGCACGGTCGGCCAGTTGGAAAAGGCCTTCACGCCCTCGCGCACGCTCATATCGTCGAGCACGTTGATGTCTTTGAAATCCACACCGAGGTGGTTGAGGATCTGCGCGACCTGCATGGAGAAGCCGCATTGCGGCATCTGCTTGGTGCCCTTCATGAACAGCACCACGTCGTTGTTGGCGACCTGCTTGCCGATCCAGTCCTGAACGTCTTGCTCACTCATCTCTGTCGATCCTTTCCACCGGGGCTTACGGGGCCGCGGTCTTCAGAGCGAGTGCGTGAAGCACGCCGCCCATATTGCCCTGAAGGGCGTCGTAGACCATCTGATGCTGCTGAACGCGGGACTTCCCGCGAAACGCTTCCGACACGATGCTTGCCGCATAGTGGTCGCCGTCGCCGGCGAGATCCTCGATCTGGATGTCGGCGTCGGGGAAGCGCTCTTTGATCAGCCGCGCAATATCGTCTGCTGCCATTGCCATTCGTTCTGCTCCTTGCGTGCGCTTCCTAGCCGTTGGCCATGAAGCGCGGCAACCATTCCCCATGCGCCGCCTTAAGCGCAGTGAGGGACAACGGGGTCTCGCCGGGAAGCGTGATCATATCACCCCCGACGGATCCGAGCACCCTCACAGGCACGTCAGCGACAGCCGCCGCCTTATGAATAGCATCAGCCTTGTCCGGCGCCGCCGCGACCACATAGCGCGCCTGGTCCTCGCCGAACCATCGCGCATGGGCCGGCAGACGGTCCGGCGCCGCTTCGAGCGAGACGCCGAGATTGCCCGCGAGCGCCATCTCGGCGATCGCCACCAGCACGCCGCCGTCGGAGACGTCATGCACCGCCGACAGGGCGCCGGCCTTGATGAGCCCGCGCACCAGATCGCCCGTGCGGCGCTCGGCGGCGAGGTCGACAGGCGGCGGGGCGCCCTCCAAGCGGTCGGTCATCACCTGCATATAGGTCGACTGGCCGAGATGACCAGTCTCCGCGCCGAGGAGGAGGAGCAAATCGCCGCCGTGTTTCAGGGCGATACGCGCCATGTCGGCGATATCGGCGATGAGCCCGACGCCGCCGATCGCGGGCGTCGGCGGGATCGCCACGCCGTTGGTCTCGTTGTAGAGGGAGACATTGCCGGACACGACCGGGAAGTCGAGCGCGGCGCAAGCCTCCGCCATGCCTTCCACCGCACCCACGAACTCGCCCATGATCTCGGGCCGCTCGGGGCTGCCGAAATTCATGCAGTCGGTGATGGCGAGCGGCTGCGCACCCACGGCCGTCAGGTTCCGCCAGCATTCGGCGACGGCCTGCTTGGCGCCTTCATAAGGATCGGCGGCGCAGTAGCGCGGTGTCACGTCGCAGGAAATGGCGAGACCCTTCTTGGTCCCATGCACGCGCACCACGGCGGCGTCGCCGCCAGGACGCTGCACCGTATCGGCCATGACCATGTGGTCGTACTGCTCGAAGATCCAGCGGCGCGACGAGAGGTGGGCCGAGCCCATTAGGCATTCGAGCGCGCCGAGAATGCTGTTCGGCGCCTTCACGTCCTCCGGCGCAATCATCGGCTGCTTCTCCCGCAGGACCCAGGGCCGCTCGTAAATGGGCGCGGCGTGGGCCAGGGCGGGCAGCGGGATGTCGGCCTTCACCTCGCCGCCATGGCGCACCACGAGGTGGCCCGACTCGGTGGTCTGGCCGATCACTGCGAAATCGAGGTCCCATTTGGTGAAGATGCGCTCGGCGATCGGCTCGGCGCCGGGCTTCAGCACCATGAGCATGCGCTCCTGGCTCTCCGACAGCAGCATCTCGTAAGCGGTCATGCCTTCCTCGCGGGTCGGCACATGGTCGAGGTCGAGGTCGATGCCGACGCCGCCTTTGTCGGCCATCTCCACGGAGGAGGAGGTGAGGCCCGCGGCCCCCATGTCCTGAATGGCGACGATGGCGTCCTCGGCCATCAGCTCCAGACACGCTTCGAGCAGCAGCTTCTCGGTGAAGGGATCGCCCACTTGCACCGTGGGACGCTTCTCTTCGCTCGCTTCGTCGAACTCGGCCGACGCCATGGTGGCGCCGTGGATGCCGTCGCGGCCGGTCTTGGAGCCCACATAGACCACGGGCAGCCCGACACCCTTCGCCGCGGACGTGAAGATGCGGTTGGCGTCGACCAGGCCCACGGTCATGGCGTTGACCAGGATATTGTCGTTGTAGCGGGCGTCGAAATTGGTCTCGCCGCCCACGGTCGGCACGCCCATGCAGTTGCCGTAATCGCCAATACCCGAGACGACGCCCGACACGAGATGACGCGTCTTCGCGTGCTCCGGCGCGCCGAAGCGCAGCGCATTCATGTTGGCGACGGGCCGCGCGCCCATGGTGAACACGTCGCGCATGATGCCGCCGACGCCGGTCGCAGCGCCCTGATACGGCTCGATGTAGGAGGGGTGGTTGTGGCTCTCCATCTTGAACACGGCCGCCTGGCCGTCGCCGAGATCGACCACGCCGGCGTTCTCGCCGGGGCCTTGAATGACTTGCGGGCCCGTCGTGGGAAGCTTCTTCAGCCACACGCGCGAGGACTTGTAGGAGCAGTGCTCCGACCACATCACCGAGAAGATGCCGAGCTCGGTCAGCGTCGGTTCACGCCCGAGCTCTTCCAGGAGCCGCGCGTATTCCTCGCGCGAGATGCCGTGCTCGGCGATGAGCTCATCGGAGAGGCTTGTGGCCTGGCGCGTCGCCTGCGCCGCCCCGCTCAATGGAGGGTCTCCACGAGAGAGGCGAACATCTTGGCGCCGTCAGTGCCGCAAAGCGCCGCGTCGGCAAGACGTTCGGGATGCGGCATGAGCCCGAGCACCGTGCCGGTCTCGTTGTAGATGCCGGCGATGTTGCGCCGCGAGCCGTTGGGATTCGCCTCTTCGGTCACTGCGCCCGCGGCGTCGCAATAGCGGAAGGCGACGCGGTTCTCGCCTTCGAGCCGATCGAGCGTCGCCTCGTCGGCGAAGTAGCAGCCGTCCTTATGGGCGATGGGGAAGCGCACCACGTCGCCTTTCGCGTATTGCCGCGCGAACGCCGTGTCGTTGCGTTCGACCTTGAGCAGCACGTCCTTGCAGATGAAGCGCAAGCTGGCGTTGCGCATGAGCACGCCCGGCAAAAGGCCCGACTCGGTCAGCACTTGGAAGCCGTTGCAGATGCCGAGCACAGGCGTGCCGGCTTTCGCGCGGCGGACCACCTCGCGCATGACCGGCGAATGCGCCGCCATGGCGCCGGAGCGCAAGTAATCGCCGTAGGAGAAGCCGCCGGGCAGCAGGATCAGATCGCTGTTGGGCAGCTCGGAATCGCCGTGCCACACCATGATGGGCGCGTGCCCCAAGGCGGCTTCGAGCGCGACAGCCGCGTCGCGGTCGCAGTTCGATCCGGGGAAGACGATGACGCTCGCTTTCATGCTTCTCGAAGGGCCTCCCTGACCGGTGAGGCTACAGGGTTACGCCGCCTCGAGCTCATAAGCGTAGTTCTCGATGATGGTGTTGGCGAGAAGCTGCTCGCACATGCGTTCGACCTCGGCGCGCGCTTTCGCAGGATCGCTTTCGGCGACCTCGACCTCGATATACTTGCCTTGGCGGACGCCATCCACCGCGCCGAAGCCGAGCGCATGCAGCGCGCCTTCGATCGCCTTGCCTTGCGGGTCGAGCACGCCGGGCTTCAGCGTGATGGTGATGCGAGCCTTCATGCCTCTCAGTCTCGCCTATTTGGACTGCACCAGCACGGGGCCAGAGCGCGTCCGCGTGGGGTTGTCCACATGAAGCCCCAGCCGGCGCGCGACCTCCTGGTAGGCCTCGACGAGGCCGCCCATGTCGCGGCGGAAGCGGTCCTTGTCCAGCTTGTTCTGAGTCTCGATGTCCCACAAGCGGCAGCAGTCCGGCGAAATCTCGTCGGCAAGAACGATCCGCATCTGATCGCCTTCCCACAGCCGTCCGAACTCGCATTTGAAATCCACGAGCCGGATGCCGACGCCGAGGAATAGGCCCGACAAGAAGTCGTTGATGCGCAGCGCCAGCGACATGATGTCGTCGAGCTCCTGCGGCGCGGCCCAGCCGAACGCGGTGATGTGCTCCTCGGTGACCATCGGGTCGTTGAGCTCGTCCGACTTGAAATAGAACTCGACGATCGAGCGCGGCAGCGTCGTGCCCTCGTCGAGGCCGAGCCGGGTCGCCAGCGAGCCTGCCGCGACGTTGCGGATCACCACTTCCATCGGGATGATCTCCACTTCGCGGATGAGCTGCTCGCGCATATTGAGCCGCTTGATGAAATGGGTGGGCACGCCGATCTCACCGAGCTTCTGAAAGAGGTACTCGGAGATGCGGTTGTTGAGGACGCCTTTGCCCTCGATCTTGTCGTGCTTCTTGTTGTTGAAGGCGGTGGCGTCGTCCTTGAAATGCTGAACGAGCGTGCCGGGCTCGGGCCCTTCATAGAGGATTTTGGCCTTGCCTTCGTAAATACGCCGGCGACGGTTCATCTTTAGTTCCTCACTGACTTGGCCTTACGACTGACAAACGCCAAGCGCGCGGGGAGTGGGAAACCCCAAGCCGCGCGCCACGCAAGAATCGCCATCGCAGGAATCGGATCAAGAAGTCTTGGCCGACCTTAGCCTAAGGGGAGGGGGCATACAACGGCCCCACGGGACGCAGGGATACCCTCCCGGGTTTGTTGATTTTGGGGCATTTCGGCGCTATCACCCGCCTTGAGAGGCGGGATTTTCCCCACAATTTCTACGTGCTCAGCCCCGCGCTTGGCGGGGGCGTTTTGGAGGTGCCGGGCCGATGACGAGCTTTGATGATCGCGAGAAGAGCTTCGAGAGGAAATTCGCCCTCGACGAGGAGCTGAGTTTCAAATCGACCGCCAGGCGGAACAAGCTGCTTGGGCTGTGGGCGGCCGAGAAGATGGGCCTATCGGGCGACGACGCGCAAGGCTACGCCCGGGAGGTGGTCAAGGCCGACCTGGCGGAGCCAGGCGACGAGGACGTCTTCCGCAAGATCAGGACCGACTTCGACGAGAAGGGCGTGGATCAGTCCGACCACCAGATCCGCCGCGCCATGGGCGACCTCATGGCCGAAGCGGTCCGCCAGATCGAAGCCGAGGCCAAGGGCTAAGCCCCGATGTCCCGGGACCGGTTTCGCCAGGCCGCGCAAGAGCGCCGCACGCTGTTCAATGCGTGGCTCACCCTGAACGACCCCTTTCTCATCGAGCTGAGCGGGGAGGCGGGCTGGGACTGCATCACCATCGACCAGCAACATGGGCTGGGGGGCAACGAGGCGCTTATCGCCTGCCTCACCGCGGCACGCGCCTGCGGCCTGCCGGCCATCGTGCGTGTGGCCAACAACGATCCCGGCCTCGTCGGCCGGGCGCTGGATGCCGGCGCCCAAGGCATCATGTGCCCCTTGATCAACAACGTCGACGAGGCGGAGGCTTTCGTCCGCGCGGTCAAATACCCGCCCCGGGGCCTGCGCAGCTGGGGGCCGTATCGCGCGAAGCTCGGCTATGAGGGCGACTATTTCACCACCGCCAACGCCTTCACCATCGCTTGCCCGCAGATCGAGACCAAAGGCGCGGTCGACCAGCTCGACGACATTCTCGGCCTCGACGGCGTGGACATGGTCTGCCTCGGCCCGAACGACCTCTCGGTAGCGCTGACCGGCCGTCTCGACATCTGGGCGAAGGAAGTCCAGGAGGCGATGAATCTGGTCCTGAGGAAAGCCCGCGAGAAGTCTGTGATGACTCTGATTTTTGCCAACGACGTCGCCTTCGCCAAGCCCCGGATCGCTGAAGGCTGGGACGTCGTGGCCATCGGCACCGACACCGGCTGGTTCTCGGCCGCCGCCGCCGCGACCCGGGCGCAAGCGGAATCGAAGTCGTAATTCAGGCCCTTAAGTCCCTCAAACGATTCATTCCCCTAGGCCGTTGCATCCCGGCACCACGGCACCCGTCATAAACGAGCCCGCGACACTCTGCGGCTGACGTTGCCCGGTCCCTGTGCCAGAATGGCCGCAAAGACTGATTTGGGGGCTGATTCATGTCGAGACTGACCTGGCTACTCATCGCTGCCGCGATCGTGCTTCTCGGAGGCACTGGGAGCGCCTTGGCGCTTCAGGCGACGGCCGGCAGCAATCTCGCCTTGCGCTCGGGCCCGGGCACTAATCACGCCGTGCTCCTCACCATTCCAGCAGGGGCGAGCGTCGGGGTCGATGAGTGCTCCTCTGGTTGGTGCGCCGTCCGCTATAGCGGGACGTCAGGCTACACGACCCGGCGGGGCCTGTTCGTGCGGAGAGCCGTCAATCCCGCCAAGCCACAGGCCGGGCCCCAGGTCTGGCCGATCTACCCGTCTTACCCCTACCGCGCCGGCCATTATCCGAAGGCCGACTGGTATTACGGCATGCCGCCCTACACGGCGATCTCGCCGTCCTTCTATCACAGGCGCTTCTTCATGATGGCGCAGGAGCGCGACCGCTACCGCTACATGCCGCATGTCTTCCGCGGCACCGGCGGCTATGGGGATGGCGGCGGCCCGATCGAGGACGTCGACATTCAGGCGGTTGCCGCGGGCCTGGCCCTGGGGGGCGCCTACGGCGGCGACTAGGCGCTGACCTCAGTCTCCGAACACGCGCTTGAAGATCTCGTCCACGTGCTTGGTGTGATAGCCGAGATCGAATTGGGCGCGGATCACCTCCGGTGACAGCGCCTTGGTGACGTCGGGATCGGCCAAGAGCTCCGTCTGGAAGTCCTTGCCCTCTTGCCACACCTTCATGGCGTTCCGCTGCACCAGGCGGTAGGCGTCCTCGCGGGAGACACCGGCCGAGGTGAGCGCGAGCAGCACGCGCTGGGAGTGGATCAGCCCGCCGAGCCGGTCGAGATTGGCCCGCATGCGCTCAGGATAGACCACCAGGCCTTTGATGATGCCGGTCAGGCGGTGCAGCGCGAAATCGAGGGTGACGGTCGCATCGGGGCCGATCATGCGCTCCACCGAGGAATGGGAAATGTCCCGCTCGTGCCACAGCGCGACGTCCTCGAGCGCGGGCATGGCGTAACCGCGCACCACGCGCGCAAGCCCTGTGACGTTCTCCGACAAGACCGGGTTCCGCTTATGCGGCATGGCGGAGGACCCCTTCTGGCCTTCTGAGAAGAACTCCTCGGCTTCGAGCACCTCGGTCCGCTGCAAATGCCGGATCTCGGTGGCGAGCCGCTCGGCCGAGCTTGCGATCACCGCGAGCGTGGCGAAATAGGCGGCATGCCGGTCGCGCGGCACGACCTGCGTCGAGATCGGCTCAGGGCTCAAGCCCAGCTTCTCCGCCACATAGGCTTCGATCCTGGGGTCGACATGGGCGAACGTGCCGACCGCGCCCGAGATGGCGCAGGTGGCGACCTCCTCGCGGGCGCGGACCATGCGCTCGCGGGCGCGGGCAAACTCGGCATAGGCCACGGCCAGCTTCAGCCCGAACGTGGTGGGCTCGGCGTGGATGCCGTGGCTGCGGCCCACGGTGATCGTGTCTTTGTGCTCGTAGGCGCGTTCTTTGAGCGCGGCGAGCAGCGCGTCGAGATCAGCGATGAGGATGTCGGCCGCTTGCGTGAGCTGCACGTTGAGGCAGGTATCGAGCACGTCGGAGGAGGTGAGGCCGGCATGAAGGTAGCGCGCTTCCGGGCCGACATGCTCGGCGACGGAGGTCAGGAAGGCGATGACGTCGTGCTTCACCTCCCGCTCGATGGCGTCGATGCGCTCGATGTCGAAGCCGCCGCGCTTCTTCGCCGCCTCGGCGGCGTCCGCAGGAATCAGGCCGAGCTGCGCCATGGCCTCGGCGGCATAGATCTCGATTTTGAGCCAGATGCGGAACTTGGTTTCGGGCTCCCAGATGCGGGCCATCTCGGGGCGGCTGTAACGTGGGATCATGGGTGTGGTCTTGGCCTTTCCCGAAAGGATTCAAGGCGAGAGGGCAGGTCTAGCAGAGCGCGTGGCCGTGCTCAAACACGGGCGCCCCGCAGTCTTAAATCTCGACATCCTCAGATTTCGACGGTCTTGGGCTCCCGCGGTCCGAAGACCGCGACATAGACGGCAGCCGCCACCGCGAGCGCAGCATAGGACGGGCGCGGCGGGATCAGCATGTCGAGCAGGAACGTATAGAAGTCGTTCAGCGAGGCCAGATAGAGACCCGTCAGCGTCCAGTCCTGTTGGCTCGGATAGGTGGCGTGGATGTAGAGGAACCGCAGCAACCCGCCGAAGCTGCAAAACGCCACGACGAAGATGAACAGGGCGAACAGCGTCCGGACGAGCAACCCTCGCCGGGCGGCGAAGCGCTGGCACCACCACGTGACGGCAGCCGCGAGCGCCCCGGCAAAGCCGATGATCCGGACCGTATGCTGGGTCTGGGTGGTCATGACCGAGTTCATGTAATCGCCGATGATGAGCGCCCACATGCACACGCCGATCACGATGGCGAAGGCCGCGGCAAGCACAAAGCCGACCACCTTGGTGAAAGTCACTTTTTCCATTGCCGCTTGTCCCTCTGCGCCCCTCGGCAAATGCGACTATGCAAGGGAAATGCGCCCGCTGCAATGCGCGGAATGGTCGACACTTGCCGCTTGCTGCGCTTTATGGTCCGATCCGCCGCCGGTCACAAGGGAGGCAATAACACCATGGCATTCGATGATCTCAAGGCCGAACTAGCGCTTCTCATCAACCAGATGGAGAACCAGCCCGAGGATCGGCACGAGCTTTATCTGCAAATCCGCGAGAGGTTGAGCGAGATGCGCGCTTACGGCATGCCGCTCCCTGAGGACCTGGTGAAGTTCGAGGAGGAGCTCGAGGCGCAGTTCAAGGCGGACGAGAAGAGTAAGGAGTAAGAGGCGCGGGGCCGCTCAGCCGGCCGCGGGCGGCGCTGCGTCGCTAATCTGCTCATAGGTGCCGTTCGACCAGCGATAGACGGCGTAAGGCGGCAGGTTGGGGTCGCCTTTCTTGTCGAACCTGAACTTGCCGATAACCGTATCGAACTCGTTGTCGTTGAGCGCCTTGACCACGGCGGGGGCCTCGGTGGTGCCGGCCTTCTCCGCCGCCTGCTTCCACGCCTGGATCGCCGCATAGGTGTAGAGCACGTAGCCTTCCGGCTCGATGCCCTTCTCCTTGAAGCGGGCAACGACCTCGGCGGCGGCCGGGTTCTTGCGCGGGTCGGGGGAGAAGGTCATGAGCGTGCCTTCGCCGGCAGGGCCGGTGATCGACCAATATTCCTGGGTGACCAGCGCGTCCCCGCCCATGAGGATGGTGTCCATGCCCTGGTCGCGCATCTGCCGGACGATCAGTCCGGCCTCGGTGTGGTAGCCGCCGATGAACAGCACATCGACGTCTGCCTGTTTGAGCTTGGAGACCAGCGCCGAATAGTCCTTCTCGCCGGCGGTGTAGGACTCGTTCAGGACCTCCTGCTTACCGGCGGCGTTGAGCGCCTTCTTGACCTCCTCGGCCAAGCCTTTGCCGTAAGCGGTCTTGTCGTCGATGATGGCAATATTCTTGTCGCCGAAATGCTTGGCGAGATATTTGCCGGCGATGCTGCCTTGCTGATCGTCGCGGCCGCACACGCGATAGATGTTCGGGCCCGGACGCTTGTCGGTGTAGGCCGGGTTGGTCGAGGCGGGCGAGATCTCAATGAGATTGCTCTCGGCATAGACTTGGGACGCAGGGATCGAGGAGCCCGAGCAGTAATGCCCGGCGACCAGCGCCACGTTCTCGCCGGCCATCTGGTTGGCGACGGCAACGGCCTGCTTCGGATCGCAAGCGTCGTCGCCGACGTCGAGCTTGAGCTTTTTGCCGAGCACGCCACCGGCAGCGTTGATGTCCTCGACGGCCATCTCGCCCCCGTTCTTCATCTGCTGGCCGAACGAGGCGTATTGACCCGTGACCGGTCCGACAATGGCGATCGTCGTGGTGTTGGGGTCGTCGTCTCCATTGCAAGCCGCAAGCACGAGGCTCCCGATGAGGGCAGCGATCAACCCGGCGATACGCATCATTCGTGATCTCCTTCGAAATTCCTGGCGTTAGCCTATATCAGGCGTTCCGCGCCCGCCAGGTGAGGGGGCTCGTCCGCTCGTAGAGCCAGCGATATTGCGTGACCATTTGCGTCGTCCGCATGACGCGGAAACCGAGCAAAGCGGCGCCCAGGAGCACCGCATACGTGACGAGATAGTAGTAGAGCGACAGCAGCGTGCCGTCGAACAGGGCGTAATGGAAGAAGCGGACCGCGGCGGCGAGCAGCGCCATGTAGAAGAACACCCGCCACAGCGGCCGCCAGCCGCGCGCGAGCCCGCGGCCGGCCAAGAAGGCCGCGGCGCCCCCGATGACCACGGTGAGGATCAGGAACACCCATAGGCCGTCGTCGGAGAGCCAGGTCATGCCCCGTTCGTCTCCTTCAGCACGGCCGTGTCGCCTTCGAGATAGGCGGCGCGCACCTCTTTGCGTGAGAGCAGCTCCTGGCCCGTCCCCGACATGGTGATTCTGCCATTGACCATCACATAGCCGCGATGGGCGAGCTTCAGCGTGTGATAGGCGTTCTGCTCGACCAGGAACACGGTCAGCCCTTCGGCATTCAGCTCTTTGATGGCTTCGAAGATCTGCTTGACGATGAGGGGCGCCAGGCCCAGCGACGGCTCGTCGAGCAGGAGCAGTTTGGGGCGCCCCATGAGTGCGCGGGCGATAGCGAGCATCTGCTGCTCGCCGCCCGACAGCGTGCCGCCGCGCTGATCTGCGCGGGCTTTCAGCACCGGGAACAGCGTGTGGACCCGCTCGAGGTCGTGATCGAATGCGTTGGGATCCCCGGCGAGGATGGCGCCCATCTGCAAGTTCTCCATCACCGTCATCCGCGGGAAGATGCGGCGCCCCTCCGGCGACTGCGCGATGCGCAGGCGCACGATCTCGTGGGTGGGAAGTTGCGTGATGTCCTTGCCGTCGAACCTGATGCGGCCTTCGGAGGCGCGCGGCCGTCCGCAGATCGTCATCATCGTCGTGGTCTTGCCCGCTCCGTTGGCGCCGATCAGGGCCACGATCTCGCCGAGCTTGATGTCGATGTTGACGCCATGCAGCACCGGCAGTCGCCCGTAACAGGCGGTGACGTTTTTAAGCTCGAGCAGCGCCGTGCTCATGGCCTTACCTCGGAGGTAATGTCCTCGACCTCCTCGTCCGGCACGCCGAGATAGGCGGCGATAACGCTCGGATCGTTGCGCACCTCCTCCGGCGTGCCATCGGCGATCTTCTTGCCGTAGTCGAGCACGATAATGTGGTCGGAGATGCGCATCACCACGCTCATGTCGTGCTCGATGAGGAAGATGGCGATCTTCTCCTGCTCGCGGATCGCATAGAGCAGCTCGTTGAGGCCGTCGCTCTCCCGCGCGTTCAAGCCGGCCGCCGGTTCGTCGAGGCAAAGCAGCAGAGGCCGCGTGCACATGGCGCGCGCGATCTCCAGCCGCCGCTGGTCGCCATAAGGGAGATCGCCCGCCGCCTCGTCGGCCCGGGCCACAAGGCCGACCCGCTCAAGCCAGTGCCGGGCAAGCTCGACCGCTTGCTTCTCGGCCCGGGCGAAATGTCCAAGCCCGAGGATGGCGCCGATGGTGAACCCCGAAGCGCGGGCCAGCACGTTGTGCTGGGCGACCATCAGGTTCTCCAGCACGGTCATGCCGGGAAACAGGCGGATGTTCTGAAAGGTGCGGGCGACGCGGGCTTCCGCATTGATGTCGTGGTCGGCAAGCCGCTCGAGATAGAAGCGCGTTCCCCCGGGCTCGGCGAGCGTCATCATCCCCTCGGTCGGCTTGTAGAACCCGGTGATGCAGTTGAACACCGTGGTCTTGCCGGCGCCATTCGGTCCGATCAGCGCGGTGATGTCTTGGCGGCCAACCGCGAAGGATACGTCGTCGATGGCGACGAGGCCGCCGAAGCGCATGGTCAGGTGCTCGACCGTGAGGAGGGGATCTTGTTCCCAGGGCTTCATGCGCGGCCTTGCCCGACGAGGTCCGAGGAGATGGCGCCCGCCTTGTCGAGTTCGATGGTCGGCGAGCGCGAGGCGATGAGCCCGCGCGGCCGCCATACCATGATGCCCACCATGGCGAGGCCGAACAGGAGCATGCGGTAGAGCGCGGGATCGAAGCCGGCGCCGAAGAAGCTTTGCAGGCCTTCGGTGTGGCGCAGCGCCTCGAAGCCGCCCACCATGACCACCGCCGCGATGGCGACGCCGAGCTGGCTGCCCATGCCGCCGAGCACGACGATGGCGAGGATGATGGCGGACTCGATGAAGGTGAAGCTCTCCGGGCTGATGAAGCCTTGTCGCGTGGCGAAGAAGCTGCCGGCCAAGCCGCCGAACATCGCGCCGGTGGCGAAGGCGGTGAGCTTGGTGATGGTGGTGTTGATGCCGAGCGAGCGGCAGGCGATCTCGTCCTCGCGCATCGCCTCCCAGGCGCGCCCGATGGGCAGGCGGCGCAAGCGGAGCGTGACGAGATTGGTGAGAAAGGCGAGCGCCAGGATCACGTAGTAGAGGAAGATGATGCCCTGGAGCGGATCGTATTTGATGCCGAAGAAGCCGCTGAACGTGGTCCCGTCACCGAACGGCGTGAAGGGAAGGCCGAAGAAGGTGGGCTTGGGGATGCTCGAGATGCCGTTCGGCCCGTTGGTCACCTCGGTCCAGTTGAGCAGAATGATGCGGACGATCTCGCCGAAGGCCAGCGTGACGATGGCGAGATAGTCGCCGCGCAAGCGCAACACCGGAAAGCCGAGAATGACGCCCCACAACGCCGCGGCGAGGCCGGCGATGGGGAGGCAAAGCCAGAACCCCAGACCGAAATGGGTGGCGAGCAGCGCGAAGGTGTAAGCGCCGACCGCGTAGAAGGCGACATAGCCGAGGTCGAGCAGGCCGGCGAGCCCGACCACGATGTTGAGCCCCCAGCCGAGCATCACATAGGTGAGCACGAGGATGGAGAGATCGAACCAGTAGCGCAACGGCAGCCCGAGATGGAACGCCTTCTCCAGGCCGAAGGTGGTGAGCGGGAAGAACACCGCGAACAGGATGCCGCCGACCACGAATATCCGCCCGTAGGGGAGGTCGGGACAGAACCGTCCGATGGCCCGGCGCAAGAGCCCGAGCCCGACAAAGACAAGCACGGCGACCGCGATCAGCTCATAGGCCTGTGCATTGAACAGGGCGGCAACGATGAGACCTGCGCCCGCGAGCAATGCCGTGGCGCCGAGCACGACCATGTCGCGCGTGTCGAACGGATCGCGCGTGAACAGCTTGGCGAAGGGTGTGGTGAGGGGATACTGCGCCTGCCAGACGAACAGGTTGAGCAAGAGCCGGCCGAAGAACACGATGCCGACGGTGACGGCGAGCAGCATCGGCCGCGGCTGCAGCGTGAGCCCGGTCACGTTGTCCACGGTGCGCAAGCCCAGCACCAGCGAGAACAGCGCGAAGGTGATGATGGCGGCGAGAAAGGAATCGCCGAGGGCCGATTTGAGCCGCTGGCCGAACGATGTGCCGGGCTCGACCAAGGTCTATACCTTCTCGACCTCAGGCCGGCCGAGCAGACCCGTGGGGAAAAAGATCAGCACGATGGCGAGCATCGAGAACGCCGCCACGTCCTTGTACTCGATGGTGAAGTAGGCGGACCAGAACGTCTCGATCAGACCGATGACGAGCCCGCCGAGCATGGCGCCGGGCAGTGAGCCGATACCGCCGAACACCGCCGCCGTGAAAGCTTTGATGCCGACGATGAAGCCGATGTAGAAATCGATCACCCCGTAATAGAGCAGATAGAGCAGACCGGCGACGGCGGCCAGCGCCGCGCCGATCACGAAAGTGAGCGAGATGGTCTGGTCGACATTGACGCCCGACAGCGAGGCCATGAGCCGATCCTGCTCGCAGGCCCGCTGCGCGCGCCCGAGCGCCGTGCGGCTGATCATCAGCCAGAACACGCCCATCAGCACGAGGGTCGTCACCACGATGAGGATCTGGATGTTGGAGATGATGACGGTGAAGTCACCTTCCTTGAAGAACTCGAAGCCGCCGGTGATCACCGGCTGGAGCGGCTTCACGCGGGCGCCTTGCGACACCTGGATGAAGTTCTGCAGCACGATCGACATGCCGATGGCGGTGATCAGCGGCGCGAGCCGGAAGGATTCGCGCAACGGCCGGTAGGCGACCCGCTCGACCGTCCAGCCCCACACGGCGGTCAGCAGCATGGCGACGACAAGCACGATGAGGAGGGCCAGCGGGATCATGGTGACCCCGAGTGAAAGCAGCGCGAGAAAAGCGATCAGCGCGATGAAGGCGCCCACCATGAAGATGTCGCCGTGGGCGAAATTGATCATGCCGATGATGCCATAGACCATGGTGTAGCCGATGGCGATCAGCCCATAGATCGAGCCCAGCGCGATACCGTTGATCAGCTGCTGAAGAAAATAGGCCATGAAGCTGCCTGCCTCGCCTTCCCCCGTTCGGGCATTGCAGACCAAGAAAGCGGGGCAGTGGTGCCCACTTCGGTATTTTTAGCAAGAAGGGCTTGGACTGTGCATGCCCAAATTCAGAGCAGGAGGTGGGAGCCGTCGCAGAATGGCGGATCGCCTGTGTCCTTGCAGCCGCACAGAAGGGCTATTTCCGAGCGTTCGGCGGTGAACATCATCGGCTCGATGCCGGTCCCTTGATGCGAGCCGTCACAAAAGGGCTGATTCTTGCTCCGTCCGCAGCGGCACCAGGCGTAACGCTTGCCGGCTTCGAGCTCGACCTGATAGGGGCCGAGCTGTGGGCGTTCTGGCTCTGACATGATGTTCCCCTGCGTTATTGGGCCGGTTATTTGCCGGGCCTGCTTAGCCAATTCGTCTCTGTCATACAAGAAAGTGACGGGATTTCCTGTTAAGCGGGTCGATAAGCTTTCCGCCTAAGATGGCGTATTCCGAACGATTCGGGCCCTTCGCGCGACCGGGCGGGCGGCGCAGAAACCCTTGAGAAAAGAAGCTTGAGTCGATGTCCCATCGGGACCATAGAGGGCAAAAAGCCGCGTCCGGCGCGATTGTCGCCCGAAAGACGGCGCAGAGGTCTAGGTTGGGGACGCATCGGGGCCAAGGCGAGTGTGGAGGCCGCCCGTGGCGAGTCTGATTTTTGTGGTCGTATCGATTGCCG
>Ga0307418_1000286_pt1 | contig 15297 bp, 15 predicted proteins | sample SalMarWE160220MG_2_FD_202160 | JGI IMG/M metagenome (GOLD analysis project Ga0307418, IMG submission 202160) | Salt marsh sediment microbial communities from the Plum Island Ecosystem LTER, Massachusetts, United States - WE1602-20 | ecosystem: Environmental > Aquatic > Marine > Intertidal zone >...
ATTGGGGAGCTAAAGATCGTTCACTGAAATGGTTTGTTTCCTACAAAATATTCAGGGAGATTCTATAAAAATTTCCTTTTTCTTTACATTTCTTCTCAATATTTTCCAAATATTAGGATTTTGATTCGAAATAGGGATTTTTCTTACCCGATAGTTGGTTTGATTTTTGTAGTTATTGTGAAAAATCTAAGAATTACTAAGATTATAAAATGAAACTTTCTGAATTAAAAGAGCAGGTCGAAACTTCACAAAAAGTTAGTGGAAGTGAGGATTCTAATGAGAAACTTAAGAATCTGGAAGTTATCCTTGATATAGTAAAAAGTATAAACAGGTCACTTATACTCGAAGATGTTTTAGAACTGGTTTTGCAGAATGCGATTAAGTTAACAAATTCGGAAAGGGGATTTATTGTTTTAGCAAATCCATCTGGTAAATTAGAGTTTAGACTTGGTAAAGATTCGGACGGGAAGGAATTATTTGAAGAAAATTTCAATGTGAGTACGTCTGTTGTACAGGATGTTTTCACAAGTGGACAGTCCAGGTTTATAGAAGGAGCGCAAAGCGATAGAAATTTTGATCAGAGTAAGAGTATATTAAAACTTCAATTGGAAACGATCCTCTGTTCACCGCTGATAACTGATGATAAAAAAATTGGAGTTATTTATGTTGACAGTAAGTTTCTTCATAAAATAAAAATAAGGGAAATAACTGACACCTTCGAAATATTGGCTGGACAAGCGGCAACAGCAATTAGAAATGCGCAGCTTTACAACGGACAAATTAATGCATACAACGCTTTGCAGGAAGCTAATACACAATTAATACGCGCTGAGAGAAGAGCTTTAAAATCAAGTATAGATTCTGAAGTTGGACATTCTCTGCAGGCCTTGGTTCACATTTCTCTTCTGGAAACAGAAAGTTTAATTAGAACAATTGAGAAAGCCCAAAAGGAATATGAGGAATCGCCAACTGATTTTAATTCAATAACTTTTGAAAGAGTGAAGTTGAAAGGAAAAATATCCAGCGATTCTTTGAGAAAAATTCAGAAATATGCGCAAGCTTTAATGGAAACATCAGTAATGAACTTAAATAAAGATAGCAGCGACCTGAACAAAACGATTCAATCAGTATTAAAATATTTGTCTCCCATGAAAAAATATAGCAAACTCTTGTTTAAAACTGAGTTTAATCCCATACCACCTTGCAGCTATGATTCCGAACAAATACAACATTTGTTGGTTCATTTATTTACGAATTCTGCTGAAGCAAAAGCAAATGCAACTGTAACTATAAAAACATCTTATAAGGATAATTTTAATTATGTCATAATTGAAGACGATGGGCCGGGCTTTTCAGGAGATAAGGAATTAATATTTTCAGATGTTCCAAGTTCAGATAATTCTGGTTATGGTTTATTTTTGTGCAAAAGTATAATAGATAGACATAATGGAAAAATAGAACTTCTTGATAATAGTAATGGGGCGGCTGTTCAATTCTGCTTACCCGTAGTATAATATTTATGAATCAGAATCTTATAAAATATTTAGGTTTATTATATGACCAGGTTCAGTTGCCTATTCAGGCTACTGATAAATCTGGAAACATTGTTTATGTCAATCACTCATTTACTCTAATGTGGGGTTATACTTTAGAAGAGTTAAAAGAATTTAATCTTTTTGATGATCCCGAGTTTAAGAATAACAATATTGATGGAATAGTCTCCAAAGTACTCCATGAGAAAAAATCTATTGTTACAATGAACTACAGCGATTCGCTTTTAATGACAAAGCAGGTTGCAAAACCTTTCCTGAAAACAAGGATTTTCGTGATTGAATTTGAAGGTGAAGAATTTATCGTATTCTATCATGAAGATGAAACTGAAATGATTTTGCTACAGAATGAGTTTATCAAAATTAGCGGTGTGAATAAAGAATCTGAGAGATTAAAAAATAACTTTCTTAATGTTCTATCGCATGAGCTAAGAACACCCCTGAATATCATCTTGGGTTATTCTGGAATATTGAAAGAAAGTATTAAAGATAAAATAAATTCTGAAGAAAAGATTTATCTTGACAATTTGCATGCCGGTGGTGAAAGATTGTTTAAGAGCATCACGCAAATGTTAGAATTTGCCCAGATGGAGACGGAAAACTATAAGATTGAAATGAAGAAAGTCGACTTAAACAAGATACTTGAAAATTGTTTAGATACAGTGAAAGATTCCACCCTTGAAAAAAATATCAAATTAAACACGAACTTTTTGTCAAAAGAAATTTTTGTTGATGTTGACGAACAATTCATAGAGAATGCGATTAGTAATCTTTTAAATAACGCCATAAAATTTACCACAAGGGGCTTTATAGAAATAGAAACAGATATTGTTGAAGATAGGGATATAGCAATCTGTAAAATTAAAGATTCCGGCGTAGGCATTTCTTCAAAATATATGGACCATCTATTCCAGCCCTTTAGTCAAGAAGATTTGAATATAGGAAGGAACTTTGAGGGAAATGGATTGGGCTTGGCGTTGTCAAAGAAATACATTGAAAGACTCGGGGGTTCTTTATTGGTGGACAGTATAAAAGGAGTTGGTACCACCGTTACATTTACACTTCCTCTTTCCGCAGATAGTCAAAACCTCCATGAAGATAAAAATGGGGCAAAGAAAATTCTTATGCTCGATGATACAAATGATTCTTCTGAATTAGTAAATGCATATCTGAAGAAGGCATTCTCTTTAGAAATATGCGATCCCTATGTTTTTAACTATGAATTACTTGATAAAAAGGACTACCGTGTGATTCTTTTTGATGTTTATCAAAATAAATGGGATGAAAGTCTCTTTATATGCCGTGAAATAAAACACAAGGATCAATACTCACGACCTATAATTATTATTTCAAGTGAATTTGAAGGCAATAAAATTCGAGAGTTTTATGAGGCGGGCGCGGATAAGTTCATTGTTAAGCCCTTTTCAAAGAATGACTTACTGAAGTCTTTGGAAGAATTGAAAGTTTAATTCTCCTTTCGTTACCTTAAACCATCAGAAAAAAATAATTTTCCATAAAATTGTGAGTGCTTCAAAATCAGTCGAGAATTAATCTGAGTTCGAAATTGCAGAGAGAAATACATAAGTGGTATAGCAATAACCTGAACAAGGAAATGGACATAGCCGTTTATGGTCACTACGGTTACGCACTTTTAATGTTTCCAACTGCGGCTAATGATTTTTTAGAGTATGAAAAATTTCAATTAATAGATAGCATTTCCGGTTTCATTAATGATGGCAAATTAAAAGCTTACTGTGTTAATAGTATTAATGGCGAATCCTGGCTAAATTACAAGATGTATCCACAAGACAAAGCAGTAAGACATCTACAATACAATCATTATATAGTCTATGAGGTAATTCCATTTATAATTGACGACTGCAAGGGTAAAATTCCTATTATAACTTGTGGTGCTTCACTTGGGGCTTATCATGCAGCAAATACGTTTTTCAGGAATCCGGAATTATTCAGTGGGTTTATTGCTATGAGCGGGTCCTATGATTTGAAAGCTTACGCACATAAATATTTCGATGATAACATATATTTTAATTCGCCGGTTGATTATTTACCTAATTTAAATGACAAGAAAATCCTGAAAAAGATGTATAACAAGAATATAATAATTGCTTCCGGCAGGGGAGAAAATGAAGACGCATCTACATCAGAACAATTATCTGAGATTTTACAATCTAAAAACATACAGCATTGGCTGGATTTATGGGGAGATGATATGGTGCATGATTGGCCAACGTGGAAGAAAATGCTTCCCTACTTTTTGAGCAAAATAAGTCCCTGGGAAATATAAAATTGCCAAAAATGTCAGAACCATGGCGTAAATTTTTTGAAAGAAAGAATTCTCTTCTGGAATTCTCTGTATCAATTCTTCTTTTGGTAATTGTACTTTTTGCATTGTCCAGGTTTCTTAAATTTGTAGAGTTAAGAAACGGTGTCATTCTAGATGATCCCATACTAAAGTTTCTTTATCCGGCAGATTTCTCGACTCTTATATTCTTAATTATATACCTTTCAGTTTTTGCTTCCCTTTTCTATTTAATAAGAAAACCCGATTTATTAGTGGTTGCAATCCAGTCTTACACGCTGTTATTAATTCTTAGAATTATAGCAATGTATTTAATACCGTTAAATCCCCCGGCGAATACAATTCCGTTGATTGATCCTTTAGTTATGGCCTTTGGAACAGGAGAGGTGCTTACGAAAGATTTGTTCTTCTCGGGTCATACTGCACTTTTGTTTTTACTTTTTCTGGTTGTAGGTAATAGAACTTTAAAAACCTCCTTTTTTATTCTTACATTTATTTTGGCTTTCTTACTTCTAAAACAGCATGTTCATTATTCTATTGATGTTTTTTGTGCTCCTATATTTTCCTACACGAGCTATAAAATTATTTTGAGTTTGAGAAGCCGCATATAAATCTAATCACATTTTAATTTTCCAAATTTCTCATTTGAGTACAACGTTACACATTTATGAGTAGCTTTAATATCTTTGCGTTTAAAATGATTAATAACTCTTGCTGCATAAATGCTATAAAGGAGATAGTAGAATTATGAAGATCTTGTCGAAAATACTGACTCTTGTTTTTATATTGTATTCATTCTCATATTGTCAGAGCAATCAGTTAAAAGAAAAACTAATAGATTTTAAAAACTCGAGTTCCCTCAAGAATGCAGAATGGGGAGTCTATGCAGAATATGTCGATAGCGGAAAGGAGATTGTTTCTTTTGGAGCCAGTCAAAGTTTGGCACCTGCTTCGGGTTTAAAAGTTTTTACGACCTCTGCCACACTTTATTATTTGGGTGATGATTATAGATTTTATACTAAACTTTATTATGATGGCCATATAAAATCTAACGGTGTATTAAAAGGAAATATTTATATAGTCGGTGGTGGTGACCCAACATTGGGTTCTGATAATGTTAAAGGCTCTCTTTCATTAGACTCTTTAATGATGAAATGGGTGTGGGCAATAAAATCAACCGGAATAAAACAAATACACGGTTCCATAATAGCTGACAATCTACTATTTGATAATCAGACAGTGCCGAATTTCTGGATCTATGAAGATATGGGTAATTATTATGGAGCGGGCGCGAATGCATTAACCATAAATGACAATTTGTACTACTTGTATTTTAAACCCGGAAAATATGTCGGAACACATGCCAAAGTTTTAAGAATGGAGCCGGAAATTCCAGGGCTAAGGTTTATAAACTATATGAAAACAGGTACTCCTACCTCCGGTGACAACGGGTATATTTACGGCGCGCCAGACCAATTCAATGTAACTTTAAGAGGCACTGTTCCAGCCGGAAGAAGCGAATTTTCAATAAAGGGTTCAATCCCTGACCCGCCGTTATTTGCCGCACAATATTTTAGGACTACTTTAGAGAAAAATGGGATAAAGGTTTCGGGTCGTTCTAAAAAGTTAATTAGAAAGAAAAAATATGAAAAAGGCAAATTAATATGCACACAAACATCTCCACCATTGGATAGTATTGTTTACTTCATAAATAAAAGAAGCAATAACCTTTATACAGAACAACTATTGAAGACCATCGGGTTAAAAGTGTTCCATAAAGGTAGCACTGCAAAAGGAATTGACGCAATTATGAAATATCTAAAAGATAATAATTTGCCAACCGATGGAATTAAGGTATACGATGGTTCGGGATTGTCAAGAACAGATATGATTACTGCGAAGAGCATGGCGAAACTATTAGTTTTTATTACAAAACAAAAATTCTTTAATGCCTTCTATAACTCTTTGGGAATAGCAGGAGATCCAAACGATGTTGGATATTTTAATAGCTACGGAGCCAATACAATTCTTGCTTATAATGCAAGAATTAAAGATGGTCTTGTTACTGGGGTTAGAAGTCACTCTGGATATTTGCGTGACAGGTCCGGTAGATTAATTGCGTTCAGCTTAATTGCAAATAATTTTTCTTGTCCGACTTCGGATGTTAATGAAATTCATAAACAAGTTATGCTGCTTCTGGCTAATTTGAGATAGAAATGTTTTGCGAAGATGAGGAGTAAACCTTATAAGGGATTCTTGAACATAATTTTTATACTTTTATCAGTTACTCCTTTAAGAAGAGGAAGGAGAATTTTGTTCAAGTTTGTCTTAGCCTTATTTATTAGAAATGTTTTAAAGCTTTCGGAATCAAGAAGTTTCTGAATTTTTTCATCAGAGCGATTAATTACTTCAGGATTCAAATCTTTTTCAGTTAAGTTAGAATTATATATTTGCAGACTGTCATTGTTGATTTTTGTATTGCAAATAGTGGGTAAGGGTACGAGAATAATTATACTACTATCCTGTTGAGAAATATCCTTTTCAGTAATTCCCCCAAAATCAACACATGCCGATGCTTCGTAATTGATGGAAAATAAAACCGGTATCTTAGTTTTTACAGAACTGTCAGCCTTAGCCTGCTTAATCAGAGTGTCCTTAATAATTTCATTCGAATTGTAATTCATTAATTCAATTTTACCAATTGAGTGGAGTCTATTCAAAATAGCAGAGCGTTCCTGGTCAAAAGATACATTCTTTGGAGCAATCTTTATAACTCCGGAATAAAACCCAATCCAGATAAGTACGGCTAATAATAATAGAAGGAACGAAACTTTTAATACTGTTTTTATCATATACAGATATTAAGAATAATTTCTAAGAAATTTAAGAAATGTAATCTTTTGGTACACCTAAGATTATATAAAATTCCTTGTATTATTTATAATTTTTAAAGAAATTCTGTTAAATTTTCAATAAAATATAAATAAGAATCAGAGCAATTTCTAAATGAACAAAAAAAATACTGTTTTTCAAAATATTTGGCTTGCCTCAGTATTTATTTCTACTCTTATATTTTCAATCTACATACCGCTAAATAGTATTAAAATTAAATAATAGTTTATTAATTGAGTATATGGATTGGCTTGTCACAGTGCTCTTTGCTGTTGACATTTTTTTCAATACGGGGTCCAGCAAAAGCTCAGTTTTTTAAAAACCTAGAAAATTAAAGGTATTTTTAAACTATCGCCATCCGCCTTTTGATATACAAAAGAGAATTAGAGACTATTACACTTATATCTGGAAGAAAAGACTAGGATATGATGAAAGCCCTTTTCTTTCTGAATTACCTGTTGGATTAAGGAAAGAAGTATCACTTTTTCTTAAAAAAGATATGATGAAAAAAATACAACTGTTTGAAAATATTGATGATAATTTTCTGTGAGAGGTTTCGTTGCAGATGAAGCCATTAGTGTTTACACCGGGAGATTTCGTTTTCAAGAAGGGAGACGTTGGAAATGAGATGTATTTTATTATAAGAGGAATGCTAGAGGTTATTTCTCCTGATGGAACTGTAAACAAATTAAAAGATGGGGATTTTTTTGGCGATATTGCATTGTTTAAGGACATTAGTAGAACAGCAAGTGTTAAGGTTGTAACTTATAGTGACTTGTATATTTTGGAAAAAGATGTTTTTGAAAGAATGCTAAGCCGTTATCCGGATATCGAAAAAGAAATTAAAAGAGTTGCTGATGAGAGAACGAAAAACTCTATTTAAAAAATTCTCATTGTTTCAGTTTAAAATAAATGTTATGTTTGCTCTCGAAATCTCGGCATGCAGGAGATATAAACTCTGTCTGTAATTAGTTTATATAACCGGAATGCTGTTAATTTTATACCAACGGATATAAGATATTTTATAGACAAATAACTTTTACTATTTATTCTAATTGATGGGTTGAATGTGAATTATATAGACCAATCTGTCTATTGTATGTACATAACCATATCAATTAGCATAGATAATATTAACCATTATTGAAAGCTGAATACCTATGAAAAAGTTATTTTATTCGATTTTATTTCTTCTGTTTTTTGTGGGATTATCAAAAGCACAAACAAATAACAATATATCAGTAGGTGCAGGTCTGGAAGTCGCATTTCCAACTGGAGGAAGTTTTAGTAATAGCAGTACGACCGGATTTGGTCCATCGGCTACTGTAGATTACGAACTTCATACTATTCCCCTAACTCTAACCGGTTATTTGGGATATCTCCATTTTGGTAGCAAATCAGCGCAGAATACATATGTAAATTACAACGGAGCAAGTGCCAATGTTGTTCCGCTGCTTGGGGGAGTGAAGTACTATTTTGTTCCTGGCCTTGGAGTTTATGGAACGGCTCTATTGGGAGTTGAATTCTTCAGCTTAAATAGTACGGGAAATAACAATAATGTTACATCATATTCCGGATTTAATTATCCAAATCCATCTCCAAATCAAACCAAATTTACTTTTGCAATTGGAGGTGGCTATGAATTGCCACTCAACATTCCTGGGGTTGTGGATTTATCTGCAAGGTTTATGATTATTAGTGATGCCAATTATTTTAGTCTCAGAGCTGGATACGAATATAAATTTTGAGTGGTTCATAGGTAAGTTCTCTGCTTAATTAAAATCCAATTGCATTAAATATAACATTTCTTAGTACCTAAAATTAACTTCTCTCTCTCTTTGTGTAATATCCAAAATAGAGTAATATAACCACTTTTTTCATTCCGATTTAATTTGACCACATAAATCATTGTGCATTCTCAATTTATTAGAAAAAAATTGAGATTAATGAACCTTTCCAACTGCTTTTTACGCATTAGTGTTTGTTAAGTTTTTCAATTTTTGAAATACCGTTTTGTCTCAAATTGTATTAAAAATAGTCAAAAAAGAAAGATTTCAATTAATATTCTTTAATTAATTATTCTTTGGAGGATAATATGAAAAAATCTCTAACTGTGCTCAGCACATTTCTTTTGCTATTTCTTTTTTCTGCAAAACCTAGTTTTGCTCAATTTCACTTAAGATTGGGACCACTACTAGGTATGAATTTTAATATTGGAACTGGTTCTGATCTGCAACAAACCCCAACTGGAATAGGAATATTATTTGGAAGTCAGCTTGATATGTCGTTTACTCCAACGATAGGATTATTAACCCAGGTTCAATTCTACGATTCAAGAAGCAGTGGTTACTCTGAAACTGGAAATTTTCAATTACAGACTGGGGTAGTTCCTAACGGGGAACTAACAGTTGATTTTAGTTTGGCTTATTTCATGATCGAGCCCTTATTAAAGTTATCTATTCCAAGAAGTGGCTTTTACTTTTTAGTTGGTCCAGCCATTGGGTTTAACATTCAGGGCTCATTAGACCAAAAGTTGGTAGACCAACAAGGCAACACAATATATAAAGGTAATTCCTCATTAAAAAATACGTTGGTTAGATTTGAGCTGAAGGGCGGTGCTGGGTATGATATACCACTAGGCGGAATTACTACATTAACTCCACAATTTTCCTTTGGTTATGGTCTGACAGATGTACAATCTGATTTTTCAGCCCGTGTTATGACATTTCAACTAGCTGCTATTGTCAAATTTAAATTACTTTAAGAGAAAATAAGTGGAGGTTATTCATGAAAAAAAATGCTTTTTTTCTATTGTTAAGTATAGTCTTAATATTAGGAGGGTGTAGTAAAAACAATAGTAATGGTAATAATAACCCCCTTAGTCCGTTAACGGGTGGAACAAACAACGGGGGTACAGTAACGTTTCAAATTCGATCCGAAGCAGGACAAAACAGCGAAACAGAATTTGATGCACAACCGAGTGAAAACTGCACTATAACCGAAATTGATGTAACGGAAACTACCGGGACTAATTTTACAGATACCATACAAGGTGATGGAACTACAGTTTACCAGGCTGGCACATGGTATCTACTTGCAAATTATACAGGAGTTCAGTCAGGTCTTAAATTTACTTTTGAATTTATTGGAAAAACTTCTCCGGCAGGTGCGGGTTTCGACGTGACCTCTAATTACACAGTACCTTAAGTTTATTTTTAGCTTTTACTCTATGATTCTACGTTTAGGCTTGTGCAAGTCGTAAAATAAATTTGCACAAGCTTTTTTGTTTTTATACGCTTACCTATGTATCAGTAACCAATAATAGTCATTTTCCTATGAATTAAACCTATCTTTTCCATATTTTTCAAATCAATTTTTATTTTGTAAGGATAAAATCAAAATATGAAATTTGAACGCTCCGCCGGGATTTTGCTTCATCCAACTTCCTTACCGGGGAAATACGGTATCGGAGATTTAGGTTATGAAGCTTTTAGATTTATAGATTTTTTAGAATCTGCCGGACAAAAATTATGGCAGGTTTTTCCACTTGGACCAACAGGTTATGGCGATTCACCATATCAGTGCTTTTCTGCATTTGCCGGGAATCCGCTTCTTATCAGTCCTGAGAAACTTGTAAATGTGGGCTTACTGACGAAGAACGATATTGGAAGACTGCCGCATTTTGATGAGAAGAAAATACATTACGAAAAAGTTATTGAGCTGAAAAGAAACCTCTTGCAAAAAGCATTTGCAAATTTTCAAAAGGAAGAGAATAAACAAACCGGAGCGTTTGAAAATTTTTGTGAATCCAATAAAATTTGGCTTGAAGATTTTGCTTTTTTCATGGCTCTCAAAGATTTCCACAATGGATTGCAATGGACAAAATGGGACAAAGCTCTTGTTTTGAGAGATAGTTACTCCCTTGAAAAGTGGAAAGATAAACTGTGTGGTGAGATTAATTATCATAAATTTTCCCAGTTTCTTTTCTTTAAACAGTGGAAAGAATTAAAAGATTATGCCAATTCCAAAGGAATAAAAATTATTGGTGATATGCCGATATTTATTGCTTATGATTCAGCTGATACATGGGCCAACAAAGAACTGTTTTCAGTTAATAAAGAAGGGGAGCTTGAGACGATAGCAGGTGTTCCGCCGGATTATTTTAGTGCTACCGGACAAAGATGGGGTAATCCGCTTTTTAGATGGAATGAAATGGAGAAAAATAATTTCCAGTGGTGGCGCGATAGAGTTTCAAATCTTCTTCAATTAGTTGATATAATAAGAATCGACCATTTTAGAGGATTCGATAAGTATTGGGAAATCCCTGCTAACGCACCCACTGCTGAAAAAGGAAAATGGGTAAAAGCTCCGGGAGAAGAATTATTTAATACATTAAGGAAGTATTTGGGTGAACTTCCCATTATTGCCGAAGACCTCGGTGTGATAACCAAGGCTGTTACGGAACTCAGAGAAAAATTTGGTTTTCCCGGGATGAAAGTTTTGCAGTTTGCTTTTGGTACCGGGATGGAAAGAAAATTTCTTCCGCACAATTTTGTTCCGAACTGCGTTGTATATACCGGCACACATGATAATGATACGACCAAAAGTTATTTTGAAAAAGAAAAAACAAACGGAAATGATATATACACACATGCACAGAAATATTTAAATTATTATGGCGATGATATAGCCGGAGAATTAATTCATGTAGCTTATGCTTCTGTGGCTGATATAGCCATTGTTCCTATGCAGGATATACTAAGACTGGGCAATGAAGCAAGAATGAATTTTCCCGGTACTTTGGGTAGTAACTGGACGTGGAGATTTACATGGGAAGAACTTCCATACGGCACCGCTGATAAGTATAAAGAAATGGCGGAATTATATGAGCGTCCGCCAAAACCCGAAAAAGAAGTTGAAGAAATTGATAATCCATAAATATTGAGGTACAAGTGATTAAACTAATCAAGAAGTTATTTTCTGAATCCGGAGTAACAGATGTAAACGACAAACAATTTGGAAACGAACATCAAAATGGAGAAGATAGAAAGCTGGAACTCGCAACTTGTATTTTATTTGTAGCAATAGGCAGAGCAGATAGTGATTTTGATGAAGATGAGAAAAATTTTGTAATATCAGTAATGAAGGAAACTTATAATCTGGACGAAAAATATGTTGAAGAGTTGATTGAGCTTTCAGAGAAAGAAGTTTCCGAAAGCGACAGTATTTATGAATATACCACAACCATAGACAATAGTTTCTCAAACGAGCAGAAATTTGAACTTTTGAAAAATCTTTGGCGATTAATTTTTGTAGATGAAAAACTGGATAAATATGAAGAGCGTTTAGTTAAAAAAATAGGTACATTATTAAATGTTGAGTATCGCGACATAATTGAGGCAAAGCTAATTATAAAGGAAGAAAAAGCTACATGATTTTAATTATTCAAAAAAATATATTTGATGTTTTCTTATAAACACTACATAAATTCTATATCCGCGATTTTTATTGTCATAATTAGCTCAGGATTCTTCTACAAAATTTGTAAAACATATCTTTCAGAGCCTCTTTTTCTTGCAGTAATATTTGGTGCTGCTTTTATCTTTGTTTTGGTTTTGTTAGATAAGAACAACTTTTTTTTGAAGAAGAAATTTCTAATTGTTCTTGCCCTAATAGTTTTAGGTATTCAATTGTGGGGATTAACGTTTGTCAAAGTCCCGAATTACACTGCAGAGTTCTGGATTGAACGCTTCTTAAACGGGTCTTATCCTTATTTTGCTTTTGTCGGTTTTGGAATGCCAATTTTTTACTCACTGCTAGTTCCTTTTTATCTTATAGGTAATATTGCTCTGTCCGATTCTCTGGGTTTTGTACTTTTGGCCCTCGTCATTATAGGAACTTTGAAAGAAAGTAGGGAAAGCACTATTGGTTTCTTCATCTTGCTTCTTTCTCCAATGACGTTTTTTGGAATTCTTTATTTCAGTGGCAAAATTTTACTTTCGGCTTTGTTCATTCTGTTTATGATTTTAACGGCGAGATACCGTGAAGGCAAAAAATATAATGTGGATAATGTTTTAATTTCTGTTTTGTTCGGCTTTCTTGTCTCTTCCTACTTTGAAATGATTTTTATTGTAATAATATTTTACCTTTTCCTTTATAGGAATGATTTAGTGAAAATGCTGACATCATTTCTTATAACTTTTATTTCATTTCTTGCTACACTTTTGCCTTTCATAAAGCCACAAAATGAGTTCTTATTTCATAATAGTATCTTTTCCAATTCAGTTTTCCTGCATGTGTTTCCCTTATGGGGGATAATTCTACTGCTTTTGGCAATCATTTATATCGGCTGGATTGTAAGCAACCTTCAGGAAATATTTTTCTCTTTGGGAATAATTTTGTTTTTAGTCTCCGGGGTAGAACTTTTAGCGCTTGGCAAGGCCACGGAAATAATATCAAATTTTCTAATGGTGCTGCCGTTTTTTATAGTTTCTATTAGAGATTACAAAGTTGATGAGTTTTTAGGCAGGGTTTACCCTAACGCTAATTAGTACATTTAAAAATTGTGTAATATTTCAAAGCGATATTAGAATTGCTTGTAAATTTTATGTTGTGACCGTGTTGTATCTACTTTTTCTTTCCTTGTTTTAAGCCATGGAGGGTTATTACCTGGTTCTGGGAACCATTCCAATTTACCATAACCTGGTTTCGGAGGTTTTTCATTTGCCTTGACTTTAGACTTCATTTCCTTGAAGTCTATTATGTTCACATAAACATCCGTAAACACACCATCCAGCACTCTTTTACTGAACGGTTTATGGCTAAAACCAACATCTAATGGAACTTTTTTGCGCACCCATTTTTTTGCGCTTTCCTTAAGTTTAACAGTAAAAGTTACTGTTTTTGTTTCTTCAGGTTTTATTTCTCCCTCCCATCTATCATTGCCTATAGGTCTAAAAAATCCCCACTTAAGACCTATATATACATGGCCCTGCACACCTGTTAATGAATAGGTTACGGTAAAAGCCTCGTTGGACATAATAGAATCTTTAGAAGCTGTTAATGTAGCCTCGTGTGGAATAAATTGCGCGAAGCAAATTTGAATTGCAAATAAAAATATTAAAAACATATATTTCATTTTTTATTTTGCTCTTCTCACAAAAGGCAACTTTATGTTAAGGAATTCCTTTTCTACTGTCAAGAGATATTTGAACTTATTTAACTCGCTAGAATACTATTTTAAAAGAAAATCTCTAATTTAAATTAGTATTTAATGTGGGAAAAATTTTCAGTCTAGAGGGTTTGTTCTTTGTTTAAATTTTGGCAGATTGTTAATGCGTAAGAGTAAAATTTAGACTTTAATTATCGTTGATTTTTGATGTCAAAACCCATAGATTCACTGTCTTAAACTCGAAATGATAAACGAAAATATTCATAGAATTCAGCAAAAAATCAAAGAAAAATGTGCCGAAGCAGGTAGAAATTCCGATGATGTTACACTTATAGCGGTATCAAAAACCTTTCCATCGGCAGATATTCGAAAGGCATATGAGTACGGACTTGTAAATTTTGGCGAGAACAAGGCTCAGGAACTTAGAAATAAGTTCGATGAATTAGCCGATTTGAATGATAGACTTCGCTGGCATTTTATCGGCACTCTTCAAAAGAACAAAGTAAAGTATTTGATTGATTCCACAGAATATATACACTCTGTAGATTCACAAGAATTGGCTGACGAAATAAATAAGAGAATGGAAAAAGCTGGCCACGAAGTGATGAATTCTCATAAGAAAAAGAAAATTCTTATTGAAGTGAAAACTTCAGGCGAAGAGACAAAAGCAGGAATAGAAAACAAAAAAGAAGTTATTGATTTGTTAAATCATTGTAAAAATTTGAGTTCGGTTGAAGTTGTTGGCTTGATGACGATAGCACCTTTTACTGAAGATAAGAATCTAATTCGAAATAGTTTTGCCTCTTTAAGGAAACTAAGAGATAGACTAAACACAATGGGATTTAATCTAAAAGAATTGTCAATGGGAATGACTAGCGATTTTGAAATTGCAATAGAAGAAGGTGCCACGTTTTTGAGGATAGGGACAGCGATTTTTGGACAAAGAACATATACTAATAAGCCAGAGGCTCACTAAAGCATAGGTGAAAAATGAAACTCTCTCCGATGAATATTAAGAACCAGCAATTTGGCAAAAGTGTAAGAGGATTCGACCCGGAGGAAGTAAAAGCTTTCCTTGTAAAACTTGCAGATGAAATAGACAACCTCCAGGAAGAAAATAGCTCTCTTAAAAAGCAGCTTGACGAAGCTAATATCAAATTGCAGGAGTTTGGAAGGATTGAACGAGGATTAAAAGAAACTTTCCTGAAAGCTCAAGAAACTTCTTCGCAGGCGGTAGAAGAAGCAAGAAAGAGAAGTTCAATTATAATTAAAGAAGCCGAAACAAAAGCTGCTCGGATTTTGGAAAAAGCAAGACAAAGCGCAAATGAAATAAAGAATTCCGTTATGGAACTGAGGGAAGAGAA
>Ga0307418_1000287_pt1 | contig 15281 bp, 14 predicted proteins | sample SalMarWE160220MG_2_FD_202160 | JGI IMG/M metagenome (GOLD analysis project Ga0307418, IMG submission 202160) | Salt marsh sediment microbial communities from the Plum Island Ecosystem LTER, Massachusetts, United States - WE1602-20 | ecosystem: Environmental > Aquatic > Marine > Intertidal zone >...
GGATCACGGGGGCCTGGCAACAGTCCATTGCGTGCATCACGCCCGCGACGAAGCCGAGGTCGACAACGTCGAATCCACCGATGGCGTAACCGTGCTCGTAGGCATGCCGCAGCATTGCCTTCATATCGACCAGGGCCATGTGCACCCCCCTTTGTCGCACCGGTGATCGCCCGGGGAAATGGCATGGCATTATGCAAACGGCATTGGTTTAATTCTAGTTTAAATATTTAAACAAATTATTAAACTATCGTTTATGTCTATCCGTCGTATCACGCTGCATCAACTCCGCGTCTTCGATGCCCTGGCGCGCCATCGCAGCGTCAGCCGTGCCGCTGCCGAGTTGCACCTGACCTCGTCTGCCGTCTCGATCCAGTGCCGGAAACTGGCCGACTCACTCGGCCATCCACTGTACGAGATGGCCGGCAAAGAGCTGCAACTGACATCCGCCGGCAAGGTGCTGAGCCGGTCTTGCCAGGATGTGCTGGATCGCCTGGAGCAAACGGCGCTGGAACTCGACGACCTGCACGGTCTGGTGCACGGCAGCCTGCGCCTGGCCATCGTCACCACCGCCAAGTATTTCGGCCCCCGCCTGCTTGGCGTCTTCAGCCGAGAGCATCCCAACGTCGAGGTCACGCTGTTCGTCGGCAATCGCGAACAGTTGCTCGAACGCTTGGCCGCCAACCGCGACGATCTCTATATTCTCGGAAGGCCGCCGGAACGCTCGCGAGCCGCCGCCGAACCGTTTGCGGAGAACCGCCTGATCATGGTCACCTACCCGGATCACCCATTGGCAAGCGAGACCGATATCGCGCCCGAACGGCTCGACGGCCTATCGTTTATCCTGCGCGAGGAGGGTTCCGGCACGCGGCTCGTCGCCGAATCCTTCTTCGATGAGTACGGCATCATTCCGCGCATGCGCATGGAACTGGGCAGCAATGAGGCGGTGAAACAGAGCATCGCCAGCGGCCTGGGCGTCACCTTGTTGTCGGAGATGACCGTGCAGGCGGAGCTGGCCGCAGGCACGCTGGTGCGCCTGGACGTGCGCGGCTTCCCGCTGAGTCGGCAATGGTTCATTGCCCATCCCAGAGGCAGGCGCCTGAACCCGATAGCAACGGCATTCCGGCAACTTCTGTTCGACTCGGCTACGAATCTGAACAGGGGCTGATGCCAGCGTCAGCGTTGGGTTTCAATCAGCTCGATGGCATAGCCGTCCGGATCGCGGACGAAGGCGATGACGGTGGTGCCGTGTTTCATCGGCCCAGGCTCGCGCGTGATCACCCCGCCCCGCGCACGGATGCGCTCGCAGGCCTGATGAATGTCGTCGACGGCGATGGCGATATGGCCGAAGCCGTTGCCGAGCTCGTAGGATGCCACCTCCCAGTTGTGGGTCAGCTCGATCACCGCCGTCTCCGACTCATCGCCATAGCCGACAAAGGCCAGCGTGAATTTTCCCTCCGGATAGTCCCGGCGGCGCAACACATGCATGCCGAGCACCTCGGTGTAGAAGGCAATGGACCGTTCGAGATCGCCGACCCGGATCATCGTGTGCAACAGACGCATGATTACCCTCCCTTGACCGTCGCATCGAAGCGGCGGCGGATGGCCTCGACGCGCTTGCGGTTGACCCCGAAATCCGAATAGCCGACGCGCGAGGCCGAACGCACCTGGATCAGCTTGGCATCCGCCGGGGCATAGAACTCGACATCGTCGACGAAGCGCATCCAGCGGGTGGTGTACTCGGCATGCAGATAATCCGGGGTCTGCTGCACGATCTTGGCGCCATACATGCTCGTAATCGCCCTCGCCAGCCGGGACATCGCCGCCTGGCGCGAGCCGGTGTAGGCGAAGGGCGCAATCGCATGCGTCTTGTCACGATCCTGAGAACAGACGCAGTTCGGAGAGGACGGGCAGGGCTGCAGCCGGCCATGGTGCACGCCCAGGCCCTTGGGCATCGGGGCGGAGCAGCCCGCCAGCAGCAGCCCGGTCACCATCGATCCATACAGCATCGTCATCGGCAGCCTCATGCATTCCCCCCCCACGCCGTCACCATGCCGGACGTATCATGCAATGTAGCCCCGTACAGCGCTGTGGCAAGTTGTGGGAGGACACGATGCTCAAACCGGAGACAGGCATGAAACGGATCGCACTGGCGACGGTATCCACCATCATCGCATCGACGCTGTTTGCGCGCGCGTTGTCGGCGCAGAATTATGTCCCCGGCATGGGTGGGATCATGGCGGCGACGCAGATGCGCTATACCAAGCTCTGGTTCGCCGGTCAGGCCGGAAACTGGGCGCTGGCCAACTACGAGTTGGGCGAAATCAGGGAAGGGTTCGAAGACGCCGTGGCCTACCATCCCGTGTTCGGGGGAATCCCGGTTTCCGCGCTGCTTCGTCGTTTCACGACCAAACCCCTGGCCAAGCTGGGCGCGGTCATCCGCGACAAGGACAGTGCACGCTTTACAACGGCATTCGACCAACTGACCCACGCGTGCAATTCCTGTCACCGGGCAGCCGCCCACGGATACATCGTGATCCGGCGCCCGCGCGCATCACCCTTCCCCGACCAGGATTTCTCCGTCCAATCGAATCAGGGGCGGCCCGAGGCCGCCCCTGATCGTTTCAACCTGAACAGGTATCAGTAATCGCCGAACTTGCCGTTCTTCACCGTCATGAACAGGGCATGTGCCGCTTCCTTGCCGTGACCCTTGATCAGGTTCCGGTACTGCATGGTCATCAATCCTTCCTTGGATTTCCACTTTGCGATGGAATTGGCAACCCTGCGCTCCTTAAAGCCGGCTTCGAAGTCCTTGGCCAGCGTAGCCTCATCGCCATACTTTTCTGTCACCGTCTTCCAGGCGGGCCCGACCTTATCATGATCAATACTGTGGCAGGTCGCGCATTTTTTGGTATCGAAGGTATTCGCCGTCGTCGACATGGCCACAGGCTTTGAAGACGACACCTCAGGCTTTGGAGCCGGTTTGGGCGCCGCTGCCGCTGGCTTGGCAGTCGCCGGGGGGACGGAGGATGTTTCCGCCGGCGGTGTGGGCGGCTTGGACGTCATCGCCACCGGGGCTGCCGGCTTCGGTGCAGGTGTTTCCGGTTTGACGCTCGTCGTCGCCGGGGGCGCGGGCTTGGCCGTCGGTGCGGGCGCCGGCTGCATGGCGGCCGGGGCCTGCTCCTGCACCGGGGTCTTTGACTGCTGCTGACAAGCCGCCAGAACCAGAGCGGCGGCGGCGAAAAGGATCATGGACATGAATCTTGCAGACATGGTTGGCCTCCTGTTCCTCTGAACATAGACAAAAAAAGGGGCGCCCGCAGGCGCCCCCTTCTCGAACATGCGGCTTATGCCGCTTCTTCTCCGCTACCTTCTTCTCCGCTACCTTCGTCAGCGCTTATCTCCTCCGACGGCTCCTCTGCCCCTTCATCCACGTACACCCCAAGCTCCGCCTCCAGTTCATGGCGTCGGACGTACTCCTCTTCCTCGCTCACGACCTCCTGTTCGACCTCCGGCTTCGGAGCCAGGCGCGCAGCAAGACCGGTGCCGGCCGGCAGCAGGCGGCCGAGGATGACGTTCTCCTTCAGGCCGTGCAGCCAGTCGACCTTGCCGGCCAGTGCCGCCTCGGTGATCACGCGCGTCGTTTCCTGGAACGAGGCCGCAGAGATGAACGACTCGGTGTTCAGCGACGACTTGGTGATGCCGAGCAGCACCGGCTCGAAGGTCGCGGGCACCTTGCCCTCGGCCTCCAGATCGCGGTTGACCGCCAGCGCCTGCCGCCGCTCGACCTGCTCGCCGGCCACGTAGTTCGACGAGCCAGGCTCGATGACCTGCACCTTGCGCATCATCTGGCGCACGATGACCTCGATGTGCTTGTCGTTGATCTTCACACCCTGCAGACGGTAGACCTCCTGCACCTCGTCGGTCAGGTACTTGGCCAGGGCCTCGACACCGAGCACGCTCAGGATGTCGTGCGGGGCGGGCGAGCCTTCCATCAGGCGGTCACCCTTGCGCACACGATCACCTTCCTGCACGGTGATGTGGCTGCCCTTCGGCACCTGGAACTCGATCCCATCCGACCCGTCATCCGGCTCGATAATCACCCGGCGCTTGCCGCGGATATCCTTACCGAAGCCGATCGTGCCGTCCTTCGGGGCGATGAAGGCCAGGTTCTTCGGCTTGCGCGCCTCGAACAGTTCCACCACGCGCGGCAAGCCGCCGGTGATATCCTTGGTCTTGCCGGCCTCGCGCGGGATCCGCGCCAGCACATCACCGGCCTTGACGTCATCGCCATTGTCGACGTTCAGGATCGCACCCGGAGACAGGAAATAGCGGGCCGGGGCATGCGTACGCGGCAGCGTGATCGGCTCGCCCTCCGGGTTCTTCGGATCGATCAGCTGGATCTGTGAGCGCAGGGTTTCGCGCCGCGTATCGGTCTGCTGGATGACCACACGGTTGGACAGACCGGTCACATCGTCGGTCTCCTCGCGCATGGTGCGACCATCCTCCAGGTCAACATAGCGGATCTTGCCGTCCACTTCCGCAATCAGCGGCATCGTGTACGGATCCCATTCGGCCAGCTTCTGACCGGCCTTGACCTTGTCGCCATCCTTGACCATCAGCCGGGCGCCGTACGGTACCCGGTGACGCTCGAGATCCTTGCCACCCTTGTCGGCGATGACGATCTCGGCGTGTCGGTTGATGACGATGTCTGCACCATTGCTGTCGCGCACCTGCACGGCCTGCAACACCTTGGCCGTACCCGTGAACTTGGACTCGACATGGGCCTGCTCGGCCGAACGCGAGGCCGTGCCACCGACATGGAAGGTCCGCATGGTCAGCTGCGTGCCGGGCTCGCCGATGGACTGGGCGGCGATGACGCCGACCGCCTCACCGATGGACACCGGTGCGCCGTGGGCCAGGTCGCGGCCGTAACAGGTGGCACAGATGCCTTCCTCGGCCTCGCAGGTCAGTACCGAGCGGATGCGCAGGCTTTCGACACCGGCTTCCTCGATCTTGTCGGCCAGCTCCTCATTGACCATGGCCCCGGCCGGTGCGATCTCGGCACCGGTCAGCGGATCCTCGGCCGCCTCGAGCAGCACCCGGCCAAGCGCCCGCTCGGCCAGCGACTCGATAATCTCGCCGCTGTCGACCAGCGCCGTCACCGTGATGCCGTTTTCGGTGCCGCAATCCTGGATGCGCACCACGGCATCCTGGGCCACATCCACCAGACGGCGGGTCAGGTAGCCGGAGTTCGCGGTCTTCAGGGCGGTGTCGGCCAGGCCCTTGCGGGCGCCGTGCGTGGAGATGAAGTACTGCAGCACGGTCAGGCCCTCGCGGAAGTTCGCCGTGATCGGCGTCTCGATGATAGAGCCATCCGGCTTGGCCATCAGACCACGCATGCCGGCCAACTGGCGGATCTGCTGCGCCGAACCACGCGCGCCGGAATCGGCCATCATGTATACCGGATTGAAGGTCTTCGTCGTTTCCTTCTCGCCCTTGGCCGAGGTGACCTCCTCGGTGGCCAGGTTGGTCATCATGGCGCGAGCCACGCGCTCGGTGGTGTTGGTCCACAGGTCGACGACCTTGTTGTAGCGCTCGCCGGCGGTGATCAGACCCTCGGCATACTGGCGCTGCACCTCCTTGACCTCCTCCTCGGCCTTGTGCACGAGGGCCTCCTTCTCGGCTGGCACCACAACATCGGCCAGTGCGAACGACGAACCGGACAGCGTGGCGTAGGTATAGCCGAGGATCTTGATGCGATCGGCGAACAGCACCGTAGCCTTGTTGCCGGCCTCGCGGTAACAGCGCTCGATGAGGACACCGAGGTCTTTCTTGGTCAGCTCATGGTTGATCACCTCGAACGGCAGGGCCTCCGGCAGCACCGTGGACAGGATGGCACGTCCGACCGTGGTGGCCACGCGCTCGCCGCGGATGCGGCAGGTGATGCGCGAGTGCAGGCCGGCGGCGCCGGCATCCAGAGCCCGCACTGCCTCGTCCGGTGAAGCGAAATGCATGCCCTCGCCCGGCTCGAATGGCTTCTCGCGCGTCAGGTAGTACAGGCCCAGAATCATGTCCTGGGTCGGCACGATGATCGGCCGCCCGGTGGCCGGAGACAGCACGTTGTTCGTGGCCAGCATCAGGGCGCGGGCTTCGGTCTGCGCCTCCACCGACAACGGCACGTGCACGGCCATCTGGTCACCGTCGAAGTCGGCATTGAAGGCGGTACAGACCAGCGGATGCAGCTGGATGGCCTTGCCCTCGATCAGCACCGGCTCGAAGGCCTGGATGCCCAGGCGATGCAGCGTCGGTGCCCGATTCAGCATCACCGGATGCTCATGGATGACCTCGGCCAGGATGTCCCAGACCTCCGGAATGCCCTGTTCAACAAGCTTTTTGGCACCCTTGATGGTGGTTGCCAGCCCCCGAATCTCCAGCTTGTGGTAGATGAAGGGCTTGAACAGCTCCAGCGCCATGGTCTTGGGTAGGCCGCACTGGTGCAGCTTCAGCTCCGGGCCGACGACAATGACCGAACGTCCGGAATAGTCGACGCGCTTGCCCAGCAGGTTCTGGCGGAAACGCCCCTGCTTGCCCTTGATGACATCGGACAGCGACTTCAGCGGCCGGCGATTGTTGCCGGTGATCGGCTTGCTGCGGCGCTCGTTGTCGAACAGCGCGTCGACCGCCTCTTGCAGCATGCGCTTCTCGTTGCGGGTGATGATCTCCGGCGCATTCAGCTCCAGCAGACGGCGCAGGCGGTTGTTGCGGTTGATCACCCGGCGGTACAGGTCGTTCAGGTCCGAGGTGGCGAAGCGGCCGCCATCCAGCGGCACCAGCGGGCGCAGCTCCGGCGGCAGCACCGGGATGATCTCTAGCACCATCCACTCGGGGCGATTGCCCGATCCGATCATGTCCTCGATGGTGGACAGGCGCTTGGTCAGCTTGGTCAGCTTGGTCACGGCGTTGGTGGCGGCGATCTGCGCACGCAGGCTGCGGCTCTCCTCCTCCAGGTCGATGCCACGCAGCATCTCGCGCAGCGCCTCGGCACCCATGCCGCAGCGGAACTCCTCGCCGTATTCCTCGAAGGCCTCGATGTACTCCTCCTCGGACATGATCTGGTGCTGCTCGAGGCTGGTCAGACCCGGATCGAGCACCACATAGGACTCGAAGTACAGGATGCGCTCCAGATCCTTCAGCGACTTGTCGACCAGCAGGCCGATGCGGCTGGGCAGGGACTTCAGGAACCAGATGTGCGCCACAGGTGCCGCCAGCTCGATGTGGCCCATGCGCTCGCGGCGCACCTTCGACTGAATGACCTCGACGTTGCACTTCTCGCACACCACCCCGCGATGCTTCAGGCGCTTGTACTTGCCGCACAGGCACTCGTAGTCCTTGATCGGGCCGAAGATCTTGGCGCAGAACAGGCCGTCCCGCTCCGGCTTGAAGGTGCGGTAGTTGATCGTCTCGGGCTTCTTGACCTCGCCGTAGGACCAGGAGCGAATCTTCTCCGGGCTGGCCAGGCCGATACGCAGACCATCGAAGTCCTCGATGCTGCTCGGCTTTTGGAACATCTTCAGAAGTTCTTGCATGGCTGTTATCTCCTCAGTTCCCGGCCGGCTTCTTGATCATGTCGATGTCGATCGCCAGCGCATTCAATTCCTTCACCATCACGTTAAACGACTCGGGGATACCGGCATTGAACTGCATGTCCCCGCGCACGATGGACTCGTACATCTTGGTACGGCCCTGCACGTCGTCACTCTTCACCGTCAACATTTCCTGCAGCGTGTAGGCGGCGCCGTAGGCCTCGAGCGCCCACACCTCCATCTCGCCGAAACGCTGACCGCCGAACTGCGCCTTGCCGCCCAGCGGCTGCTGGGTGACCAGCGAGTACGGGCCGGTCGAACGGGCATGAATCTTTTCGTCGACCAGGTGATGCAGCTTCATGATGTACATGTGGCCGATGGTTACCGGCCGGTCGAACGCTTCACCCGTGCGGCCGTCGTACAGGGTCGTCTGCCCGGTTTCCGGCAGCCCCGCCAGCGCGAACATGCGACGCATGTCCTCCTCGTTGGCGCCATCGAACACCGGGGTGGCGATGGGCACGCCGCGGGTCAGGTTGCCTGCCAGCTCCAGCACATCGGCCTCGGCAAGGCCCTTGATGGCCTTGGTCGCCTGCTGGTCCTCCTCATAGGCCTCGAGCAGGAACTTCTTCACATCCGCGGCTTTGTTCTTCGCCGTCAGCATGGTGTCGATCCGGCGCCCCAGCTCGCTGGCGGCCCAGCCCATGTGTACCTCGAAGATCTGGCCGATGTTCATACGCGACGGCACACCCAGCGGGTTCAGGCAGATGTCGACCGGCGTACCATCGGCGGCGAACGGCATGTCCTCCTCCGGCACGATCACCGAGATCACGCCCTTGTTGCCGTGGCGGCCGGCCATCTTGTCGCCCGGCTGCAGCTTGCGCTTCACCGCCACGAACACCTTGACCACCTTCAGCATGCCGGGCTTGAGCTCCGAGCCCTCGCGCACCTTGGCCACCTTCTCCTCGAAGCGGGACTCCAGGCGTGCGCGCTCCTTGTCCATGCCCTCGAGGATGCCGCCCACGCGGGCATTGATCGCATCGTCCTGCACCGACACCGAGGTCAGATCACGCAGCGACAGTTCGGACAGATGCGATGCGGCAATGGCGTCGCCCTTCTTCAGACCCTTGCACTTGGCGGCCTTCTGGCCGATCAGCAGGCCGTGCAGGCGTTCGATGACATTGGCCTCCAGGATACGGCGCTCCTCTTCCTTGTCGGCATAGAGCTGCTCGATCTCCTGTTCCTCGATGGCCTTGGCGCGGGCATCCTTCTCATCGCCGCGGCGGGTGAAGATCTGCACGTCGACAACGACACCCTCCTCACCCGGCTTGACGCGCATCGAGGTGTCGCGCACATCGCTGGCCTTCTCTCCGAAGATCGCACGCAGCAGCTTTTCCTCCGGGGAAAGCTGGGTTTCGCCCTTCGGTGTGATCTTGCCGACCAGGATGTCACCGGGATTGACCTCGGCGCCGATGCGGGCGATGCCGGACTCATCCAGATGGCGCATGGCCTCCTCGCCGACGTTCGGAATATCACGGGTAATCTCCTCGTCGCCGAGCTTGGTCTGGCGCGCCACGCATTCGAACTCCTCGATGTGGATCGAGGTGTACACATCCTCGCGTACCAGCTTCTCGGAGATGACGATGGCGTCCTCAAAGTTGTAGCCGCGCCACGGCATCAGTGCCACCAGCACGTTGCGGCCCAGCGCCAGCTCGCCCATGTCGGTCGACGGGCCGTCGGCGATGATGTCGCCCTTGTGCACGGCCCCACCGACCTTGACCAGCGGCCGCTGGTTGAAGCAGGTGTTCTGGTTGGAACGGCGGTACTTGAACAGGCGGTAGATGTCCACGCCCGGTTCGCCTTCGATCTGCTCGTCGTCATTGACGCGCACGACGATGCGACTGCCGTCCACGCGCTCGATGATGCCGCTGCGGCGGGCCACCATCGTGACCCCCGAATCGCGGGCCACCTCGCCCTCCATACCGGTACCGACCAGCGGCTTCTCCGAGCGAATCAGCGGTACGGCCTGGCGCTGCATGTTCGAGCCCATCAGCGCGCGGTTGGCGTCGTCATGCTCCAGGAACGGAATCAGGCCGGCGGATACCGACACCAGCTGCGACGGCGACACGTCCATGAAATCGATGTCGTCGGGCGCGGCCATCACAAACTCGCCGCTCTGGCGGCACTGGATCAGGTCGGCGGTGAAGCGGCCCTTGTCGTCCACCGTGGCATTGGCCTGGGCAATCACGTGCCGGTGCTCGTCGATGGCCGACAGGTAGACGACCTCGTCGGTCACATGCCCGCCGGTCACCTTGCGGTACGGCGTCTCGATGAAGCCGAACTCGTTGACCTTGGCATAGCAGGACAGCGAATTGATCAGGCCGATGTTCGGACCTTCCGGGGTTTCGATCGGGCACAGGCGGCCGTAATGCGTCGGGTGCACGTCGCGCACCTCGAAGCCGGCGCGCTCGCGCGACAGGCCGCCGGGGCCCAGCGCGGACAGGCGGCGCTTATGCGTGACCTCGCTCAGCGGATTGGTCTGATCCATGAACTGCGACAACTGCGAGGAGCCGAAGAACTCCTTGACCGCGGCGATCAGGGGCTTCGCGTTGACCAGGTCGGACGGCATCATCTCGGAGAGTTCGCCGGAGCTCAGACGCTCGCGGATGGCGCGCTCCATGCGTACCAGGCCGAGGCGGATCTGATTCTCCAGCAGCTCGCCGACCGAACGCAGGCGGCGGTTGCCAAGATGGTCGATGTCGTCGACCTCGCCCAAGCCATCGCGCATCTGTATCAGCATATCGAGCGCCAGCAGGATATCCTCGACGCGCAGCGTACCGTGCTCCAGCGGCACCTCATCATTGCTGATGCCGAGCCGGCTGTTCAGCTTCATGCGTCCGACACGCGACAAATCGTAGCGGGATGCATCGAAGAACAGCGATTCGAACAGGGCCTTGGCGGTTTCCACCGTCGGCGGCTCGCCCGGGCGCATCATGCGGTAGATCTCGACCTGCGCCTCCTCCTTGCTCTGCACCGTGTCCAGGCGCAGCGTGTCCGCCAACCACGGACCGCGGCGGAACGGGTCGATGAACAGGCAATCGAACTGCTTGATGCCGGCGCCGCGCATCGCCGCCAGCGTCTCGTCGCTGATCTCGACATTGTGGTCGACCAGGATCTCCCCGCCTTCGACGACGATGGGCTCGGCCGTGACCTCGCCGAGGATGGTCTCTTCCGGCACGTCGATCCATTCCACCTTGGCCTCGCTCATGCGCTTGATGGCCACCGGCGTAAACTTCTTGCCCTCGGCCACGACCCGTTTGCCGTCGATCTTGATCGTGGTGACGGCGCGGCTGCCCAGGAACTGCTCGGGAATGAATTTGACCTGCAGGCCGCCCTTGCCAAAGCGGTAGGTGCGGCGCTCGTAGAAGCGATCCAGGATACCCTGGACGTTCAGGCCCAGTGCCTTGAGCAGGACACCCACCGGCATCTTGCGGCGCAGGTCGATGCGGAAATTGATTTTGTCCTTGATGTCGAACTCGAAATCCAGCCACGAGCCGCGGTATGGGATCATGCGGGCATTAAACAGGTACTTGCCCGACGCATGCGACTTGCCGCTGTCGTGATCGAAGAACACGCCCGGGGAGCGGTGCATCTGCGACACGATGGCACGCTCGGTGCCGGTGATGATGAACGAGCCGTGTTCGGTCATCAGCGGAATCTCGCCCATGTACACGGACTGATCGCGAAACTCGCGCACCTTGCGACGGGCGGACTTGTCGCCGTCATTGTCGAAGATGGTCAGGCGCAGATTGACCTTGACCGGCAATGCGTAGGTCAGGCCGCGCTTGCGGCACTCATCCAGGTCGTAGCGGGGCGGGCTGTACTCCAGCGTCTCGAAGCTCAGTTCCGCATTGCCGCTGTAATCCTTGATCGGGAATACGCCGCGGAACACGTCCGCCAGATGCGAGCCGTTGGTGTCGGTCTTGCCGCCGCCAACGCCAACGAAATCGCGATAGGATTCCGTCTGCAACTGCAGCAGGTTCGGCATGGAAATGACCGAATGGATGCTACCGAAATTCTTGCGAATGCGCTTGACTGATGCTTGCTTACCCATGTGTTTGACCCCGGACCTATGAATTCAATTCAGAGATGCGAAAAGGCCAAACCCCGGCAGCCGTCGGCCGCCGGGGATTGACCCTCCATTGCGCGTTGCTGATGCAACAAAACCTGGCTTACGCCCGATTACTTCAGAGAGACCTTCGCGCCGGCCTCTTCCAGCTTCTTCTTCAGCTCCTCGGCTTCGTCCTTGGCCGCGCCTTCCTTGACCGGCTTCGGTGCGCCTTCGACCAGATCCTTGGCCTCCTTCAGGCCAAGGCCGGTGATCTCGCGGACCGCCTTGATGACCTTGATCTTCTCGGCGCCGACTTCATCCAGCACCACGTCGAACTCGGTCTTCTCCTCGGCAGCGGCAGCGCCAGCGCCACCGGCAACCGGCGCGGCGGCCACGGCCACCGGCGCGGCGGCGGAAACGCCGAACTTCTCTTCCATTGCCGACACGAGCTCGGACAGCTCCAGCACGGTCATGTTCCCGATCGCGTCGATCAACTCGTCTTTCGTCAAACTCTTAGCCATGATCAATACTCCTCTTGCTTATATTTGGTACGGCCGTCTCAGGCGGCCTGTTTCTGGTCGCGGATGGCAGCCAACGTACGCACGAACGAGGACGGAACCTCGGACAGCGTGCGCACGAACGCGCCGAGCGGTGCCTGCATCGAACCCATCAGCTGGGCCAGCAGAACCTCACGCGGCGGCAGGCTGGCAAGCGCCTTGATACCTTGCGGATCGATGAATTTGCCTTCGAGCAGGCCACCCTTCACCTCGAAACGCTCATGTTCCTTGGCGAACTCGGAAATGGCCTTGGCCATCCCGACCGGGTCACTGCCATAGGCAATGGCGACCGGACCGCTGAACAACTCCTCCGCAGCCTTGAACTCCGTACCCTCGGCGGCACGGCGCGCCAGCGTGTTCTTCACAACCTGAAGCGACACATTATGCTGGCGAAGGCGGCGGCGAAGATCGCCCATCTCGGCAACGGTCAACCCGCGATAGTGCGTGACCACGCCCGCGCTGGCCTGCAGCCAGGCGGAATGGAGGTCATCGACAACGCGTTGCTTGTCTTCCCGTTTCACTTCTACCCCCTTGCAAAATCCGACCCGCGCAAGCAGAGACTTACTTACCCCATCTATGCAGGATGACCGAGGTCGATTAAGCCGGCGGACCGGCTCCTGCAGTCTTGGACGGATCGTTCTTCAGCGCACCGGCTGTTGCCAGCCGACCCGCTATCTCTTCAAAGCCTTACGGCAGCGACGCCACATCGACCCGGACACCGGCGCCCATGGTCGAGCAGATGGTCATCTGCTGCATATAGCGGCCCTTGGCCGCCGAAGGCTTCATACGATTCAATTCGGCGATCAACATCTGCACGTTCTCGACCAGCTTGGCGCCGTCGAACGAGCGCTTGCCGACCGGGGCATGCACGACGCCGCCCTTGTCCACGCGCACCTCGATCATGCCGGACTTGATCGCAGCCACGGCCTTGCCGACATCCATGGTCACCGTACCGAGCTTCGGGTTCGGCATCAGTCCGCGCGGACCGAGCACGCGCCCGAGCTTGCCGATCTGGCCCATCATGTCCGGCGTGGCCACCACGCGGTCGAATTCCATGAATCCGCCCGTCACCTTCTCCACCAGATCCTCGGCACCGACGATATCGGCTCCGGCCTCGGTGGCTTCGTCGGCCTTCGCACCCTTGGCGAACACGGCCACGCGCACCGTCTTGCCGGTGCCGTGCGGCAGGGCGATCGAACCGCGCACCATCTGGTCGGCGTGACGCGGATCCACGCCCAGCTTGATGGCGATATCGACGGACTCATCGAACTTGGCGGCCGGCTGTGCCAGCACGGCCTGAACCGCATCCTCGACGGTGACCGGCTCGCTCGGCAGGGCGGAGTGTGCCTCTTTCATGCGTTTGGAAAGTCTAGCCATCATTCCCTCCCTTAGCCTTCGACCACTTCGAGGCCCATCGACTGGGCCGTGCCCTCGACGATGCGCATCGCTGCATCGATATCGTAGCAGTTCAGATCACGCAGCTTGGTCTCGGCGATCTCGCGCACCTGGGCCTTGCTGACCTTGCCGACCTTGTCCTTGTTCGGGGTTGCGCTGCCCTTCTGGATCTTGGCGGCCTTCATCAGCAATGCCGAGGCTGGCGGGGTCTTGATGATGAAATCGAACGACTTGTCCTGGTAGACGGTGATCACCACCGGCAACGGCATGCCGGCCTCGATTTCCTGCGTGCGGGCGTTGAACGCCTTGCAGAATTCCATGATGTTGACGCCGGCCTGACCCAATGCCGGGCCGACCGGAGGCGCAGGGTTGGCCTTGCCGGCCGGCACCTGCAGCTTGACGTATTTACTTACTTTTTTAGCCATGTGTCCTTCCTTTAACCCTTCTCGACCTGGACATAGTCGAGTTCCACGGGTGTCGGCCGGCCGAAGATGCTGACGCTGACCTTCAGCTTGGCCTTCTCTTCATGCACCTCTTCCACGATACCGTTGAAAGAGGCAAACGGTCCGTCGACGACGCGTACGGCATCGCCGATTTCGAACATGATCTTGGGCTTCGGACGCTCGATGCCCTCCTCGATCTGGCGGCGCAGCGCTTCGACTTCGCGTTCCGGCATCGGCCGCGGCTTGCCGCCGGCGCCCAGAAAGCCACTGACCTGGCGGGTGTCCTTGACGACGTGCCAGGTGCGGTCGTCCATGTCCATCTCGACCAGGATGTAGCCGGGAAAGAACTTGCGCTGGCTGGTCACCTTCTGGCCGGCCTTCAGCTCCACCACCTCTTCCCGCGGCACCAGGATGTCGCCGAAATGCTCGGCCAGACCTGCGCGCTGGGCATTCTCGAGGATCATCGATTTGACCTTGTCCTCGCTGCCGGAAAATACCTGCACCACATACCAATGCTTCGCCATTATGAGATCACCTTCTGTACCACCACGCCGAGCGCCGTATCGACGACCCACAGGAAAAACGCGATCAGCACCACCATGATCAGCACCATCATGGTCGCCTGAACGGTCTCCTTGCGGTCCGGCCAGACCACCTTCTTGGTCTCGACCTGCACTTCCCGCATGAATCTCTGGATATCTGCCAACCGGCTCATTGCTTCATTCCTCTCGCCCGTTGCGGCGCCTGATCGATCTCCTCTTGAGTGGCAGGCCAGGAGGGACTCGAACCCCCAACCCCCGGTTTTGGAGACCGGTGCTCTACCAATTGAGCTACTGGCCTATTGCTTAAACCTTCGTTTCCTTATGCTCGGTGTGCTTCTTGCAAAAACGGCAGTATTTGCGCAACACAAGCTTTTCGGTCGAGGTCCGCTTGTTTTTGTCCGTCGTATAGTTGCGACGCTTGCATTCCCCACAAGCCAGAGCCAACAAATCGCGCATATCCATTCTCCATTGGCACGAAGGCGGCGACAGATCACTGCCGCCGCCATACGGGCCGTATCTAATTACTTAACGATCTCGGTGACGACGCCGGCGCCGACGGTGCGGCCACCCTCACGAATGGCGAAGCGAAGCTCCTTGTCCATCGCGATCGGTGTGATCAGCGAAATCTCCATCGATACGTTGTCGCCAGGCAT
>Ga0307418_1000289_pt1 | contig 15215 bp, 8 predicted proteins | sample SalMarWE160220MG_2_FD_202160 | JGI IMG/M metagenome (GOLD analysis project Ga0307418, IMG submission 202160) | Salt marsh sediment microbial communities from the Plum Island Ecosystem LTER, Massachusetts, United States - WE1602-20 | ecosystem: Environmental > Aquatic > Marine > Intertidal zone >...
CCTCATTACCCGGATCCTGCCGGCGCGGCGGCTGCCAAAACTGGACTTCTCCGATCAGGGCATCCCTGATGCCTATCGGACCCTGGTTATCGTGCCCATGCTTCTGACTGATCAAGCTACCATTGTGAATGAGATTGAGAAACTTGAGGTCCGTTATGTGGGTAATTCGGATCACAATCTGATCTTTGGCCTTTTCTCCGATTTTTTGGATGCGCCAACAGAGACTTCCGAGCAGGATCTGCATCTGCTCTCCATTGCGGAGGAGGGGATTAAAAACCTAAACGCTCGTTACGGTGGGGACCGGTTTTACTTATTCCACCGTCAGAGAACCTGGTGCGAAACGGAGGGTAAATTTATCGGCTGGGAGCGAAAACGCGGCAAATTGGAAGAACTAAACCGCTTGCTGCTGGGACTCCGCAGTGAGGATGAACCTTCCATCCTTTACGTTGGTGAGGTCAACCATTTAACTGACATCCGTTTTGTGATCACACTGGACAGTGATACCCAGCTTCCACGCGACAGCGCCAGACGCATGATCGAAACGCTCGCCCATCCCCTTAATCAGCCCCGTTTCGATGAAAAAGGACAGATCGCTCAGGGTACCTATACTCTCATCCAGCCCCGGGTGAGCCCGGCCCTCCCCAGCGCAGTTGCCTCGATCTTCAGCAGGATCTACACGGATCCGGTTGGGACTGATCCTTATACCAAGGCAGTCTCGAACGCCTATCAGGATCTCGCTGGGGAAGGATCTTATATTGGTAAAGGCATTTATGATCCGCGCTTTTTCCAGTCCATCCTTGCTGATCGTTTCCCGGATGAGCATCTCTTGAGCCACGACTTGATTGAAGGCGCTCATGTACGTACAGGCCTGGCTACTGATATTGAGCTATTTGATGAGTTTCCTTCAGATTACATCAGCTACAGTCTCAGGAAGCATCGCTGGATCCGGGGTGATTGGCAGATAGCTGAGTGGATCTTCCCCCGGGTTCCTGACAGGAACCACAACAGGATTTCCAATCTCTTAACCATTCTCAACCGCTGGAAGATTTTCGACAATCTGAGGCGAAGCCTGGTTCCAGCGGCCAGTATTGGCGCCCTGATTATGACCTGGTTCTTCTTTAACAACCTGCAGTTCTATGTCACATTGCTGATTGGCGGTGTGATCCTGTTCCAGTCACTTACCGGACCCCTGACCTGGATCACCTCTTCCCACGGCCTGCGGTCATTTTCTTTTCGCCAGATCCGCCACGACCTGACCAGGAGTTTCGCCGAGGCGGCTATGTTTTTACACCAGGCGGGTTTGGCTCTGGATGCCATCACGCGAGTTTTCTATCGCCGGTTAATCAGTAAGAAGGGCCTGCTTGAATGGACCACCGCCCAGATGACAGAATGGGGCGCCAGAGATCAGATGAATATTTTCCAATATTATTTCTGGTTGATCTCACTGCTCAGCCTGGGTCTTGGGATCGGTTTATCTCAACTGAACCCAAAAAGCCTTCCCTACGCTCTCCCATGGTTAACCCTGTGGTTTTTCAGCCCGCTGGTTGCTTGGCTGCTGACCTCAAAACCTTCTCCCCTGCTTTCAGCCCAGCAGCTTCCCAACGGGCAGCTGCGCTCCCTTCGAATCGTTGCCCGCCGAACCTGGCGCTACTTCGCCGATTTTGTGGGGCCAGATACTGCCTGGCTGCCCCCGGATAACTATCAAGTCTCCCATAAGAACCAGCTGGCGATGCGCACCAGCCCCACCAATATAGGTCTGGGGATGTTAAGCATGCTGGGTGCGTTTGATTTCGGCTATCTGACACTGGATCAGATCATACAACGGCTCACCCATACTATGGGAACATTGAAGCGGCTCGAGCTGCACGAAGGACATTTGCTGAATTGGTACAACCTTGAAGACCTAAAACCACTCCATCCTCGTTATGTGTCTTCTGTAGACAGCGGCAATTTTATTGCCGCGCTCTGGACACTTGACCAGGGAATTGAAGAGATCCTCAAACAGCCACTGCTCAGCCCTTCAGTTCTGGATGGTTTATTAGATACGGCGGAAATCCTTCTTAAAGAATTAAAGACCGAAAATGCGGCCCCGGAAATAACTCGGGCTGCCTTGGAGCTTCTGAACACAATCCGGGAAAGACCTTCCGAGGTTATTGATCTGATTCGCATTATGCGCCAGATCCATTCTAAAGTGTCGTCACTGGCTGGACTGATGCTCGAGGTGGAAGGAGCCAGGGCTGGAGCAGCTTACTGGGCTGAACAACTTGCACGTGAGGTCTCTGCCTGGATCGAATTAATCGACCGTTATCTGGTCTGGATGGAGATCTTGTATGAACAATCAGAATCAGGGATCCGGCTGGCAGGTTTGGATAACCTGCTCAACAGCTGCCTTGATTTTGGCGGCATTCCCTCTCTGCAATCCCTGGCCGCTGGCCGGGTGGGAGGAATGGATTCATTTGATCCGGATCAGCTGATTTCCAAGATCCAGGATGACGAACTTAAAGGTTGGATGGAACGATTTGCAGAAGCCTATTCTCGCGGGAAGTGGTTTGCCGGCGAAATGACTGCTTTGGGCGAAAAGCTGCAAACTGATCTAAAAGAGTTTTCTGATGGAATCAACATGGGCTTTCTGTACGATCCGGTTCGACGTTTATTCTCGGTCGGCCACAACGTCAGCACCAACCAGCTGGATGGTTCATATTACGATTTACTTGCCAGTGAATCCCGTCTGGGAAGTTATATCGCCATTGCCCAGGGAGATGTTCCGGTCGAACATTGGCTGGCATTGAATCGACCGTATAGTTCTCACGGGCAGCATCGGGTGCTGTTGAGCTGGACTGGTACCATGTTCGAATATCTGATGCCGCTTTTACTGCAGCGGACCTTTCCCAATTCGCTGCTTGATCAGGCCACCCGGGAAGCTACAGCCCTGCAGATTTCCTATGGAAAGGCACGCAGGGTGCCCTGGGGAATCTCCGAATCGGCCTACGGTGATCTGGATTTGAATAAAACCTATCAATATAAAGCGTTTGGTGTTCCCTGGCTGGGTTTAAAGCGTGGCCTTGATGAGGATCTTGTCGTTGCGCCCTATGCATCCATGCTGGCTGTGGGTCTGGAACCCAAGGCAGTTCTTAAGAACCTTGAACGTCTCACCCGACAGGGGCTCTATAATGATTATGGGTACTTCGAGTCGATTGATTTTACCCGCAGGCCCCGGGCAGATGCGGATCCAGGTGTTATAGTGCGAGCGTATATGGCGCACCACCAGGGTATGGCTTTTCTTGCCGTGGACAATTTCCTTCATGAGAATATCATGCAGCATCGTTTCCACCAGGATGCCCGGGTGAAAGCCACTGAACCGCTGCTTTATGAACGTGTGCCGGTTTCACCTCCCGTCTATCACACCTCAATCCGGGAAGAGATCCCATCCCGTGTGGGAGAGGTTGGAATTGCCCCATCTATCAGTAAATTCGACACAGCCCAGAGCATCACACCCAAGGTGCAGCTTCTGTCAAATGGGAAGCTCTCAACGATGACAACCAACGCCGGGGGAGGTTATACCCGCTGGATGGATATGGACGTTACCCGTTGGCGGGCGGATACAACCAAAGATGCTCAGGGCTCATTCCTTTATCTGCGGGAAATGGATAGTGGTCAGGTCTGGTCGAACCTTTTTCATCCCACAGCCAGCGACCCTGATCGATATACGGCGCACTTTCCGCTTGATCGGGCTGAGTATCGCCGGCGTGATAACGGAATCGAGACCCAGACCGAATTGATCATTTCTCCGGAAGACGACGTCGAGATTCGCCGGATCACGATCACAAATCGTTCCCTGCGGAGCCGCCGGATTCAGGCAACCAGCTATTATGAACTTGCCCTGGCTTTGCACGAGGCCGATCGTCAACATCCTGCATTTAATAAACTCTTCATTCAGACAGAAGCGGTAGAGTCCAGCGAAGCGCTGCTGGCTTACCGGCGTCTCCGGAAGCAAGATGAACCGACTATCTATGCTGCCCACAGTCTCGATCTGGTGGGAGTATCTGAACCGCTCGGATTACAACACTATGAAACCGACCGGCGGGTATTTATCGGACGCGGCCGAACTCTTCGCAACCCCCAGGGGATTGAATCTGTATTGGGCAACACCCAGGGGTACGTACTTGACCCTGTCTTCTCTGTCCGCCGGGAGTTCCAGCTTCTGCCAGGCCAGAGCGTCCAGCTGATCTCATTCCTTGGTGTTGCCGGAAGCCGCCAGGAAGCCTTGTCATTGGTGGATAAGTATCATGATCCGGCAGTCGTGGAGCGGGCCTTCGAGATCGCCTGGGCTTCTGCCCAGCTTGAGCTTCGGCTGCTTCGGATCCACCCAGATGACGCTCGCAGATTTCAGAAACTTGCAGGATATATGCTCTATTCCTCATCCTACCTGCGTCCTCCTTCCGACCGCATAGAAGCAAATCATAAGGGGCAATCCGGTCTTTGGCCTTACGGCATCTCCGGGGACGTTCCAATTTTACTGGTCACGATCGCCAATGTTGGAGATCTGGGACTTGTCCGGCAAATGCTGCAAGCCCAGGCTTATTGGCGGCGGCATGGTCTGGTGACGGATCTGGTTGTCATTAATGAGGAATCAAGCAGTTATGAACAGCCGTTGATGGAGCGTTTGGAACGTTTGATCCACTCTTTCAGTATGATGGAAGGCAAGGATCAGCCAGAAGGTATCTTCCTGCTGGCAGCTGATCAGCTCCCACCTCAGGATTTGATCTTGCTTCAATCCGTGGCCAGGGTCTCCCTGGTTGCGGCCCGGGGCCCTCTGGCCCAACAGATCGGAGTGCCGTTTGAGACTGTCGAAGAACCTGATCAGCTGGTGACAAAACGGACGGAGGAGGAACCCTCCCGCCAGCTGCCCTTTATGAAACTACCTTATTTCAACAGCCTGGGTGGTTTCAGCCCGGATGGCCGGGAGTATGTTATCTATCTTGGCCCTAACACCAACACACCGGCTCCCTGGGTTAATGTAATTGCCAATCCGCTCTTTGGGACTCTTGTCAGTGAGACGGGAGCGGGATTTACCTGGTTTGGTAACAGCCAACGCAACCGCTTGACCCAATGGTCCAACGACCCGGTTCTGGATCCTCACTCAGAGGTGATCTATATTCGTGATGAGGAGAGCGGTGTCTTTTGGAATCCAACTGCCGGTCCAATTCGCGAGCGTACGGCCTACCGCATCAGTCATGGTGCGGGCTATACTCGTTTTGAGCACAACAGCCATTCAATTGAGCAGCAATTGACGGTTTTTGTACCTCTTGATCAGGCAGGAGGTGAGCCGCTCAAGATCAGTAAACTCACCCTGCGCAACGATTCCAAAAGAATTCGCAAACTCAGTATTACCCATTATGTGGAGTGGACGATTGGCGAGCAGCGTGAGGCCACCCAGCAGCATATTGTTACCCAATGGGATTCGGATTCAGGTATGATCCTCGCCCGGAATGGCTACCACTCCGACTACGGAGAAAGAGTAGCCTTTGTTGCTATCAGTCCCTCACCGGATTCCTTTACCTGTGACCGGACTGTTTTCCTGGGGCGGAATCAAACCAGCGAGAAACCAGCAGCCATGGGGCGCACTCATTTAGCTGGACGGGCAGGCGCAGAACTTGACCCCTGCGGCGCTCTGCAGACAAACCTGGAAATTAATCCGGGAGAATCCGCAGTTGTGATTTGTATATTGGGTCAGGCTGGCTCCGGGGCGGAAGCGGGTGAGCTTATCCGAAAATACCGTCAGGTTCTGGCGGTAGACCAGGCTCTGGAAAAAACCCATACTTACTGGGAGCGGCTGCTGGGTACTGTCCAGGTGGAAACCCCTGAGCTTTCGGTAGATTTCTTGCTGAACCGCTGGCTGCTCTATCAGAGTTTAAGCTGCCGGATCTGGGGACGAACAGCTTTTTACCAATCTGGCGGGGCGATCGGCTTCCGGGACCAGCTGCAGGATGTAGCTTCATTCTTGCTTGCCGACCCTGCCCTGACACGGGAGCACATCCTGCTGGCTGCAAGCCGCCAGTACATTGAAGGAGATGTCCAGCATTGGTGGCATCCGCCCGGTGGGGCTGGCATACGTTCAAGGATCTCGGATGACTTGCTCTGGCTTCCCTTTATCACAGCCCAGTATGTTCGGGTAACGGGTGATGACAGCATCCTGCAGGAGCAGATCCATTTTCTGCTTGCTCCCCAGCTGCAGCCCGGTCAGAATGAGATTTACCTGGAGCCGCAGGTCTCACTCGAAAAGGATACGCTCTTTGAACACTGCCGGCGGGCGCTCGATAAAGGCCTTACCAAGGGTCCTCACGGGCTGCCTTTGATCGGCACAGGGGATTGGAACGATGGCCTGAATCGGGTCGGAGAAGGCGGACTTGGTGAAAGTGTTTGGCTGGGCTGGTTTTTAATTGAAGTCCTGGATCGGATGGAAAATTTGGCCGGGCTGGTTGGTCAGACCGATCTGGCAGTTTTCTACCGCCAGGAATCAGATGAGCTGGAGGCATGTATCGAAAGAACTGCCTGGGATGGTGACTGGTACCTGAGGGGAACCTTTGATGATGGCAGCACCCTGGGATCTGCTGACAACCTTGAAGCCCGAATAGATTCTCTGCCTCAATCCTGGCCCTGGATCAGCGGGGCTGGTGATCCAGTTCACAAAAACAAAGCCCTGGAATCCGCCTGGCGGGAGCTTGTCCTGAAAGAAGAGCAGATGGTCTTGCTTTTCAAGCCGCCCTTTGATATCAGTAAACCCTCCCCGGGTTATATCCAGGGGTATCCTCCGGGTGTGAGAGAGAATGGCGGACAATATACACATGCTGCAGCCTGGATGGCGATGGCCTTTGCTCGCCAGGGTGATGGCAACCGGGCTGGTGAAATCCTGCGTATCCTCAACCCGATTGAACATACCCGTGAGGTTCCTGAAGTATGGCGGTACTCTGTGGAACCGTATGTTGTCGCGGCAGATGTCTATCGGTTAACCGGACGGATCGGCCAGGGAGGATGGAGCTGGTATACGGGTTCTGCAGCCTGGATCTATCGGGTCTGGACAGAAGAAGTCCTTGGTCTGAAGAAGCGGTCTGATCGATTAATCATTGATCCGGTAATCCCGGAGTGGTGGAATGGTTATAAGGTTGTTTTGCGTCATGGTGATGCGATCTACAATATCGAGGTTCAGAATCCAGATCACATCCAGCAGGGAGTTGCCTGGTTGGAGCTGAATGGAAAAAGACTGGAAGGGAAGTACATCACCCTCGATCCAGAGCCCGTGAAGCATGATCTGCAGGTCAGGATGGGAACTCAATCAAAATAATTGGGAGCCACAACAGACCCGATAAGAAATCCTCACAGATCTTTTTTTATACATAATTTCAGTGAGAGTACAAGTTCCACTAAGACCAAAAGTCGTTTTAGCCAAACTAAAAACTGGGAATGGGGTCAGAACCCGGTCATCCGTTCTCGGTTTTTCGTCTTTAAAATACCTTGCGCTGAACTGGCTCCAAGACCACGATCGGGATCTTTCGGTCCATCCTGGCCTGATACCTGACGTAATGGCGGTTCAGTCTGGTCACTAGCATCCATAGTCTGACGTAGTCCTGTTCATCGGATTGTTTCATACGCACCGGGATTTTTTTGGATCTTACCTGGATCAAGGTCTCAGGCTCTTTCAACAGGTTCTTGTACCATTGGGGATGATCAGCTTGACCCCAATTGGAAGCGACCAGGATGTAGTTGTTTCCATCCTTAAAATAGGAGAGCGGGGTGAGGTATTTCTTCCCGGATTTCCTGCCGGTGGTTCTCAGCAGCAGGAAGCGGTGATACAGCGCGTAATGTCCAATCCACCCTCTGGTTAGTTGATAGATGGTTTTATGAGCCAACATAAAGGTTTTGATCCAGGCAGATTTCATTCTTCACCTTTTATTCTGTTTTAGAGAACACCTGATCAGTGAATTAGATATCCTAATCGGGCTGGATTTTCAAGACGATCTTCGAGATAATAGTAATAAATGAAAAGGGCGATCCACTGGATCGCCCCTAGAGATATCATATACTAGGTCTTAATCGACTTGCATCTTATGACTTACCGTCTACCCAGGCCATTCCTGTTGATAACTGAGTTACTGATCACTGAATGCTGATATCCAGAGGGTAACCCAGTGCGTCATCAATAATTACATCGGGAAAGGTCTCATCCTGCTCGGGTTCGACTCCGATGCTGTGATATCCCTCCACGAACTCGGGCACGGCAAAAACCACCTCGTGCATGTACTCGCGCTGTTTAACTTCAGCGGCCAAAACGGCTTCCTGGATTGAAACCAGGCCATCTCCATTATCATCTGCACTCCGATCCACCAGAGCTTCCACAAAATAGAAAGTAAAAATCCCTCCCACAATCGGCAAGCCTTCTTCCTCGAGGCCTTTCCAGCCATATTCATCAGCATCCACTGCGGCAATCGATAGGTGAGGATTGGGATCTGAATGGATCGGATTGGTGAATTCGGCCGCGGTGCAGGAATCCACCACCAGAACACGATTATAGCTGGGGATCTGAGCCCATTGCTCCGGGAAGAAATCACTCCAATCGATATTAACCCGCATGTAAGTTCCATGCGCGGTAACGTAGAATAATACTACGTCGTTTTGATCCGCATTTTCCTCCAGCCAGTCCAGCTCAGTTTGCAGGTCAGCGCGGTCGAAGCCCTTTAGAAAATGGATCTGTCCCAACTCCCAACCCTGGTTCAGCAGGGCATCCCGCATCCTGTCCAGGTCAATATAGTCCACCAGCATATCAGTCATTCCCACATCGGAATAATCATCCTTGGCGGCCAGGACAGCGTAATATTCCACCGGGTTGTCAGGGGCGAGGGTTGGTGCCCCAGCCGGATCTTTTCCGGGCATTTCCTGGGCAGCCCCTTTCCTGATATCGCAGGCAGAGAGCAGGAGAGTGATGAGGGTTGTGAAGATAAAGAGGGACTGGATAGTTCTTTTCATTGAGTTCTCCTTGTGGTGAGAATTAATAAATAGGGGCGACGCAGTGCGTCGCCCCTATAATCTGTCCACTAATTACTGAATACTGATTACTCATAAATCTATTTAAAATCGACTTAATCCGTGTAAACCTTTTAATATACCCATGCCTCAAACTCGCTGCTCAGGTCACAGCCACAGGCGTCTTCCAGCGCTGCCCGGAGATCTTCTGTGGTGCCGTTCTGCCACAAGTTATTCTGGTAATAACTCTGCACAGCGGACATAACAGTATCCAGACCGTACTTCTTTTCCAGTTCCAGGAAAAAAAGCGGTCCGCGGCCGTATACAATAGCGCTGTATTCTGCACCGTGATATTCGCCGGCTGGTAAACCTATCGGGAGATCAGCGTTTTCTACCTGGCTCCAGCGGTATTTCCAGGAGTCCACATAACCACCTCCGTTTCCATAACGGTCCAGGTAGTAGATGTAGGTCAGATACTGCACCAGGGCTTCATCAACCCAGGGCTGGTTCTGCTGGTCATTGCCCACTATATTGTAGAACCACATATGCCCGGTTTCATGAGCCAGGGTGGATTCCAGCATCTGTTCAGACGGCATGCCATAAAGGTCTACGCCGTCCACAAATTCATCGACCACGATGCTGGTTATGCCGGGGTATTCGATCCCCAACGCCCGCATGGGAGAGCTCACAATCTCAAATTCGGTGTAGGGGTATTCTCCGATCTGGCGGCTGAGGTTTTCGATCGCATGGGTGGCAAAATCGAGCGCATAAGCCTGATTGACACCATATTCGGGACGGGTATAGACTCGCACCAGGGTGTCACCAACCCGCTTGTTAATTTCGACAAATTCACGGCTGCCTGCCACATAAAAATCACGGGCAGGTCCGCCGGCAAAGACTGTGGTTCTGGTGCTGTCTTTAATCTGCTGATCAACCACCACGCCGGAAGATGCCAGCACCAGATCAGCTGGAGCCTGGACCTGGACGATGTAAAAAGAAGCATCTGTATAAGTCAGGTCACCGTTATTCTGGGGAGTCTGGCTGTGCCAGCCGGCTTCATCATAAGCCGGGATCATGGGATAAAAGGTATCCAGCACCAGCACGTCCTCAAAATAACCATAAAGGCCGTAGTTTCCGCCCATTTCAGTGGGGATGCTGAGTTCAAAATCCATTTCCATTACCAGGGATTCCCCGGGTGGAAGGGGTTCTTTCAGGTCCACCCGCAAGGCAGTATCCTGGCTTTCCAGGGAAGGGAATATGGCGCCCCCATCCAGGGTCAGGTGGGAAACCTCGATTTTTCCACCCTGGAAGTTGGGGTAAAGCCGAAAATAGATCTCGCTCAAATCCTGATCTTCATTATTAAAGAAACGCACGATCTGGTGGCCCTTGATGGGAGAAACCAGGTCAGGGGCAATTTCCAGGGAAATATAATAGGTGCTGGCCCGGGAAAGGTCCTTCAGGGCAGCGACAGCGCTGTCGACCAGGCCGACTTTGAAGATCTCACGATCCTGCCAGTTAATCTGATCTGCCGAAGCAGGGAAGTTATACCCTTCGTAAACTGCCGGTGCTACAGTAGGAACCGGCGTGTCAGCTTGTCTGTAGAAGAGGAAGCCACCCACTCCTAACCCGAGCAGTACCAGGACCATGACAACGATCAAGATCACTCTTTTATTCATTCTTCCTCCTGAAGGAATTGGAAAAAATCCAGTGTGAAGGACATTCTTTCACACTAGTACAATCTTACCTTTATCCAGGAAGTTTTCCTATCCTCCGAGGGCAATCCTGAGGAATGGTTTTTTCCCGCTACCGGGGAAGTGGTTCTGGGAGAGGATTAAATAAATAAATCCCCTGTCAGGGGGATTTATTTAGTAAAGATTTACTTTTTAGCGATAGGAACAGGCGTACCTGCCAGATCACTGATCACATTTACAAGATCAACATCACTGGGAACAATGATCTTTGTATTATCTTTTAAAGCTTCAGCGACGGTCTCCAGTTTTTTTAGAATCTGGGCATTGCCGATAAAATATTCTTCGGCGGCGACGTTAACTGTTTTGATGGCATCTCCGTCAGCATCCGCTTTTAATCGGATCGCAGCTGCAATACCCTCTGCTTTTTTGATTTCAGCTCGCCTTTCTCCATCAGCTTTGGTTTCAATGGCTGTTGCCAGGTCAAGGGCGGCAATTTTTTCATTTTCAGCTTTAACCACTTTGTTCATGGCTTCTTGAACATCAGCCGGAGGCTCGATGCGCTGCAGCTCAACCCGGACTACATCAATGCCCCATTTGGTGACTTCTTTGGATAATATTTTTTCAACTTCTTCATTGATCAGATCTCTGTTTTCGTTGGCCTCTGTGAGGGTCATCTTGCCGATCACGGCCCTGAGGGTGGTTTTTGCCAGGGACGGTACAGAAGTAGCAAAACTATTCACGTTATAAATTGCTTTTTGGGCTTCTTCGACCCGATAATAGACCACGCCGTCAACTACTGCATTTAATTTGTCTTTGGTAATGATTGATTGTGGATCAATGTCCACCCGGCGCTCTGTGATGTTGATGCGGTACATTCTTGAGAGGAACGGCACGATCCAGTTAAATCCGGCGCTGGCCGTTTTTGAATAGCGACCCAGGAATTCGATGACTCCCACTTCTACAGGCCGCAGGATCTTTATCCCCAGGAAGAAAATAATCACTCCCAGGAATATAATCAAGGTAAATAGGTTGGGCATTTTTTTGCTCCTTCTAGTTTATTTCATTCCATTCTACTAGTGATTAGATCCCGGTATATTGGAAGCATATAAATAATCCCCGGTCGATTAGAAGGATAGCCGGATTTCCATAGTTTTCGCCCCATAAATTTTCCCGCAGGGGACTCCTTGCTTCAGCGGGGAGGGGAATGCGTGCCGGGCAATAGCCTGGTTCCCCTGTTATTGCAAACACGAACAAATGTGCTATATTTAGTTTATGGACAGCAAACGAGCGCGACATGCAACCTACAATATCAATTACCACTTCGTTTGGTGTCCGAAGTACCGGCGGACTGTTCTTGGAAAGGATGTTGCCAGACGACTTGAAGAGTTGATTTGTGAAATGACGGAGGAGCTTAAGGGCGAGTTACTCGATCTGACAATCCAGCCTGATCACGTTCACTTTTTCTGCAGTTTTCCGCCAACGATTGCGCCCTACCAGATTATGTACCGAATTAAAGGTTACTCCGCTTATGTTTTGCGAGAGGAATTTCCTTGGATTAAAAGCCGGTTGCCAAGTAAGTGGACGCGCAGTTTCTGCGTCGGTACAGCCGGTCACGTTTCTGCTGAAACAATCAAGCATTACATTCAGGCGCAAAAGGGATGTTAAGATGTTCCGCACGTACAAATACCGTCTTTACCCGACCGACGAGCAAAAACAAGCCTTGAGCGACATCCTTCAGGCCGGTTGCTGGCTGTACAATTCGGCTTTGCACTTTCGCCGCAAGCGATGGAGAGAATCGCGTCACAGTGTCACGTACTACGAACAGGCAGCGATGTGGCGCGACTGGCGCGATGAAGAACCGGATGAGAACCCACTGCGAATGTTGAATATGACGGCCGGGCAACAGGTGTTGCGCCGTCTCGATAGCGCGTTTCGCGAGTTTTTTCAAGGTAAGCGCGGATACCCTCGCTTCAAGGAATCGCCTCGCTTTAATAGTGTCAATTACAAGCCGGGCGACGGTTCCCGTATCAAGGGCTGTAAACTGTACGTGCAAAACGCCGGACTGATAACAGTTCGCTGGCACCGCTCGCTTCCAGATGGCAAGCTCAAAAACATCATCGTCCTGCGTAAATCATCTGGGTGGTACGTATGCTTGCAGGTTGAGTTGCCTGAACCTGAGCCTGGGCAACACGCTGGCCTCGCCGTTGGCGTAGACATGGGTATCACGCACGCTCTGGCGCTCAGTGATGGCACGACGTTTGACAGCCCAAAATACTTGCAGCAATCGCTCGCCAAGCTCCGTCGATTGCAGCGGAAGGTTGCTCGGCGCAAGAAAGGCAGTAAGCGCCGTCGCAAGGCGATTCAGCAATTGGCAAAGCAACAAGAGCATATTGCCAATCAGCGGCGCGACTGCTGGCACAAGGTGACGCGCAAGCTGGCAGACACCTACGGCACGATTGTGTTGGAGAATTTGAGCCTTAACTTCATGCTTCAGAACGGCAGTCTCGCCCGCTCTGCTCACGACGTGAGCCTGGGAATGTTCCGCGAATTGCTCGCATACAAGGCTATCGAGGCCGGATGCAGCATCGTGGTAGTTAACCCGGCCTACACGTCGCAAGCCTGCAGCGGTTGCGGTTGTATTGTTCCTAAGAAGCTGAATGTTCGTATTCATCATTGTCCTGACTGTGGTTTGATTCTCGATAGAGATATCAACGCCGCTCGTAATATCAAATCGGCCGGGACGCGGCCGCTGGGCGCTAACGTAGACGATTGCGTCATGCGTAGCCCAGGAAGCTCCCCGCTTTAGCGGGGAAAGCCGTCACTGAAAGATCTCCACGATCTCGGCAGCCTCGACGCTGAGCGCCATGGCAACATTTTTAGGTGTATGATACTGCTCCCAATCGCGGGCTCGGATGAATTCTTTGATCTGTAATTTTAGTTCTTCCATAATTGCTCCGATGATATAGAGATGTTGTAAGACAAAATCGACTGGAGACCGGGGACGGAAGACGGATGACGGAAACGAAGTCATTTCGTGTCAGTATTCGGTCCTCGGTCCTCCGTCCCCCGTCGTGAGCGCAGCGAACAACCGGTCTTCGGTCCTGAGCGCAATTGAGGTCGGTCCCCCAGCTTTTCTTCTCTGTCCTTGGCGCATCATAGAACCGGTCCTGATGCCGGTCCCGTTACGATTGCCCCCATATCTGGTCACTCAAATAAAATTACCTTGTTTTATTTTCCCCGCAGCTCTTTATTTTGCAATTTTCTATGCTAGAATGATACTTACCCTATTGTTCTAAAAGAGTTGAAAACGGAAGGTCCTTGCCCCGGGGCAGGGTAAATCGACCTCTATGGATATCAACGAAAAAGCGCTGCTGTACAGGGCTCAAACAGGGGATAGAAGAGCTGCTGAGACACTTTATGAGCGCTACTATCTGGACATTTATACCTATCTTTATTACCGAGTGAGTGATGAATCCACCGCCGAGCAGTTCAGCGCGGAGGTTTTTGTGCATATGATCCGCAAGCTGCCTCAATTTACCAATCACAAAATCACCTTTTTATCCTGGCTGTATGACATTGCCGGGGATCTGGTCGACCAAAAACAGCCAACCTATCAGCCGGAGTTATTTAGTGCTGCCATGCTGGGCTCTGACCAGGATTCAGAGAGTAAAACAGCCAATGACTGTTTTAAGCTGGCCATCAGACACCTCAATGACCAGGAAAAAAGGATTATAGTCCACCGTTTTGTGGAAGGCCGGTCGGTCAAGGATCTGATGAAGATCACCAACAAAAGCGAACGTGCCATTCAATCTTTGCAGCACCAGGCCTTAAAATCCCTCCAGATTGCCCTGGAAAGGGAAGAATCTTTATGATACCGCGCAGGTTCGACCGCATTTTAGATGATTGTCTATTGAGGATGGATCGGGGCGAATCCTTGATGGATATTCTGGCGGTCTATCCAACCCAGGCTGAAAAAATCAAACCCCTGCTCCTGGTAGCCATGCTCAGCAGGGCCTTGCCGCAGCCCGTTCCCGGATACACAGCCCTGCGCGAGGGTAAAAACCAGCTCCTGGCAGAAATGGCCTCCATGCAGGCCGAGGATAGTTTCCTGAAGCCCAAACCGGTGCAGCCTCCCCGCGAAAGGGTTGTGGACCGCTGGATTGGATCCCTCAAATCTTTACAGCCTGTATACCGTTTTGCCACGTTAGCCCTGGTAGTATTCCTGACTGGTGGATTTTTCACGTTATCTGCTTCCGCCTCCGGGCTGGCGGACAATATCATGCATACCTTATATTATAGTTTTGAACAGGTTGGAGACCTGCTGCTGGTTAAACCTGCTGCACCAAAACCAGTGGGGGAAAACCCGATCTTCTCAAGTGATTATCATTTGCCCGATTCTCCCCCTGATTATTCCGGCGGTTACAAGTCTTTGAGGGTTGATCAGGATCAGAAAGACAAGAATAAAACGGGGCAATCAGGAGAGCAAGTTCCGGCCCAGATTCAAAC
>Ga0307418_1000293_pt1 | contig 15082 bp, 12 predicted proteins | sample SalMarWE160220MG_2_FD_202160 | JGI IMG/M metagenome (GOLD analysis project Ga0307418, IMG submission 202160) | Salt marsh sediment microbial communities from the Plum Island Ecosystem LTER, Massachusetts, United States - WE1602-20 | ecosystem: Environmental > Aquatic > Marine > Intertidal zone >...
TTCGGGGTTACGACCTTCGAGCTCGGGTAACGGTGGACGCCTGGCACCCGCGGGATCTCAAAGGCTACGGAAGACACCCGCCCGATCTGCAATGGCCGCGGGGGGCGCGGCTCGCCCTGCAGTTCGTGCTGAATGTGGAGGAAGGCGCTGAGCGCACCGTCCTCAATGGGGATGCCGGCTCGGAGGATTACTTGTCCGACCTGCCGGGCGCCCGTCAGCTGCTCGGGCGCCGGAGCTACAGCGCCGAGGGCCACTTCGACTATGGTGCGCGGGTGGGCTTCTGGCGCATCCTCCGCCTGTTCGAGGAGCGCGGGCTGCCGCTCACCGCATTCGCCGCCGGCCGTGCCCTGGAGCTCAATCCCGAGGCCGGCGCGGCGCTCGCCGAGCTCGGTCACGAGTTGGCCGGGCACGGCTACCGCTGGATCGATTACCGGGACCTGGATGAGGAGACCGAACGGGCGCACATCGAGCGGACCTGCAGGATCATCCAAGAGACGACGGGGACCCGACCCGTCGGCTGGTACACGGGCCGGGTCAGCCCCAACACGCGACGGCTGTTGGTCGAGGTCCGCGGGATGCTCTATGACTCGGACGCATACGACGACGAGCTGCCCTATTGGCTGGTGGAAGGCGGGCGCTCGCACCTGGTCATTCCCTACACCCTCCTCACCAACGATATCCGTTACGTCGTTGCACCGGGGTGTGGGACTGCGGCGGATTTCTTCGACCTCTTGCGCGACGCCTTCGACCTGTTGTGGACCGAAGGCCAGGACCACCCGCGCATGATGAGTGTGGGCTTACATTCCCGCATCAGTGGCCACCCGGCGCGGGCGGCCGCGATTGCGCGGTTTCTCGATTACGCGGCGGACCGCGAGGGCGTGTGGATCTGCCGCCGGCGGGAGATTGCGGAGCACTGGATGCAGCGGTTCCTGCGACCGCGCTAGGGAAGCACGGATCATTCACGATGCAAGAACAACCTCGGCATATCGCACCCGCTTTCTGTCCCAGTCTCTCCCTCCTAGAAGGGGGAGGTTAGGAGGGGGGTTGGGAGCTAACGGAGGCGATTGCGTATCCTTCGGCGTCCACCCCCATCCCAACCTTCCCCGTCAAGGGGGAAGGAGTAGGGCGCCGTGCCGTTCGATTGCCCAACGGTCGGTTCCTAGACAGCCAACGGGAGCCGTCATCAAGACGATCCTGTGCTTTGGCGATTGAGCAGGTATTCGCGTGACTCAGCCTCCCTTCGCCTTCAAGACCGGCTGGCTCATCCGGCTCACCAAGGCAGTGCTGGTCTTCAGCATGGGGCTGTTTGCGTTCCTGGCCGGCGCGGGAAACATCCTCGATCCCAATGCCAATTTGGCGTTCGTCGTTCATGTGCTGTCAATGGACACCGTGTTCTCGCCCAGTCACTCGGGGTGGCGGGCGATCACGAGCTCCATCGTGCACCAGACGGTCTTCTGGGTGATCGTGGCGATCGAGCTGGTCGCAGCGGTGCTTTGCCTATGGGGCTCGGCTCGGCTCTTCGCCAACCTCAGCACGCCGGCACAAGGGTTCAACGCGGCGAAGGGGCCGGCGGTGGCTGGCCTCACCCTCGGTATTCTCCTTTGGTTCACGGGCTTCATCGCGGTCGGGGGCGAGTGGTTTCTTATGTGGCAGTCGCAGGCATGGAATGGGATCGAGGCCGCCTTCCGCTTCTCCGCCATCCTCTTCCTTACGCTGCTCTTCACGGTGGCCGAAGACCGCGACTGAGCCACTTCGGCCCCGCTGTGCCCGACTTGGGCGGCGCGGAGCACCCGGGATTTCGGCCGTGCCCTCCTGCTGCTCCAGGCGCACCCGTGGCTCGGCCCGCCAAGTCCCCCACCGGCCCAGGCGGGGGCCGCTGCCGACGGCAACAGGGATGCGTTTGCCAGGATCCTGGCGCATCCCCCCATGAATCTCGTGCAGACCGCGAGCCCGAATTGCCGTGCCGGGGCTACAAAAAACCGGGATTAAGGTCAAGACTTATATGGGGCGGTGCGGTAAATTGGGAGATGGAAGAAAGGGGGAGCGGGCAGGCGAATGCGGGGTTTCTTATGACAAGAGAATCGCTTTCCGGGAAGAAGTCGTCTGTGGTCATCGTCGATGACCAGTCGACTGGGCGCCGGATTCTCGAGCAGGTGATTCGCGGTATCGACGATGGTCTCGAGGTCCGAACCTTCAGCGATCCGTTCAAGGCCCTGAGCTGGATCCGGTCGCAGCCAACCGACCTCGTCCTGACGGACTACAAGATGCCTGCGATGGATGGTATAGCGCTCATCCGTCATGTGCGCAGCATTCCCGCCTGTTCAAACATCCCGATCATCGTCGTGACCGTGGTTGAGGACGTCCGCATCCGTTACGCAGCCCTGGATGCCGGGGCTACCGATTTCCTAAGCCGGCCGATCGATCAGTACGAATGTCGCGCCCGCTGCCGCAATCTGCTGACGTTGCGACAGCAAGAGCTGATCATCCGCAACCGCGCCAAATGGCTTGAGGATCAAGTTGCCATTGCCACCCGGGACGTGCAGGCTCGCGAGCGCGAGACCCTGCTTCGGCTTGGCAAGGCTGGAGAATATCGGGACGAATCGACAGGCAACCATGTGCTTCGGATGGCGCGTTACAGCCGCCTTATTGCCGAAGCTTTGAGCCTGCCGAGGTCTGTCTGTGAGGACATAGAGCTCGCGGCACCCATGCACGACATTGGAAAGATCGGCATTCCCGACGCGATCCTGCTGAAAGATGGGCCCCTTAACGAAAGGGAGTTCGATGTGATGAAGACCCATACCCGCATCGGGTATGAAATTCTGAGGGACAGCCCGTCGCGTCGCATACTACTCGGAGCCGTAATCGCCTTGAACCACCACGAGCGATACGACGGGCTGGGATATCCCCAGGGACTGCGAGGCGACGCAATCCCCCTGTCTGCCCGCATCGTCGCAGTGTGCGACGTTTATGATGCCCTGACCTCGGCGCGCCCTTACAAAGGGCCCTGGCCGGCATCCGAAGCCCTCAGCTATATCCGTCAACGCTCCGGCTCCCAGTTCGATCCTGCGTGCGTTGAGGCGTTCTTGAGCTGCCGACAGGCCGTGGCGGAGACACAGCAAGCCTTAAGCGACTCCGAGGCCGGGGAAAGGCCGTCAGGAGTTGGCCTCGGGGGTGTGACGGTGAAGTGCAACTCGGGGAGCGCATGATTTCCGCGACTGACCATCAGGACGGGCGCAGTCGCCGGCTTGCCCCCATCCAAGCCATACGCGCCCGGCTGCAGGGCCGCCCCGATAGTGAACACGAGCAGGCGCTAATCCGTCTGTGTGTCGGGCTGCTGATCAGCCTCTATCTCCTGGTCCACGGAGCTGCCTCAAACGATTTCGTTTGGACAACCATTATTCCTGCGGTCGCCTGTACCTTCATGGTTGTGGCGGCACTGATATTCGCCGACATCCTGATCCGACCGCAGGCGTGGGCCTTCAGGCGTAGCTGCGGCCTGGTACTCGACCTGTCGACCACGACTGCGTTGATGATCCTCGGCAGGGAGGGGACCATCTCGCTCTTTGCCGTCTACTTGTGGGTCACGTTGGGTAACGGCTTTCGGTACGGGCGGCGTTACCTGGCCGCATCGGCCATCCTCAGCGCGACAGGGTTTGCGACCGTTGTCCTTGTTTCCGACTTCTGGCGGCAGCACGCGGAAATTGCAACAAGCCTGCTGATCGTGCTCCTGGTCATCCCGGCGTACGCGTGGACTCTGATCCAGAAGCTCAACGAGTCGGCTCGGCGGGCACGGGAGGCCAGTGATGCCAAGAGCAAGTTTCTCGCGAGGATGAGCCATGAGCTGCGTACCCCGCTCAATGGCGTCATCGGAATGAGCGACCTGCTGCTGGATTCTCCGATCGACCCGAAGCTACAGGATATCGCACGATCAATTCAGGCATCTGCAACGGCGCTTCTCGGGGTAATCGAAGACGTTCTTGACTTTTCCAAGATCGAGGCCGGTCGGATCGACATTGAGAAAACGGATTTCGACCTGCACCAGCTTGCCGCGGATACGGTCCACATCTTCAAGTCGCTTGCGGAGCGGAAGGGCGTCAGGGTGCGGATGAATATCGACGTCCGCGTGCCGTTTATGGTTCAGGCTGACCCGCTGCACCTGCGGCAAGTACTGACGAATCTCTTGGGTAACGCCGTAAAGTTTACCGAGCGCGGATGGGTCGAGCTTCGGATCAAGCCGGTCACGGCCCCTTCAAATAATAATGCCAATTGTCTGCTGCGTTTTGAGGTAGAGGACACAGGAATTGGTATCCCACGTGAACATCACCAACGGATATTCGAGAGCTTTCAGCAGGCCGATAGCTCAACTACGCGACGTTTTGGCGGTACGGGCTTGGGAATAGCAATTGCGCGCCAGCTCGTCAACCTCATGGGCGGCAAAATTGGCCTGCAGAGCGAGCTGGGTAGCGGCACACTGTTTTGGTTTGAGCTGCCGTTTTTGTCCCCCATCTATACTTCCGAGGAGGCCGTACCAAGTCTTGAGGAGGAGCGCATCCTCGTTGTCGGACAGGGTCCGGTGTCCATGGCCCTGGACGAAACGCTGGCGTCCTGGAGTGCTGACTTCAAGAGGATGCCGACATGTGCAATGGCTGCAGCAGGTTTGACCGAGGACTTGGCCCAAACGCAACCGCAACCGGTTACTCTAGTGCTAGCCGTGGCCGGTGAGCTGGATTTGGATCCGGCGCAGCTGGCGGCAATGATACGCGAACACGCATCTCCGCTGCGGACTGCCCTCGTGTTGTTGAACGCAGATGGGGCCTTAGATGACGAACGGGTTCGTCTCGACCAAGGGTATTCCGCAGTTCTCTGCTCGCCGCTTTCGAGGGCAGGGCTATCAAACTTGATCCATGCCGCGCGCAGCGAGCGTCGACCACCCAATAACGTCATCTCGCTTGCGGATCACTACCAGCGGTTGGCGAAACGTGCTGACCGAAAGCTTCATATCCTCATCGCGGAAGACAACGAAACCAACCGGCACCTGCTAAGAGAAATCCTTAAGAGGGTTGGGCATGAGGTGTTGGAGGCCAAGGATGGAGAGCGGGCGCTCGACATTCTTGAAGAGCACCGGCAGGATATTGATTTGATGATTCTGGACATGAACATGCCGAATCGCGGTGGGTTGGAAGTGTTCCAAGCTCACCGTTTCCTCGCGCGGCACAAGCCGATTCCAACCATCATACTGACTGCCGACGCTACACCCGATGCCTTGGCCGCATGCAAACAGGCACGAGTCGACGCTTACCTCACCAAGCCAATGGACGCGCGCGAGCTGCTGGGGGCCGTCGCTCGACTGACGGAGCGCTCGGACGAGGCCGGCCCTGGACATTCGGATAGTCCGCGCACGGCCGTTGAGACCAAGCGGTCAACGTCCGCTCTCAGGACTACGAATCAACCCCTCGTTGATGAGAGCAAGCTGAAGGCGTTGCTCGAGCTTGGACTCGACGGGGCCTTCTTCGACGAGTTGGTTAGCGGATTTCTTCGCGACGCGGAGCGATCACTCTCTCAGCTTAGCTCGGCTGCCCAGGAGAGGGATTACCCGGAGTTTCGCGGCGCCATACACGCACTTCAAGGCAGCGCCGGTGAGCTTGGAGCCATTGGCATCGTGACCCTATGCAACGAGCTCAAGCAGTTGAAACCCTTTGAGCTCGGATCACCGCCAACCCGACGATTGATCGATGATGTCCGTCAGGTCGTATCACGAAGCGGTGTTGTCCTGACGGAGTTCGCCCGCGAACAGCGGAAAGTGATCACCTAGGGAAGCGCTGAACTGTTCAGCGCTTCACCTGAGCCAAGGATTTTCAGGTACTCTCAGGCACGTGATCGACCGAGAATGAGGCCGCCGAAGAACCGCGCCGCACGGATGGCGTCCTTATTGTTGCCGCTGGGACCATTGCTGGCTCCCCTTCCTAGGGCTTGCACCACAGATCGGGTGGAGCTGATCACAGCCAGACCGTGTGCTGCGCATGGATAGAGAGGTCGGGCGTTCAGGCCCGGCCTCCAGTCCCGCGTGTGACTTCCATGTCAGCTGCTCCTTTGGCGGTCCTCTACGGTACCTGCCGAATCAGTCGATCCGGAGCGGACTTCTTATGGTACTGCCTGGCAAGGAGACGTTCCATCATCCGCAAATCCCGCGGACCCAAGCGCAATGCGGCATCCACCCAGATTTCGACAATTGCCATCAGCTCGTCCCGCGTGATAGGGCTATAGCGATCCCGAACACGGCGCAGCGCCCGGAAGCCGTTTCGGGCACGGTTTTCCCGCTTAATGTAATCGTAGACCGCCATCTCTCCCTCACCATCCTCAACTAGGACGTCGACGAGGCCCTGCTCATACAGCTCCTGAGCTTCATAGACGTTCCCGCTGAGGATCATCTGTTCAGCCCGTTTGGGGTCGAGCCTTCGTGAGAGTAAGCTGTAAGCACCCATGCCAGGGAATAGATTGAATAGGATTTCGGGAAAACCCATTCGGGCGCCCCTCTCGGCGATCAACAGGTCGCTCGACAAAGCGGCCTCAAGCCCTCCCCCAAGTGCATCGCCCTGCACGAGGGATATAGTCGTGACGTCCTGTTCGAAATGTCGGATGTTTGCATAGAGTGCGTCAATACAGGCTCTGCCGTATTTTGTCAGAGCGATGCGATCGTTGATTTGAGCAAAACGTTTAAACAGCTCCAGGTCGCCGCCTAGGTTGAATATTTTCGGTGCACGTGAAGCAATGACATGATACTTGATACCGGCGGCGTCGGCATTGTTTTGGAGAAACCCAAACCAGTCATTCAGCTCCCTCAATAGCCGTTGCGTAAAGCAAGATCGCGGCTCCCCATGCATATAGCACCAAGCCACCTCGTGCTTGGTATCATGGTAAGTGGTGATTTGCTCAAAACGGCGGCTATCGATGCTGGTGACGTTAGTGGAAGCGACTGCGGACATAGTGTTCTCCAGATGACCTGTACAGATGGGTGACGCCCACGCGGGGCCGGAGATCGACGGAACCTGCCAACCGTCGAATAGGAGCCTAGTCGTATCCTCTGCATGGATCAAGCCACAAAGGGTGAGAGTGATCACGGTAGTCGATGGTCTCGTTTTCAGGCTATCTGATGGTGGCCACTTTTTCACAGTACTGGCTAGGGGACACCGAAGACATTTCTGGCCGGTTTGCGAAAGCCAGCGCTGTGAAAAAGCGGCTTCAGAAGAGGGGATTATTTGATGCAGACAGAAAAACCTCCTGCGAATCAATGCGGTCAGATAACCTGAAAAATCGCTACTCGCCCTCGGCAAGGTCGCAACTCATTACGTTTCAAACGGATACGGTAAGCGCCTTCGATATTCTTGATCAGGAATAGCCCAGAACCCATCGATTATTGTGCTCATGCTCACATGGGGCGGATCAAGAAGAGGTGCCCCCGGGCGAGTCGAGTTGGTTGATGGGCAACAGCGGATGGCTGAATCCACGCTGGGCAGTGAGCTCATAGAAAAGCTGGTGCGCCAGGACCGCCATGCGGTTGCGGCGGGGCTGTTTCTGGTGACTGCTATGGCCTGGTGGTATCTATTCATCGGCGCGGGTATGGACATGAAAATGGGCGCTATGGATATGCGCATGCCCATGGTGTGGTCACCCGGATACGCCACAGTCGCCTTCCTCATGTGGTGGATCATGATGGTGCCCAGCGCCGCGCCTATGATCCTGCTGTTCGCAACGGTGAACCGCAGAAGCCGCGCGACCGGCTCGCCCTATGTGCCCACGACGATATTCGCTGCGGGCTACCTTATCGCGTGGGGATTGTTCAGCCTGCTTGCCACGGGTCTGCCACTGGATCACGGGCATCGCTGCGCTGGTATTGCTGGAAAAACTGTTCCCCGGGGGCACCCATCTGGGTCACCTCAGCGGCTTGGCCTTTGCGGCCTGGGGTACACGGTTGCTTGTCTGACCGGGGTAGGACTTCAGAAAACCGGCCGCACCAGGGTCACCCGAAGGGTGGCGGAACGGTACCATCGAAGGGGTGGTCGAAGGCGCGCGTTTGTGGGGGGCGCGGCGAGGCAGGGAGAGAACCGCTGCCGCAGCAGGCGGTGCGGAAGCTGCGGAGCGTCATTGCGGGATAAAGGGCGGAGAGCGCGCAGCCACCCGGGAAGCGGGCGGCGGAGGGGACTACCACGGCGCCTGCTGGTCGAACACGTACTCGGGGTCCGGCTCTGCCATCGTTTCTCAGCCAGGAGAATCGACGCCGTCGCCCTACATGGGCTCCTGCGCGCTGGCTGGGGCTGATCTGCGTGCTCCGGGTCCTGGCCCCCCGTCCAAGAGGTGGAGCATGCCGCTCAATGTCTTCCTCGTCGTACCACTTGGACGGGTTATGCGGGTTTCGCCGAAACCTGCATGAATCAGCGCCCCCGGGTGCTTCCGCTCAATCCGGGGCCTTCCGCAGGGAGATCACCGGCCATCCGCGGGCTGCCGCGCAGCGGGCCAGCTCACCGTCGGGGTCGACGGCGACTGGGTGGTCCACACGCTCCAGCAGAGGGAGGTCGTTGTGGGAGTCGCTGTAGAAGGTACTCCCCGCCAGGTCCTCGCCCGAGGCGGCAAGCCACTGTTCGAGTCGCTTGACCTTGCCGGCCTGAAATGAGGGGACGCCCGCCACCGCCCCTGTGTAGCGCCCGTTGACCTGCTCCGGGACTGTGGCAATGAGGTTGGCCACTCCGAAGCATTCGGCGATGGGCGAGGTAACAAACTCGTTTGTCGCGGTGATGATCAGGAGCGTGTCGCCGCGGGCACGATGCCTCTCTACGAGTGCACGGGCGCGAGGGAGAATGATGGGCGCGATCTTTTCGGTGATGAATTCACGACGCCAACTCAGGAGGTCCTCTGGCCGGTTGTCACGCAAGGGCCGCAGGGAAAAACGCAGGAATTCCAGGATGTCGAGCCGCCCCTCGGTGTAGTCCCGGTAGAAGCGCTCGTTCAGGCGTTCGTAAATCTCCCGGTCGACGATCCCCCGCTCTGAGAGGTAGACGCCCCATAGATAATCGGAATCCCCGGCGAGCAGGGTGTTGTCGAGATCAAAGATAGCGAGTGCCACGGTTTTACCCCGAGTATGCTCAGCGCCACAGTTGCACTGAAAGTCGCTTGTTTCGCAGAAGGTTATGGCTGCTGCCGGTTGCTCGTTACGGGTGGGTTATGGAAGAATGCAAGAGAGCGCATCAGTGGGTATGTCACCTTGATCGACTCGGACGGTTTCAGGCCGAATGTTGGCATCATCCTGGCCAACAAGGAGCGCTGCCTCTTCTGGGGCAGGCGTGTCGGTCAGAACGCCTGGCAGTTCCCCCAGGGCGGCATCAACGCGGACGAGAGTCCACTGGAGGCCATGTTCCGGGAGCTTGAGGAAGAGGTCGGGCTGCTTGCCCATCAGGTGACCGTCCTTGGCTGCACCAAGCGGTGGCTCCGCTACCGGCTCCCCAAACGCTTCATTCGGCGCCACTGCGGACCTATCTGCATTGGCCAGAAGCAGGTCTGGTTCATGCTTCGGGTGAACTGCGGGGAAGACGCCTTTTGCCTCGACAAGTCACCCAAGCCTGAGTTCGACGCTTGGCGGTGGGTATTTTACTGGCAGCCGCTGCGGGAGGTGGTGTACTTCAAGCGGCAGGTCTATCAGCAGGCGCTCGAAGAGCTGGCCCCTCTGCTCTATCCGGAGGGCGCGCCGGTCCGACAGAGCCTGGCCGCCGGTCAGTCTCCCCTTTTGCGTCAGAAACATCGCTGAGCGGGCGGTTTCGCCGCGTGGCTCAGCTATCCCGCCCGGGTGATCGTCGGAGGGCCGGTCAAGTCTCCTATGCTCGAAGAGCTCCGCCGGATCGTTCAGGAAGTCAATGAGGCCCCGGACCTGGAGCAGGCGCTCTCCGTCATCGTGCGGCGGGTGAAACAGGCCGTCGGTGCCGATGTCTGTTCGGTCTACCTCACCGATTTCGAGGCGCGACAGCATGTGCTGCAGGCCACCGACGGATTACGACCGGAGGCCGTCGGGAGGGTGCGGCTGCCCCTCAACCGCGGCCTGATCGGTTGGGTGAGTGAGCGCGCGGAGCCGGTAAACCTCGACGACGCCTCCAGTCACCCCCGCTACCTCTTCGTGCACGAGACCGGGGAAAAGCGCTACCGGGGCTTTTTGGGTGCCCCCATCATACAGAATCGGCGGGTCCTCGGCGTGCTCGTGCTTCGCCAGCGGGAGGAGCGGCGTTTCGAGGACGACGAAGTCACCTTCGTCATGACGCTTGCCTCCCAGCTGGCGGGGGCCATCACCCATGCCCGCGCGAGCGGCGAGCTCGCGAGGCTGCAAGAGCCCGGGGTGCTTCCCAACCGGTTCCTCCAGGGCCTTGCGGCTTCTCCGGGCATCGCCATCGGCATGTCGGTGGTCGTCTACCCTTCCGCGGACTTGGATGCGGTGCCGGACCGTCATGCAACCGACCCGGGGGCCGAGGAGGCTGCCTTCCGGGCGGCGGTCGCCGACGTGATGGAAGAGATCGAGCGGTTCGCCGCTCGCACCGCTGCCGATTTGCGGACGGAGGACCGGGTCCTGTTCGATGCCTGGCTCCTCATGCTGGAGAGCGATACGCTGGTCGACGGGACCGTGGAACGGATCCGGGCCGGCAGCTGGGCCCCCGGGGCATTACGGGAGACCATCGCCGAGCATGCGCGGGTCTTCGACGCCATGGACGACCCCTACCTGCGGGAGCGCGGCTCCGACGTGCGGGACCTCGGACGGCGCATCCTGATGCACTTGCAGAATCTGGAGGCACGGCCTGTCGACTACCCCCCTCGCACGATCCTGGTGGGGGACGAGCTGAGCGCCATGCAGATCGCTGCGGTGCCCCGGGGCCTGCTCGCCGGACTCGTGTCCACAATGGGCTCAAGCTCGTCGCACGTTGCCATCCTGGCGCGGGGCATGGGAGTGCCGGCGGCCCTGGGGGTCACGGATCTGCCCGTGGGTCGCATCGAGGGGCTGGAACTGGTTGTCGACGGCTACCGGGGGCGGGTCTACGTCGCACCGGGGGCAGTCGTTCGGGCCGAATACCAGCGCCTCCTGGACGATGACCTCGCCCTTTCCACCGAGCTGGAGAGTTTGCGACGCCTGCCCGCAGAGACCCCCGACGGTTACACAATGCCCCTCTACCTGAATACGGGCCTGGTCTCCGAGGCCCGCCCGGTGGGTCTGGAGGAATCGGCGGGGGTCGGTCTGTACCGAACGGAGCTGCCCTTTATCGTCCGAGACCGTTTTCCCGGCGAGACGGCACAGATGACCAACTATCGGCAGATCCTGGAGACCTTCGCGCCGCGGCCGGTGACCATCCGGACGCTGGATGTGGGCGGTGACAAGCCCTTACCCTATTTCCCAGTAAAGGAGTCGAATCCGTTTCTTGGGTGGCGGGGGATCCGCATCACGCTGGATCACCCGGAGATCTTCCTTACCCAGGTGCGGGCCATGCTGCGGGCGGCGATCGGCCTGGAGAACCTCCAGCTGTTGCTGCCCATGGTCAGCACGGTCAGTGAGGTCGATGATGCCATGCTCCTGATCCAGCGCGCCCACGACGAGCTCCGGGACGAGGGCTATCAGGTCCAGATGCCGCCCGTGGGGGTGATGGTGGAGGTGCCCGCCGCCGTCTATCAGGCGGAGGCATTGGCACGGCGGGTGGCCTTCCTCTCCGTCGGTACCAACGATCTCACCCAGTACCTCCTGGCAGTGGATCGAAACAACGCCCACGTGGCCAAGCTCTATGACGAGCTGCACCCCGCTGTCTTGCGGGCCTTGGTTCAGGTCGTCGCCGGCGCCAGGCTCTACGGGCGGGAGGTGAGCATCTGCGGTGAAATGGCGGGTGATCCCATGGGTGTGGTCCTGCTGCTTGGCATGGGCATCCACAGCCTGAGCATGGGCGCCAGCAGCCTGCTGCGGGTGAAATGGGTTATTCGGAGCATGAGCCGGATGCGGGCGCGAGAGCTGCTTGGGGTCGCCCTCCAGTGTGAGGACGTCACGAGCGTCCGACGCTTGCTCCTGGATGCCTTAGAGGACGTGGGCCTCGGTGGGCTGGTCAGGCCGGGGAAGTGACTTGCCTGGGTTGAGGATGCCGTTCGGGTCAAACTGTCGTTTGATGTCCCACATGAGGCGAAGGGCCGCCGGCTCGATCTCCCGGGCGATGAAGTCTCGTTTCTCAAGCCCCACCCCGTGCTCTCCCGAGAGGGTGCCGCCTAGCTCGATCACCAGCGAGAAGACAGCCTCCAGGCACCGGGCGGCACGCGCGAGCTCGTCGGCGTTACCCGGATCCACCAGCAGATTGACGTGGATGTTGCCGTTGCCTGCGTGACCGAAGTTGACGATGCGGATTCCCATCTCCCGCGAAAGGCGCTCGAGCCCCTCGATGAAGTGCGCCAAGCAGGACACGGGCACGACCACATCCTCGTTGATCTTCTTTGGCGCAATGTGACGAAGCGCGGGCGAGAGGGCCTTTCGGGTCTTCCACAAGGCGGTGACCTCGGCGGCGTCGGCCGCGGTCCGCACCTCCCTTATCCCCCGGACACTCGCCGCATGCGCGATCGTCTGTGCGGCCTCCTCGACGCAGGATGCCGGGCCGTCCACCTCGACCATCAGGAGGGCGCCGGTGTCGTCGGGGACGGGAAGATCCGAGTAGCGGCGGACCGTTGCGATGGCGGCGGCGTCCATGAACTCCAGGGCGCATGGCGTGGCCGGTTGGGCCATGATCGCCGACACTGCGGTGGCTGCGGCGTGGATGTCGGAGTAGGTGAGCCGCAAGGTGCGCTTGGCCTCCGGCAGGGGTGTCAGCTTCAGGGTCGCCTCCGTGATGAGTGCCAGGGTGCCCTCCGAGCCGATGAGGAGGCGGGTGAGGTCATAACCCACCACGCCCTTCGTCGTTAAGACACCGGTTCGGATAGCCGCGCCAGCGCCCGTCACCGCCTTGAGCCCAAGCGTATTCTCCCGCGGCGTGCCGTACTTCACCGCGCGCGGTCCCGCGGCGTTGTACGCGAGATTGCCCCCAATGGTGCATACGGCCGCGCTGGATGGGTCCGGCGGCCAGAAGAAACCGTGGGCGGCCGCCGCCTGTTGGAGGGCTTCATTGGTGACACCCGGCTCCACCACCGCTAACCGGTCGTCCGGCTCGATCCGGATGATGCGGGCCATGCGTTCGAATGACAGCACCACCCCACCGTGATCCGGCACCGTCGCCCCGGTCGTCCCAGTGCCCCGCCCGCGGGCGGTGAGCGCAATCCCCCGCTCATTGCAGAGGTGGGTGACCGCCGCAACCTGCTCCTGGGTGGTCAGGAAGACCACGGCCTGGGGTAGGGCATGCCGGCGGCTGTTGTCGTAACCATAGGCCCAACAATCGGCGGGATCCGTAAGCAGACTGTCCACCCCCGCGATCGCGTGCAGGGCGCGCAGGACCTCAGGCGGGAGTGATTGCGGGGGGCGGGATATACTCAAAGATCTTGACCACCTGGTTGACCCCGGGGACATACCGGGCCTTCTCCACGGTGGCTTCGGCTTCCGCCCGTGTTACCAGACCCATAAGGTAGACGGTGCCCGATTCAGTCACGACCTTGACGCGGGTCGGATCGAACTTCGGGAGCTTAACCCCGAGCAAAGCGAGCTTGACGCGCGAGGTGATGAAGGCATCCTCGCTTTCCCGCGCAAAGCTTTCGACAGGCCCGACGGTGACCTCGTTCATGACCCTTCTTACCTTGGGCAGACGACTGATCAGCTCCGCGAAGCGATCGCTGATCTGCCGCGTCTCCGCCTGGCCGGTCAGGAGCGCTACCAGGTTGTAGCTGGTGACGGCAATCCGGCTGTGCTCACTGATGTCCGGGTGGTTGTGCAGCAGCTCCGCCCCCTCCAGCTCGATGTGCTCGTCGTCCAGCACCGTGCCGGTGGTTCGGCGGTCATGCACCACGGCGGCGCCCAGTCCCGCCCCGGTCAATGCCATCGGAACGCAGCCCTGCAGCCAGACGGCCAACGCGCTTGCGAGCAGCACCCGTCGTCTGATGCCTCTCGCAGTTCCCGTTATGACCAACGTGGGTCGGCGGTCAGTGCGCATCAAAGGCGTTACGAATCCAGTCGATCTCATTTGTCCCGGTGATCGAGAGCACGTCAAAGCGGCAAGCAAGGGTCGTCGGGTGGCGGGCCAGATAATCGGCGGCCGCCGCAGCCAGCCGTTGTCTCTTCTTCGGGCCGACAGTTTCCGCCGGGGTTCCGAAGCGGGTTGAGGCGCGGTACCGGACCTCGACGAACGCCAAGATGTCCCTGTCCCGCATGATCAGGTCGATCTCGCCCCGTCGGCAACGGTAATTCCGAGCGACGAGGCGCAGTCCGCAGCCTTGCAGGTACGCACAGGCGAGACGTTCCTTGTCGCCGCCTACGGCGACCGTGGTCTTATGGGGCGGCTGCAGCAATGTGCGGCGCACGGACTCTGGCAGTCGAGTTGGGAGTGGATACCCCGTCTGACCCGATCTTGGCTCCCGCGAGCACCGGGCCTGATGGCGTCATGCGCGCCAACGGGAGCTTACGCCGGACCCGCCGCAGCGGGTCCAGCCGGAGGGTCCCGGTTTCGCCCTTCAAGGTTGCGTCCGGATGGCTCGCCATGTATGCGAGGCGGGGGCCGAGGCGATACGCATCTATCCCCATGGCATAGAGCCGGACGTAATCGCCTTGAGCCTGGCCCAAGTTCCGCTCCAGGTCGCGCCTGGACGCCGGTTCGTCGGGGGACGGGCCGATGAGCCAGGGGATGTCCACGAAGTAGAGTCCGGTCAAGTCCCGATCTGCCTGAGGGTCGAATTGGCTGCCATGGATGTGGGAGGTGCAGAAGACCGGCGGCACGTAGGAGCCGGCAGCCTGCTGCATCTGAGGCCAGATCTCCCGGGCCTTGGGTGCGGTGGCCACCAGGAAAATGAACTGCCGGCCCAGAGGTTGGCCCTGGCTGGCCCCATCCATACTGAGGAGCCGCTGAATGGGCTGCGCGAAGTTGTCGCCGCTTGGATCGTATACCTCCCC
>Ga0307418_1000295_pt1 | contig 15062 bp, 7 predicted proteins | sample SalMarWE160220MG_2_FD_202160 | JGI IMG/M metagenome (GOLD analysis project Ga0307418, IMG submission 202160) | Salt marsh sediment microbial communities from the Plum Island Ecosystem LTER, Massachusetts, United States - WE1602-20 | ecosystem: Environmental > Aquatic > Marine > Intertidal zone >...
GGACGGGGCGGCGCCGACCTTGCCCGCCCGGTTTCGCCGCCCTCTGAACGAGTCAAAAAGAAGAACAATGCACGTATTGATCGTCGACGACGCGCCGGAGATCCGCCGACTGATGAAGTCGTTCCTCGAGACGGGGGGGTTCGGCGAGGTGTCTGAAGCGGCGACCGCCGAGGAAGCCTTTGTGGTTCTCGGGCTTGACGGCAACCCCCCGGCTGCCGGCTCTCCGATCGGCCTGGTCTTGATGGACGTCTACCTGCCCGGCTTGAGCGGCATCGATGCCTGTCGCCGGATCAAGGCGAATGATGCCTACCGGGATCTCCCTGTGGTGATGGTGACCGTGAGCACGGACATGGACTGTCTGCAGGCTTCTTTCGAGGCGGGGGCAGTCGACTACATCACCAAGCCCATCTGCCGCATCGAGCTGCTCGCCAGACTGCGATCGATTCAGGCCCTCCAGGAGGAGATGGATCGCCGGCGGGCGAGAGAGTGCGAGCTGCTGAGGGTGAAGGCCGAGCTGGAGGACGCGAATCGGGAGCTGCGCCGCCTCTCCGCCCTGGATGCCCTAACCGGCATCCCCAACCGTCGGCGGTTCGACCAGGTCTTGGCGCATGAATGGGCGCGGGCGTCGCGAAGCCAACGCCCCCTATCGATTGCACTCACCGACATCGACTACTTCAAGGCGTACAACGATGCCTACGGTCATCAGAGCGGCGACGCCTGCCTCGTGGCGGTTGCGAACGCCTTGAAGCTGGCGGCGCGGCGTGACATCGACCTGATCGCCCGCTACGGCGGCGAGGAGTTTGCCGCTGTCCTCCCGGAGCTCAGGGAAGACGGCGCCACCCAGGTCGGGACCGCGTTCAATCTGGCGGTGGCGGGGCTGCGTATCTTGCACAAGGCCTCCCGCGTTTCTCATTTCGTGACCATCAGCGTTGGCGTGGCCACCACCGTGCCATCGCGTTCCACAACGGCTGCCCAGCTCCTGAGCCAGGCCGACATGGCCCTCTACTACGCCAAGGCCTGCGGCAGAAATCGAGCCATCCGCTTTGGTGATATCGCCGACGGTGTGCCCGGTCGCAAGTCCATCTGCCCCTCCTTTCCCGACGAGTAGTTCCCCTGCCCTCATCTTCAGGCAATGGGGCGGATCATCCAGCATGAGTGAACCCTGGGGTTGCGCGCAAAATCCTTGGGTAAGGTCGTGACGGTTATATCCTCCAGGGAGAGATCGGTCATTGCCGCCTTGTCCATGCCAAAGCGGCGCAGGTTGGTGGAGAAGAGAAGCGTACCGCCCGCCTGAAGCAACCTGACTGCACCGCGGATCAGGGTCACATGGTCCCGCTGGATGTCCAGGGTCCCCTGCATTCGCTTGGAGGCGGAGAAAGTGGGGGGATCGAGGAAGATCAGGCCGTATCGTCCACCGCCGGCGCTCTCCAACCATCGCAGGCAGTCCGCCTGGATCAGCTCGTGCGTCGGCCCCGAGAAGCCGTTGAGGGCAAGGTTGCGCCGCGCCCAGTCCAGGTAGGTGTTGGACATGTCCACGGTGGTGGTGGACAAGGCGCCACCCTGCGCCGCATAGACGCTGGCGGTGCCAGTGTACCCAAACAGGTTGAGGAAATGCCGGCCCGCGGCAAGCTCGCCCAACAGCCGGCGGATCTCGCGATGGTCGAGGAAGAGTCCGGTATCGAGATAATCCTCGAAGTTGACCAAAAAACGGAGTCCATGCTCCTGGACCTCATGGAAGCGTCCGGACTCGCCCAGTCGCTGGTACTGGGCCTTGCCCCGCTGTTGGCGCCGGATCTTGAAAAACAGCTGATCCTCTGGGATGCCAAGCACCTCGGGGATCACTCCCAGTGCCTCCCGCAGCCGACGCCGGGCGGCCTTGGGGTCCACCCTGGGTGGGGCCTCGTACTCCTGCACGTTTGCCCACAGCCGCTCACCCTCGTAGATGTCTACCGCCAGGGCATACTCGGGCAGGTCCGCGTCATAGAGCCGGTAGCAGTGAATGTCCTGCTGCCGCCGCCACCTCCCCAGCGCCTTCGCGTTCTTTCGCAGCCGGTTGGCGAGCATCTGCGCCCCTTCACCCCGCTCGTCGGCGCTCAACGGCCGGGGCTGGCCTGAGACAACATGTTCCGGGGTGACTTCGAAGTGCAGCAGGCGGCACTCGATCGCCCCATTGTACAGGGCGTGCATGCGGGTGGCGCGAAGCCCTATCTGCCTGCCGAGGTCAGGTCGGGAGGTGAAGACCGCGGCCCGCCAGCCCACAAAGCGCTCGCGCAACAGACGTCCGATTTGGGCGTACAGGGCGAGCAGCGAGTCCGAGCCGCCATTCTCGGCTGGGCCACTGCCCATACGCTCGCCATAGGGGGGATTCGCCACCAGCAGCCCCCGGTCCTCCGCCCGGCCGGGCGCACAGTCCGCAAGGTCCTTGCGCTCGAAGTGCACCCGGCCCGCGAGCCCTGCGCGCTCCAGATTGGCCAGCGCGATGCGCACCGCGCGGGCGTTCCGATCGTACCCTCGGATCGACCCGATACGCGCAAGTCCCTCCGCCCGCCGCTGTCGGGCTTCGTCCAGAAGGGCTTCCCAGTGGGCCGGTACGTGTTGCCGCCAGCGAAGAAATCCCCAGTGGGTCCGCAGCATTCCCGGGGCAATGTCTGCCGCAATCATTGCTCCCTCGATGGGCAGGGTCCCCGATCCGCACAGGGGGTCCAGCAAGGCCCCGCCCTCAGCGGCGATCCGCGGCCAGCCCGCCCGCAGCAAGATCGCCGCAGCCAGGGTCTCTTTGAGCGGGGCGGCGAGCCCCTGCTCTCGGTAGCCGCGCCGATGCAGAGATTCTCCCGAGAGATCCAGGCTGACCGTTGCCCGGTCCCGGTACAGGTAGACGTGGACCTGTAAGTCGGGTCGATCTAATCGCACATCCGGGCGCGTCCCACGACGGTCTCGAAAGCGGTCCACAATCGCATCCTTGACCTTCAGCGCCCCGAAGTGGCCATGACTGAGCCGGGACGCGACGCTATCGAGATGGACGGCGAAGGTACCGCTCGCCCCGAGATGATCCTCCCAAGGGATCTCGGCAACGCCAGCGTACAGTGCCTCGGGCGTCTCGGCGGGAAACTCCACGAGCGGCAACAGGACACGGCTCGCCACGCGCGACCATAGGCAGACGCGATAGGCATCGGCCAGCGTGCCCGTGAATCTCGCCCCGGCGCGCGCCTCGGCCGCGTCCGCCACACCTAACGTGCGCAGCTCCTCGGTGAGGAGGGACTCCATGTGCTTGGCCGCGGTCGCGAAGAAGGACAGCCGGGTCATGGGCGGGTAAGGATATCGGCAAACCGCCACTGGTTCCCAATGGGATGCGGTTCCTTGCGGGGCGGACTGTAAGCGCTCACAATCGCGAATTCGCCGCAGCCATCCGGAGACACCCGATGTCCGACAAGGCCCCATGGATCACTTACCGTCCGGAGCTCAAGGTGCTCGACTGCACCATTAGAGACGGCGGCCTCGTCAACGGCCACCGCTTCAACGACGACTTCGCACGCGCGGTCTATCAGGCCTGCATAGACGCCGGGATCGACTACATGGAGATCGGCTACAAGAACTCGCGCCGCGTCTTCCCGCGGGAGAAGTTCGGGCCGTGGCGCCACTGCGCGGAGGAGGATCTGCAGCGGGTGGTCGGTGACCACGATGCGGAGGCCACGGGTCTTAAGCTGGCCGCCATGGCGGATGCGGGCAAGAGCGATTGGGAGACGGATATCGTTCCGGCGTCTGAGAGCCCCCTCGACATGATTCGGGTGGCCTTCTACGCCCACCAAGTCTCCGAAGCGGTGGACATGATCCAGCATGCCCATGAGCTGGGCTACGAGACAAGCGCCAATCTGATGGCGGTCTCGAACCTAACGGAGGCGGAGATCGACACAGTGCTGGAGGCGATCGCCCAGACCCCCGCCGGGACCATGGTGATCGTGGACAGCTTCGGCCATCTGTACCGCGAGCAGATCGATCTCCTGTACCGCAAATACGCGGCGGCGCTCCGGGGCACGGGCAAGGAGATCGGCATCCACGCCCACAACAACCTACAGCTCGCCTTTGCCAATACCATCGAGGCCATCATCTTGGGCTGCAACCGGGTGGATTCCACTATCTATGGGTTTGGGCGAGGGGCAGGCAACTGCCACACCGAGCTCCTCTTGGGTTTCCTGCGCAATCCCAAGTTTGACGTGCGGCCCGTCATCGACGTCATCCAGCATTACGTGTTGCCCTTGCGCCGGGAGATCGAATGGGGACCCATGATCCCTTACAACATCACCGGGCAGCTGAATCAGCACCCCCGCGCCGCCATCGAGTGGCGCGAGGGCCCCGCCGCGGACGACTTCCTCGCTTTCTACGACAAGGTCGTCTCGGAGAGCTGAGGACGGTGTGCGCACACGCCCGCGAGCGGCTCCCTGTGCGCGAAAGCGACCAGTTGGAACCCCACCGAGTCACCCGTTCCGGGCAGCTTGGCTATCCTGTCAGCGTTGTTCGATCGGGGCCTCTTGAGCGTGTCCGCACGTCGGTAAGGTCGAGGCGGACCGCTACCTCGCTCCGGGGGCGCTGAGACGCCCGAGAGATACCGGTCTTCCGGAAAGCACTTGGTCAGCTGTATGTTGCGGATGAAATAGGCTGGCACGGAAGCATGTTTCGCATCCTAGACCGCTACATTCTGACGGAGGTGACCAGGGCATTCCTGATCGTCGCCGGCACTCTCCTGCTGATCGTGGTCAGCCTGCTCTTGCTTCGCACGCTGGATGCCGTCAATGTCGGCGCCCTGGGCTCGGATCTGCTCTGGCGCTACCTGGGGTTGGAAGTCGTTCGCGACGCCTCGAGCCTGCTGCCCCCGGCGTTCTTCGTCTCCGCGCTCGTGGCGCTTGGCCGCATGGCCCGGGATAGTGAGCTTATCGCACTGCATGCATGCGGCGTGGGGCCCGGCCGCATCTACCGCGGACTCTTCTTCTTTGCCGTCCCGATTGCTCTGCTCACGGGCTGGCTCTCCCTGGTGGTGCGCCCGGGGGTGGTCGAGGATATCCAACGTATCGAGGCCCAACAGAGGGAAGATGTCTACCAGCTCGCCGGCGTCCGCCAAGGGCGCTTCTATCAACAGGGACAGGGACAGCTTACGCTGTTCATCGAGGAGATCGAGGACAACAAGCGCCTTCGTAACGTCTTCATCGAGGATCGGCGGGGGAGCCGGATCAAGATCGTGGTCAGCGACGAGGGCCGGCTCCGCTATGACGCTCGCTCCGGCGACCAGTTCGTCACGCTGCAGGACGGGCACCGCTACGACGGGGTCCCTGGCCAGGGGGACTACGCGGTGGGTGATTTCGAGCAGTACAACCTGCGCATCGAGCCGCGGGACATGCGGAACTTCCGGACCCTAAAGCGGGCCACCTTCAAGACGGTAGACCTGATCCATTCGCATGACCTCGAAGATCAGTCGGAGCTGGAGTATCGGATCGGGTGCCCACTGGCGATCGTTACGCTGACCTTGGCGGCCGTCCCTCTGACCAGTACCTCTCCCCGGCAACGTGCACCAGGCCGGATGTTTCTCGCGTTCCTCACCTATTTCAGCTTTTTCAACCTGCAACGCTTGGCGGGACACTGGCTGGAGATCGGTGCGACCCCGACTTGGCTGACGAGCCTCTGGTATCAGCCGTCGATTCTTGTCGTGATCTTTATGGTGCTCCTGCCGGAGAGCCGATGGCTACGGCGTCTGCTCGCCCGGTTCTCGCGCTTCTTCCGGGCGACTCCTTAAATGATGACCAGCCCGGCCTGCCGAAAGCCGGCGCCTGGGTCGAGGGACTCCGGTTAGGATACCCGGGCGAGATAAACGCCCCGGATAGGGCGGCGCCAGCGGAAGGTGCTTGCTATCGCGATACTGCTTGCTGCTCACTACCCCCCGCCGACGCCTAAACTCGACGACCTCCACGGGTCTGCCGGATATAGAAACAACCTGCTCAACCCGAGATCCTCGGCGCGGGGGTACCGCACGTCCCTGTGCGGCGCGGCGCCATGGCGCGAGCGGGTTACTTGGTTTGGGTCTGAGCCGGAGCGGCAGGGGCGGCGGGAGCCGCATAGGGAGCCCCGTAGGGAACGCCGTAGCCGGGATGCCCACCCCAAGCGCCGGGGTAGCCACCCCAACCGTAGGGGCCGCCCCAGCCGTAGGGGCCGTAGCCGTAGTAGTCGCGATAGCGGTTGTAGCCGCGGCCCCAGCCGTGGCCGCCGCCGGACATGTTCAGGTTGAAGTCGCCGTAGCCGTCGCCCATCATGTCGTTCCACCAGTCGTTGGCGCCATTGCCCCAGCCGGGGCCGCCGCCCCACCAGGCACTCGCGGAGGCGGACACACCCAACAGCGCGGCGATGGCCGCAGCGGTAGCAAGCTTTCTCATCTGATTTCTCCTGTGTTGTTTCTGATGCAGCGGTGAGGGCGCAGAGTGCGCGGCTCGGGGCGTAGAATATTAGTACTCGGTGATATAGTCAAGTTTAATGTTGCAGTCCTGTAACCACGGAGTCAGACCAAGCGCAGGACGTAGGCGCGTCGCGCCTCCCCGAGGCGTTGCCCGAACTCCCGGATGTCGGCGTTGATCAGGGCCACGGTATCCGCCTTATCCGTCGTCTCGTCGATGATGGTCTGCCGCTTGTGGCGTAACTCCGCTAGCTGACGCCCCTTAACCCAGTCCGCGAGCACGACTACCTTTGTATCCCCCTCTCCCTTCGTGTTTGCGATCCGGATGGCATCTTCTTCTGCCTGAATCTCCTGCGCGAGCGCGTCGGCGGCTTCTCCCAGCTTTCGGATCCTCTCGCGGAGCTCCGCCCGGAGACCGAACAGGTTCTGGACCCCGGCGTCAAACCACTCACGAATATCCGCGGCACAGACCCGCTTGAGCTGCTGCTTCGCCCGAACCCCATCGGGGATCGAGCGAAGGTGTCGGTAGACGGCCACCCAGCCCGTATCCTCTTGCCGGAAGAGCCGGATCATGAGCTCCAGCAGCTGTCCAATAGCTTCGCCGAAGTCCAAGCCGGGAGACTTGTGACTGAGGGCGGCCACCACTGCCGCATAGCCGGCAGCCGTGCTGGTGTAAGTTTGGCCTTTATGGGCGGCGCATCCGTTGCCGTAGAGCTGCGCGAGTCTCCGAAGCACCCGTTCCGAATCGCGGTCGGAGATCGTGACCGTCTCGGATTCGATGAGGACTGCAAGCTCTCGGAGTCTGCGCTCCGCCTTTCTGCGCTCTGGATGGGCGGCGTCCGGGCGGAGGTCCTGCCCGAGTGAGCGCAGACGCGCCTCCAGGGCTTGGGAGGCCCTGCCGGCACTCGCCATCAGGGCACGTCTGGCGCTCGCCGGGAGCTGGGTCACAGCTCTGACACCGCCATCAGTTTCAGGGTCTATGCGGACCATCGGTGGTATCCCGTTGGAGCTCCCCGTAATGCCTCCGGCGCGGGTTCCTCCCCGGGGCCGGGAGTGCCGCACGGGCACGAGCCGCCGGGATGGGGCCGAGAGGGTCAAGAGAGCCCGATGCACACAAGATATAGCAGAACATCCTGATATTCTAATTGCTCTCCGTCAATGGTTGCACGGTGACCATGTGTCGCTTCTCACACTTCCAATGCCGAGGGGGCGGTCGCCGTCTCGGCAACCGTTTTTGGGCAACCAGTAGCAGAGGAGCTCCGAGTGGATTGCTCCTGTTCATATCGTGTCTGAAAGTTTTGCGACCTGGTTCAAGCAAGGTTTTGCGAAGCCACGGCAAGGTTGCGGCGCCTATAGAAAAAAGTTATTTACCAACAGGTTCTGTGGATAACTTTGTGGAAGACGTGCGCGAATTCCGCCCAAGCCCCCGATTTCACAACCGTCCCGTCTCTTTGGCTAGAATTTGACCACCGTGGTTGCTGCTTTCAGAACAAGGCGATACGGCTGGTCGACAATCGCTTGAGCTGCGAGGGGTTGGCTGGCCGGCGTCATGTTGGACGGAGTACCATGGTGTGCATAAGGTGTAGGTCCGCCGGGCGGGAATGCGAGTTGCCGGATGCTCTTCCGCTTGTGCCCGGACGCGTGAATCCCTAGGCTTGGCCTTTGAAGGCGTCCGTCCCGGCGCCGCCGCCGATCCGGCCGCGAGAGACCGGCAAAGCCGATCGCGAAAGTCACATAGGCTAGCCCCACGGAATGACCAGCGAACGTCGTTTCTCAGCGCGCGTGCTCACCGATCTTGAGGCAGAGGTCATCAACGACCGCAGCGAGCGCACCCGCGGGCGTTTGTGCAATCTCTCCCTGGGGGGGCTGTCGCTGCGGGGAGACGCCGAGCTTCAGCAACTTGTGCGTCAGCTGCAGACGGCACCCGGCGCGCCCTTCGCACCGATTGAGGTTCAGGTGAGGTTCTCGCTTCCGGCGGAGGACGGCCCCGTGCTCGTCGCTTTGCCTTGTCGTCACCTTCATACTCGGAGGGTGGCGCGGGATCTGTTCGAGCTGGGCTTCAAAATCCTGGGGACCGAGGCAGATCGACCTGCGGCCCTGGGAGAGTACATCCGCCGTTTCTCTGCGGTGCGCCACTAGAGTCGTCGCGAGCAAACTGGTCTGCCGGGGGTGGCCATGCGGGCCGTTACCGTGAAAATCGCGCGCAGCACGCTCCGCGTCCTCCTCCCCGTCGTTGCTGTCGGCTCTCTCTTATCGGTTCCCCCTCAGCCCGCCGCGGGGGCGCAGCGGCACCTCCTGGTTATCGAGGGTGCCGACTACTACGGCCGCGACTACGAGACCCGAAAGGGGCTGGGGCTCGACGAGTGTAAGGCCGCTTGCCTTGCCGACAGCCAATGCAGGGCCTTCACCTACAACATCAACGCCCGTTGGTGCTTCCTCAAGAGCAGCTACCGTGATCTACGCCCCTTCGGCGGCGCGGTTTCGGGGCGCGTCGCCGATGGCCGAGCGGGTGCGGCCGAGCGACAGGCCGCCCGACTGGCAGAGCTCGAGTTCCTGCCCCGACGGGTCATGGATCAGGCACAGCAGCTCCTGGGGCAGATGCCCCAGGCGATGTCCGCCGCACCGGCATCGTTCGATGCTCTGATGGCGGAGGCGGCGGTCGCGGAGCGGTCTGGCAAACCGAAGCGGGCAGCTCGTCTCTATGCCGCTGCCCTGAAGCTTGCCCCCGAGAGCGCATCGCTCTGGCTGCGGCTCGCCCAGGCCACGCGGACGATCAAGGCGCCGGGCTGGAAAGACCAGCAGCGCTTGCGAAGGGAGGTGACGGCGGCGGCCATCGCCTCCTACCTGCGATCAGACACGGCCGAAGAGCGCGCCTCCGCCCTCGCGGTTCTCGGACAGGCCCTTGCCGATCGCTCCGACTGGAGGGCTGCGATTCGCGCAACCCGGACCTCGCTGGCCCTGAACGAGGCCCCGTCGGTGCGCGCCGCCTACGACAAACTGATCGCCGAGCACGGGTTCCGGATTACAGGTCACCGCGTGGACTCGGAGGCCGCCAGCCCCCGGATCTGCATCGAGCTCTCGGACCCTTTGCCCAGCCACCGCGCCCACTTGGCGGACTTCGTCTCGGTGGATGGGGGCGCACATCTGGCGGTGGAGTGGGAAGCCAAGCAAATCTGCGTCAACGGAGTCGAGCACGGGAGACGCTATCGTATCCTGGTGCGCGCCGGGCTGCCCGCCGCGGACGGCGAGAAGCTGTCCAAGACGGCGGACCTCGACGTCTACGTCCGGGATCGATCCCCTTCGGTCCGCTTCCTCGGTCGCGCCTATGTCCTGCCCAAGGGCGGTGCGGCCGCGATCCCCGTCGTCTCCGTCAACTCCGATCGGGTCGATCTGACGGTCTACCGGGTGGGGGACCGCGGAATGGCCGGAATCGTGCCCGGCGGGCCATTCCTCAAACGGCTCTCGAGCTATGAGGCCAAGCAGATCGCGAACCAAAAGGGGGAGAAGGTTTGGGCCGGCAGCGTCCAGGTGTCGCCGAAGCTTAACCGGGAGGTGACGACCGCCGTCCCGGTCGGCGCGATGATCAAGGACTTCAAGCCCGGCGCCTACGTCATGACCGCCCGGCCCCATGAGCTGGCCGGTGGCGAGGCGGATAGCCTCGCTACCCAGTGGTTCGTGGTGTCCGACCTCGGTCTGGCGACCCTTTCAGGCAGTGACGGCTTGAACGTCCTGGTGCGCTCCCTCTCGACCGCGGCGCCTGTCGGCGGTATCCGCCTGCGGCTGATCGCCCGCAACGACGAGATACTCGGACGGGCCGTGAGCAATGTCGCCGGCTATGCCCGGCTGGATCCCGGACTGCTGCGCGGCAGCGGCGGAGATGCGCCCGCCCTCCTGATTGCGGAGGGCCCGGCCGGGGACTACACGCTCCTCGACCTGACGAAGAACCCTTTTGAGCTCGCCGACCGGGGTGTCGGCGGACGGCCGGCCCCGAAGCCCCTGGACGTCTATTTAGTCTCAGACCGGGGAATCTACCGGCCGGGGGAGACGGTCCATCTGACCGCGCTGCTCCGGGACGCCAAGGCTGACGCGGTCAAGGGGCTGCCCCTGACGATCATCGTCAAACGTCCGGACGGGATGGAGCGGCAGCGGACCCTCACCTCGGACGAGGGGCTGGGCGGACACGAGGCGGCCCTCACGCTGCTCCCCACGGCCATGCGGGGTACCTGGCATGCGGCAGTCCACGCGGACCCCGAGGGGCCTGTCCTCGCCGAGGTCTCCTTCGCGGTGGAGGACTTCGAGCCGGAACGGCTGACCTTTGACCTCAAGAGTCCGGTCCCGGCCATCGATCCGGGGAACCCGCCGGCGATCGCGTTGGATGCACGCTTCCTCTACGGAGCGCCGGCCGCGGATCTGTCGGTGGAGGGGGAAACGGAGCTCAAGGCCGTCGACGCCCTGCCCGCGTTCCCCGGCTTCCGATTCGGCCTCGCGGCGGAGAAGGTCGAGCCGGTGCGCCGACCCCTGGCGGCGGCGGAGACGGATGCGCATGGGGCGGCTCAGGTCCCGATCGAGCTCCCTGAAATGGTCCCGGCCAGCAAGCCGCGGGAGGCGGATGTCACTGTCCGGGTCCTCGACGCGGGTGCTCGCCCGGTGGAACGGTCGATTGGACTGCCGGTGGCGGACCGTCAGGGACGTATCGGTATCAGGCCCCGGTTCAAGGACGCAGTAGACGAGGGCGGCAACGCGGCCTTCGACGTCATTGCCCTGGGGCCCGAGCGGCACCGGAGGGCCCTGACGGGCCTGAGCTGGACCCTCTCGAAGGTGACCACCTCTTTCCAGTGGTACGAGACAGACGGCTCCTGGGACTACGAGCCAGTGGTTAGCCGCCAACGGGTCGCGAGCGGGACCCTTGCCGTCGGCGCCAAGGGTCCAGGGCACCTGGAGGCACCCGTCGAATGGGGTGAATACGAGCTTGAGGTGCAGGCCTCCGACCCGACCGTGCTGCCGGCCAGCGTGCAGTTCAACGCCGGCTGGTACGTGGCCCCGAAGACCGTGGATACGCCGGACCTGCTGAAAGTCTCCCTGGACAGGCCGCGCTACCGGGTTGGCGACACGGCGCAAGTGCGCATCGAGCCGCGTTTCCCCGGCATGGCGGTGGTCATGGCGATGGCCGACCGCCTGATCTCCATGACCCCCGCCGCCGTGCCCGCGCAGGGCGCAACCGTCGAGGTGCCGGTCACGCCCGACTGGGGCTCCGGGGCCTATGTGACCACCATCCTCTTCCGGCCGATGGACCTCGGGGCCAAGCGCATGCCGGGCCGCGCCATCGGGCTCGCCTGGGCCGGAGTCGACCCGGGAGACCGCAAGCTCGGCGTTCAGCTTTCGGTGCCGGAGAGGACGCCGCCGCGCCGGCCCCTGCCGATCGACCTTGAGATCGACAACCTGGAGCCCGGTGAGGCCGCCCGCGTCATCGTCTCGGCGGTCGACGTGGGCATCCTCAATCTGACCCGCTATCAGGCCCCGGCGCCGGACGACTGGTATCTCGGACAGCGCCGTCTCGGGATGGAGATCCGCGATCTCTACGGGCAGCTCATCGATCGGATGCAAGGTGTCCCGGGGACCGTGCGCTCGGGGGGCGGGAGCGGCCTCTTGAGCGTGAAGGGCCCCCCGCCGAACGAGACCCTCGTGGCCTTCTACTCCGGCATCCTAAAGGTGGACGGAAGCGGAAAGGCTTCGCTGTCTTTCGACCTGCCGGACTTCAACGGCACCGTTCGGGTGATGGCCATGGCCTGGTCGGCCCGAGGCGTCGGCCACGCGGTCAGGGAGGTCTTGGTTCGCGACCCGGTGGTGGTCAGCGTCGCCCTCCCCCACTTCCTGGCACCCCACGACAAGTCCAGGATCCTGGTCGACCTCGACCAAGTGGAGGGCCCGTCTGGCGAAATGGGGCTGCAGGTCTCCACCTCCGGCGGCATCACCCTGGACCAGGGTGATGCCAGCCGCAAGCTCGACCTGAGGCCGGGGGCCCATGCCCGGGCGCTGATTCCCATGGAGGCATCGGCGGTGGGGGATCACGGGCTCACCGTCAGCCTCACCCTACCGGACGGGCGGCTGCTCACCAAGAGACTAACGGTCCCGGTGCGCGCAAACCAACCCCCCATGACGCGAACCGCTCTCGAGCACCTGCACCCCGGCGAAGATCTCAGGCTCGACGCCGGCAGGCTTGACGGCCTGGTCCCCGGAACCGAAACCCTGCTGATCTCGGCCACGGGTGCGGGGCGCATCGATGTCGCCGGGCTGGTACGGGCACTGGACCGTTATCCGTACGGCTGTGCGGAGCAGCTGACGAGCCGGGCACTGCCCCTGCTCTACCTGGACCAGGTTGCGCTCGCCGCCGGCCTCCCGGGGGACAAGGCGGTGCGGCCCCGCGTTCGAAACGCGGTGGAGCGATTGCTCGCCCACCAGTCATCGGATGGCGGCTTCGGGCTCTGGGGCCCGGGCGACAACGACCTGTGGCTGGATGCCTACGTCACCGACTTCCTGACGCGGGCGCGGGAGCGGGGATATGCGGTCCCCTCGGTCGCCTTCCAGGTGGCCCTCGACAATCTTCGCAACCAGGTCGCCTATGCACCCGACTTCCAGTCCGGCGGGGAAGGGATCGCATACGCCCTCTATGTCCTCGCCCGAAATGCCCGCGCGGTAATGGGTGACCTGCGCTACTACGAGGAGGCCAAGCTCAACGCCTTAGCCAGCCCCCTCGCCAAGGCCCAAGTGGGGGCGGCCCTCGCCCTCTACGGCGACCCGGTGCGGGGAGCAGCAGCCCTGCAGGCGGCCCTGAGGCAGCTCGGCCAGGTGCGCGATCCCGGCGCCTGGCGTCCCGACTACGGGTCGGTGTTGCGCGACGCGGCAGCCGTCCTGACCCTGGCGGCGGAGGCGGGGATGGGGCCAAAGGACGGGGTGGACATTGCCGCCCTGGCCCGGCAGGTTCAGAACGGATGGGGTGGCGCCGGTTTCACCAGCACCCAGGACGACGCCTGGCTCCTGCTCGCCGCACACGCCCTCATGGAGGGTGCCGCAAGGCCCCGGTTGGCGCTCGACGGCAAGGACGTGTCCGGTCCCCTCTATCGGAGCTTCGACCACGCGGCCCTGGCGGCACACACGCTGGTGGTCGAGAATCGGGGCGGGCGGCCTGTGGACGTCCTGGTCACCGCAGCAGGTGTCCCCGTCGTACCGCCGGATGCCGGGGCCAGCGGCTATCAGATCGAGCGGGCCTACTATGATCTCGAAGGGAGGCGGATCGACCCTTCCGGCGTGACTCAGGGCAAGCGGATGATCGCCATCCTCACGGTCCGCGCCGATCGCAAGCGCGCGGCGCGGCTGATCGTCGACGACCCCCTGCCGGCAGGCTTTGAGATCGACAACCCCAACCTCCTCAAGGCCGGCGACATCGCTGGTATTCCCTGGCTCGACGTAGTACAGGCACCGGCCCACAAGGAGTTCCGCACGGACCGCTTCATCGCGGCCGTGGATCGGGGCAGGGACGACCCCCAGCAGTTCCAGCTCGCCTATGTGGTGCGCGCGGTGTCCCCTGGGCGCTTCCTGCATCCGGCGGCAACCGTCGAGGATATGTACCGGCCGGAGCAGCGTGGCTGGACCGGGCAGAGCGAGGTGGAGGTGCTGGATGGCGGGGGACGGAAGACAGGGGACAGAGGACGGACGCCGGAAGACAAGCGACGGACGCTGGGGCCGTAACGAGTGCTTTGCGCGGGTCGGGCGGCGGCTCCCGGGTTTGCGAGCGTCGTCGATTGATGATCTACCGCAGGCCGACAGTCTTTGGGCTGGCGGTCCTGGTCACCGCCGGTCTCTTGGCGCTCGCCGGCTGGCTGGGCATGGAGCTGTTGGTGGACGGGACGCGGCCGCCCAGTGCGCGTCTCGCCGCCTCAGCCTTGGTGCTCGATCGGAATGGACGCTTGCTCCGTCCCTTCCCAGTCGCAGGGGGCCGTTGGCGCCTTCCGGTGAAGCTCGCCGACGTGGATCCGCTCTTCATCCGCATGCTGCTGGCGTGCGAGGATCGCCGCTTCTACGCGCACCACGGCGTGGACCCGCGGGCACTCCTGCGGGCTGCAGCCCAGCTCATTCTCAACGGCCGGATCGTTTCGGGGGCCTCGACTATCACCATGCAGCTGGTGCGCCTGCTGGAGGGCGGAGCGACCCGGTCCCCGGCCGCTAAGCTCAGGCAGATCCTCGCCGCCCTGGCCATCGAGCGCCGCCTCGGCAAGGATGCGATCCTCACTGCCTATCTGACGAAGGCCCCATACGGGGGCAATCTCGAGGGGGTCCGTGCGGCCTCGCTCGCCTGGCTCGGCAAAGAGCCGAAACGCCTGAGCCCGGCCGAGGCGGCACTGCTGGTGGCACTGCCCCAGGCGCCTGAGACCCGGCGGCCGGACAGCGGTCGGGCCGCGGCGCAGCGGGCGCGTGACCGGGTGCTCGATCGGGCGCGCGCTGCAGGGGTCATCAGTGCCGCCGATTCGGCAACGGCACACCGCGAGCCGGTTCCGGATCGCAGGCGGGCCCTGCCCTTTCTCGCCCCGCATGCCGCCGCGCATGCCCTAAGGCGCAATCCCCGTGTACCGAT
>Ga0307418_1000296_pt1 | contig 15052 bp, 17 predicted proteins | sample SalMarWE160220MG_2_FD_202160 | JGI IMG/M metagenome (GOLD analysis project Ga0307418, IMG submission 202160) | Salt marsh sediment microbial communities from the Plum Island Ecosystem LTER, Massachusetts, United States - WE1602-20 | ecosystem: Environmental > Aquatic > Marine > Intertidal zone >...
CCTCGACGACCTCGGGATCCTCGGCGGACCGTCCCAGGAGGTCCACCAGGACCCTCGCGCGCAGCGCGGGATCGCCGGGGTCGAGCAACCAGGACCGTGTCGCCGAGTCCAACGTGACCGGCTCCAATTCGGGCCGGCGCGCCGTCGACGTGTTCATGCCTCATCATGTACCACCTTGCTCGACCCAGGTCGACCCTCGCGCGCATGAGCGCTGACGATGGTCGACACGGTCCCGGGGGTGGGGCCAGGGGGCGACCGCCCGTGCTGTCGAACCCGTCGGCGCGCCGCGGTGCCAGCGTCAGGACTCCCACTGCCGGAAGACGGTGAGCAGAAGCGCATTCGCCGCGATGAGGAGCAGGAACATCCCTGCGAGCACCGCGTGCCCCGACCTTCCCAGCGCGACGGCCGCGAGCACGAGTATCGCCAGCTCCAACGGCGCCCGCCACCTGGTAGGGAGTCGCCTCGCGGAGCGAGGCGCCGCGAACAGCCCCCACACGACGATCGCCGCAGCCGGTAGCGCGATGGCCGTCACGGCCCGCGAGGAGGCTGGCCCTGCGCGCCAGCCCCACAGCGCCAGGCTGGCAAAGGCCGCCAGCTCGAGAAGGAACTTGAGTGCCAGGTTCGCCGCCCGCATCTGCTCAGTATGGCTGCCAGGACCCGGGGGTGCGGGACATACGCTCCTCGCCGATGCCTTGGCCGCGTGAGATGGTGCAGGTGGGGCGTCAACGCCACCTCCGGGTGGAGCTAGGAGATCGCCATGCTTCCGACCGCGCTCGGTGCCGTGGCAGTCATCGTGGGTGCATCGGTGTGGCTCCTGCGGCGCTCCAGGAAGCGGACCCGGACGCTCGACGAGGATGTACTCAAGCGCTTCTTCCAGGACCGGCAGCAGGGTCGCGAGGTGTCGCTCGAGGCGCTGGCAGGCATGTTGGGCGTTCGTCTGGAGCGGGTGCGTGCCTGCCTCGGCAGGCTCGCCGGACGGGGTCTGGTGAGGGCAGACGGTCCGAGGTTGCGGCTGACCGCGGAAGGCCTGAGGGTGGCGAGCGCAGTGGTGCGCAGCCACCGCGTGCTGGAGACCTACCTTGCGGAACGTGGCGGCAAGGCCCTTCGAGTGGTCCACCGCTTGGCCGATCGTCTCGAGCACGGCATCCCGATGGACCGCATCGAGGCCATGGACCGCAGCCTCGGTCATCCCGTGCGGGATCCGCACGGTGACCTCATCCCCGGCCCCGGCGGACGGCTTCCGGAGCCGCGTCGCGTCTCGCTCGCGCTCTGTCCAGCAGGCAGTGTCGTCCGGGTTGTGCACGTCGAAGACGAGCCGGACGCGCCTTTCCGTGAGCTGCTCGCAGCCGGTGTGGCGCCCGCCGTAGAGCTCGAGGTCGTTGCCAGCGACGACGCCGGGGTGAGCGTGCGCGTGGCCGGCGTTGGCGTGTGCCGCCTCGAAGCATTGTCGGCGGCCATGGTGGACGTCGTGCTCAGCGACCTCGAAGGCGCCGATCTACGGAGGATTGCGCGCCTGAGCGAGTTGGAGGTGGGTCGGTCGGGCTCGGTCGTGATGCTGACCAACGAGCTGCGTGGTGAGGCGCGGCGCCGCCTGCTCGACCTCGGCTTCACGCCGGGTGCCGAGGTGATGCCCGTGCTCGTGAATGCCCTGGGCGGCGACCCGACCGCGTACCTCATCCGGCAGAGCAAGATCGCGCTGCGGCGGGACCAGGCCCGGTGCATCCTGGTGGCACGCAAAGGCGATGGTTCCGGGGCGGCGAGGGAGGCTGAGGCGTGATGGCGGCTGCCGCCAGCCACAGGGGTTGCGAAGGCTGCGCGCTGCGGCTGCGGCACCTCGGCGCTCGCGGCGAGTCGTTCCATCACGTGGTCGCCTTGGCGGGCAACCCCAACGTCGGGAAGAGCACCCTGTTCAATCTCCTGACCGGGCTCAGGCAGCACGTCGGCAACTGGCCGGGGAAGACCGTCGCCCAGGCTCAGGGCGGGGTAGCGTACCGCGGCAGAAGGCTGAAGGTCGTCGACCTTCCCGGTACCTACTCGCTGCTCGCCTACTCGCCGGAAGAGGAGATCGCGCGGGACTTCCTGCTCTTCGGACATGCCGACGCCACCGTCGTGGTCGTCGACGCGACCGCGCTGGAGCGCAACCTCAACCTGGTGCTGCAGATCCTCCAGATCACCGACCGCGTGATCGTGGCGCTGAACCTGATGGACGAGGCCCGTCGCCGCGGCATCCGCGTCGACCAGCGGGGCCTCAGCCGCGAGCTGGGGGTGCCGGTCGTTCCGGTGGTGGCGCGCACGGGCGAGGGAGTAGCTTCGCTGCTCGACGCGCTGCTCGACACGGTCGGAGGCCGGGGCGGTGAGGCGAGTGTGCGGAGAGTGCCCCTGGAGCCGGAGCTCGAGGCCGCGGCCGGTGCCGTGACCGAGGCTCTGAGCCACGACTTCCCCGGCGTCAGCCGGCCTCGCTGGGTCGCGCTTCGCCTGCTCGACGGCGACCCTCGGGTCCGTGACGGTCTCGCCAGCGGCGAGTTGACGGGTCACGAGGTCGCGCAAGCGCAGGAGGCCTTGCCGGCGCTTCTAGCCAAGGCGGAGCGCCTGCGCGTCGGCCTCGGCCCTGGAGCGCGGGATCGGCTCGTGGAGAGCCTGTTCCGCGAGGCGGAGGGCATCGCCCGCCGGGTCGTCGAAGGGCCGGGCGTGCACGCTCGCAGCTTCCAGGACCGCCTCGACCGAGTGTTGACGTCACGTCTGTGGGGGCCGGCGGTGATGCTCGGCGGGCTCGCGCTGGTCTTCTGGCTGACGATCATGGGCGCCAACTACCCGTCGCAGCTGCTCTTCGCGGTCACCTTCAAGCTCGGTGACTGGGGGCGGGCGGCGTTCGAGGCGCTGCGCGCACCTTGGTGGCTCTCGGGCTTCGTGTGGGACGGCGCCTACCGGGGGTTGGCGTGGGTCGTGTCGGTCATGCTCCCGCCGATGGCGATCTTCTTCCCGCTATTCACGCTGCTCGAGGATCTAGGGTACCTGCCGCGGGTCGCCTTCAACCTCGACGGGCTGTTGCGTGGCGTGGGAGGGCACGGCAAGCAGGCGCTGACCATGGCGATGGGCCTCGGTTGCAACGCCGCCGGGGTGGTCGCGGCCCGGGTGATCGAGTCGCCGCGCGAGCGGCTGATCGCCATCCTCACGAACAACTTCATGCCCTGCAACGGGCGCTGGCCCACGCTGATCGTGATTGCCAGCGCCCTCATCGCCACCGCCTTCTCGCCGGGCGTGGCGTCGCTGGTGGCGGCGGGGGCGGTCATCGGCGTCACGCTGGTCGGTCTGGCGATGACCCTCGTCGTCTCGTGGGTCTTGTCCAGGACCCTTCTCCGGGGCGTCGCCAGCGCGTTCTACCTGGAGCTCCCGCCGTTCCGGCGCCCCAACGTGGTGCGGATTCTCGCCACCTCGTTCATCGACCGCACGTTGTTCGTGCTCTGGCGAGCCGTGGTGATGGCGGCGCCGGCGGGGGGCGTCATCTGGTTGCTCGCCAACATCCAGGCGGGTGGCGTGAGCCTGGCCACCAGGCTCCAGCAGGTCCTGCAGCCGCTGGGATGGGCAATCGGGCTGGACGGGGCCATCATCCTGGCCTACATCGTGGCCATCCCGGCGAACGAGATCGTCCTCCCCACGCTGATCATGGTCTACACCGGGGCCGGCGTGATGCTGGAGGTCGGCGCGCTCGGCGAGCTGCGGGCGGTCCTGGTGACGGGTGCGGGGTGGACGCTGCTGACGGCGGTGAACCTGATGCTCTTCAGCGTCCTGCACAACCCCTGCTCGACCACCATCTGGACGATCTGGTCGGAGACCCGCAGCTTGAGGTGGACGGCGCTGGCCACGGCGCTGCCGCTGACGGTGGCGTTCCTCGTGCTGGCGGTGGTGACCTGGGGCGTTCGTGGCCTGCACCTCGTCTAGCGGGGATGCCCCTGGCGGCTCCACGCGCGCAGGTACGCGCCCATGCGTCCTGCATATGCCTTGGCGGACTCGGCGTACACGCGCTCGGCCACGCGGACGGCGTCGGCGCGCAGGCGTCGACTGCGCAGCTGGCTGAGCCGCACCAGCTCGTGCACATCGCCGGTCTCGCCGAAGCGGGCTGGCCGCTCCGTGAGCGTTGCGCGCAGGACGGCGAGATCGTGATCCTGCCCGAGGAGGTCGCTGAGCTCGCCGCACGCCTTGGCTCGGGCGCGCATCACGCCCGGCCAGATCCCTCGCAGCAAGCGCTCGAAGCACCACAGCTCCTTGGCGCGCTTTCGCCAGGCGTGGACGTCGTCGTCCTCAGAGGTCCGCAGCGCGCGCTCGCGGGCCTCGACGCCGGCGAGGTAGCAGCGCTCGAGCTCGCGCGCGAGCAGCCCCCAGTCGCATGCCTCGATCGGCAGCGCTTCTGCGCTGCCCCGTGCGTCGTCCAGCGCAGACGCCACTCGTTCCCGCAGCGCCGCTTGTCTGAAGGCGCGTTGTGCCTTCACCACGTCCGCCCGAAGGACCTTGCGGACGGCCACGAAGCCGTCGAGCCCGGTGGTGCGCTCACGGTGTGCTCCGAGCCGGTCGAGGGTGTCGACCAGAACGCGCGCGTCGCGTACGGGAGCGAGCTGCCGGCCTGCGTCGCGGAGCCGCCGGCGCTGATCTCGCGACGCTTCCCTGGGGAGGCCGCCGCGCACCAGCTTGAGAGCGGCCCGCGCCTCCTTGAGGGACCTGCGTGCCTGGTGCACGGCCGTGCCCACGGGGTCGCCGCCGCGCAACCCGTCGGCTGCCTTGGCGAGACGCTCCACGATGACGCGTCGCCCCGCCTCCGAAACGCTCTCGCCTCTGCCGAACCGGTACGGCATGGCTCAGACTAGCAGCCTCGGCACGGCGCCCCGGGACCACCTGCCTCACGGACGGCGCCCGTGGGCGCGGCCGCGCCGCCAGGCGTCGGCCGAGGCGGCTTCCGCCACCAGGCACCGGCCACTCCGCGGGGCGTGGCGAACGCTTGACGGGAGCCGCGAACGAGGCTACCTTACAAGCATGGTTAGTTCAACCTCGGTTGATATGACTCGGAGCGGCGTGCCATGTGAGGAGTCGGCCGAGAGCCTGGCCGCGGGCTTCAAGGCGCTGGGCGACCCGACCCGGCTGCGAGTCCTGGCGGTGCTGACGCATGGCACGCGCTGCGTGTGCGAGATCCAGGCGGCGGTGGAGGTACCGTCCAACCTCCTGTCGCACCACCTCAAGGTCCTGCGCGAAGCGGGCCTCATCACAGGGTCCAAGCGCGGTCGCTGGATCGACTACACCTTGGACCAGGGCGCGCTCGAGCGACTCGCGGCGGCCCTCCCGCCGGAGCCGTCCCGGTTGGGGATCGATCTCTCGGTGTGCGCCGCCGCGTGCGTCACGGCGAGGGACGACGCTTGACGGTCGTGCACGGATGAGCGGAGCGAGCGACCACGCGCCGGCGCTGCCCGCGCTCGATCGCTTCTTGACCCTGTGGATCTTCGCGGCCATGGCGCTCGGCCTGGCGCTCGGCGCGCTCGCGCCCGGCCTGGCCGGCCTGCTGGCCCGCGGCCAGGTCGGCGCCACCAGCGTTCCCATCGCCGTGGGCCTCATCCTCATGATGGTGCCACCGCTGGCGAAGGTCCGCTACGAGCGGCTCCCGAGCGCGTTCGGCGACCTTCGGGTGCTGGCGCTGTCGCTGCTGCAGAACTGGGTGGTGGGGCCGCTGCTGATGACCGCCCTGGCGCTGGCCTTCCTCCGGGACCGGCCCGAGTACATGGTCGGGCTGATCCTGATCGGGCTGGCTCGCTGCATCGCCATGGTCATCGTGTGGAACGACCTGGCGGGCGGCGACCGCGAGTTCGCCGCGGGCCTGGTGGCGCTCAATAGCCTGTTCCAGATGCTCCTCTACGGGGTGTACGCCTACCTCTTCGCAACGCTGCTGCCCGGCTGGCTCGGCCTGCAAGGGCGCGCCATCACCATCTCCATCGGCGAGGTCGCGCGCGCGGTGCTGCTGTACCTCGGGGTTCCGTTCGCGATCGGCGTGCTGTGCCGCGTGGTGCTCATCCCGACCAAGGGCCGGAGCTGGTACGAGCGGCGTTTCCTCCCCGCCATCAGTCCCGTGACGCTGGTTGCCTTGCTCTTCACCATCGTGGTGATGTTCAGCCTCAAGGGCGGGCTCATCCTGTCCATCCCCCTCGATGTCCTGCGTATCGCTCTGCCTCTCGGCATCTACTTCGTGGTCATGTTCCTGGTGAGCTTCTGGATGGGACGGCGCGTCGGCGCGGACGGCGCGGTGACCACGACCCTGGCGTTCACCGCCGCCAGCAACAACTTCGAGCTCGCCATCGCGGTCGCCATCGCGGTCTTCGGCATCGGCTCGGCGGTGGCCTTCACCGCCGTGATCGGTCCCTTGATCGAGGTCCCGGTGATGATCGGCCTGGTGAACGTGGCCCGCTGGCTGCGAAGGCGCGGCGGCCAGCTCGAGGACCCTGCCGGCGCGTTCGCTGCTGCCGCGGCGCCCCCCGATCGCACGGCGACGAGCGCCACGCGTTCGTCCGCAGGCACCGCAGGGGACCGGCCGTGACCAGGGTGCTGGTGCTGTGCACGCACAACAGTGCCCGTAGCCAGATGATGGAGGGGTGGTTGCGGCGGCACGCACGTGAGGCCGGGCTGCAGGCGGAGGTGTCGTCGGCGGGGATCGAGAGGACGCGCGTGAAGCCCGACGCAGTGACCGTCATGGGCGAGCTCGGGATCGACCTGGCGGAGCACCGCAGCAAGGCGTTGAGCGAGCTTCCCGACCCCTGGCGATTCGATGTCGTTCTAACCGTCTGTGACGATGCCAATGAGGCGTGCCCCGCGTACCCGGCCCGCACGGTGCGCCGTCACGCGAGCGTTCCCGACCCCAGCGGGCATGAGCTGGCAGCATGGCGCCAGGTGCGTGACGGGCTGGGACGGATGAGCCGGCTGCTCGTCGACGGCCTGGCCGCCGGGCGGGTTCCGAGCGACGACGAGCTCGCGGCGGCGCTCGCGTCCGCTGGCGAGGTGCGCGCCGACGAGGGGGGCCAGGGCGACCTCCCGTCGTGACCCGGCGGCTGCCCTGGCGGTCCCGGCGGCGCCCCGGAGGGACGGTAGCTGGCAATGGAGCTGTGGATCGTCCGGCACGGCAAGGCGGGGCATCGCGGACCCGAGTGGCCCGACGACCGGCAGAGGCCGCTGACCCCGGCGGGTGTGCGGCAGGCGGCTCGGCTGGCCGCACTGCTGGAGCGCTGGGACGTTCGCTTCGATCGGCTCCTCTCCAGCCCCTGGCTGCGGGCGGCGCAGACGGCGGAGCCGCTGCACGCGGCCCTGACCGGCGGCCGCCACGTCGACCATCTTGAGGCGCTGACGGGTGGCGAGCCCGCAGTGCTGCTCGCCGCCATCCGCGCCGAGCTCGGGAGCGGCCCGGCCGTTGTCGCGGTAGTGGGCCACGAGCCGCAGCTCAGCGCGTTCGGCTCGCTGTTGATGACGGGCCGGAGCGACGGGATGCGGCTGAGCTTCGGCAAGGGAGCGGCGCTGGTGCTCGAGGGGGAGATTGCCGCGGGCCGCATGGCATTGCGGGCGTTCCTCCCCGCCTCGTTGGTCTCGGCGCTCGTGGGGAAGGCGTAGCGCCAGCGTGACGACGCGGCCCGACCACAACGAACCGCGCTTGCGGACGGGTCAGGCTAGCCGTCGGCGGCCGCAGCCTCGAGGGCGCGCCGCAGTCGCTCCGGCGTGGGCCACCCCCTGCCCTCGTTGTCGAGGTAGCGGCGGCAGGCGTACACGGCTGGGCCGTCGTAGCCGTCCAGGTCGCGGCCGTTGATGCGGAGCGTGGGGGAGCCGGCGAAGCCGTGGCGTTGATCCTCGGGGAGGTCGTCGATGTTGCGGCGACGCACGGTCGCGTCGATAGCGCTCGCGACGAGAACCTCGCCCAGGTCGTTCCACGCTCGCTGCCAGGAAGGGCAGCCGTCGAAGTAGAGGAGCTCGACGATCGGCATGCGCCGAGCGTAGCCGTTCCAGTGAAGCGGGGTCCAGGGCGGCGGGCCGTATCGCTTCCAGGCTGGGCCGGCGGCCAGGCCGCGCCCGGTGCCCGTTGGCGTCGCGCGGCGCGCATCGCTCCTTCGCCCCGGCGCGGCCACCGCAGCCGGGTCAGAGCGTTGCGAAGAGGTTGTTGAGCGACTCGGCGTAGGTCGGGTGGGCGATGGGGGCATCGCGGAGCGCGGTGTAGGGGAGCTCGCCGAGCATGGCGATCTGGATGGTGGCGGCGAGCTCGCCGCCTTCGGGGCCGAGCACGGCGGCGCCGAGGATGCGGTGGGTGTCGGCGTCGACGACGGCCTTCATGAGGCCTTGGGTTTCGTCGGTCTCGAGGGCGCGGGCGACGTTGCTCATGGGGAGGGTGGCGGTGAGGACCTGGAAGCCGGCGTCGCGAGCGTCGCGCTCGCTGAGGCCGACGCGGCCGAGTTGTGGGTCGGTGTAGACGGTGTAGGCGAGGGTGCGCTCGTCCCGGCCCGGGTGGCTGCCGTCGCCGAGGAGGTCGGAGGCGAGGATGCGGTGGTCGTCGTAGGAGGTGTGGGTGAAGGCGGGGCCGCCGGTGACGTCGCCGAGCGCGTAGATGCCGCTCGCTCCGGTGCGCAGGCGGTCGTCGACGGGGATGAAGCCGTCGTTGTCGGGGTCGATGCCCACGTGGTCGAGGCCGAGGTCGTCGGTGTTGGGTCGGCGGCCGGTGGCGACGAGTAGGTGGCTGCCGTCGATGGTGCGACGTGCACCGTCGACGGTGGCGGTCAGGCGCAGGCCGTCGTCCGCTGCCTCCGCGGCTTCGGTGGTGGCGTTGAGCTGCACGTCGATGCCTTCGCCCTGGAGGATGTTGGTGAGCGTTTCGGCGATGTCGGGGTCTTCGCGTGGGAGGAGTTGGGGGCCGTGTTGGAGGAGGGTGACGCGGCTGCCGAAGCGCCGGAACATCTGGGCGAACTCGACGCCGACGTAGCCGCCGCCGAGGACGAGGAGGTGGTCGGGGACGTGCTCGAGCTCCATGAGGCTGGCGTTGGTGTGGTAGGGGACGGTGTCGAGGCCGTCGATGGGGGGGACGCTGGGGCGTGTGCCGACGTCGAGGATGATGACGGGGGCAGTCAGGGTGCGGGTTCCGCCACCGTTGAGCTCGACGTGGACGTCGTGGGGCGCGGTGAAGCGGCCGCTTCCCATGACGAGGTCGAGGGTGTCGGTCTTGCGGAGGCTGGTCTCGGAGCCTTGGCGGAAGGACGTCACGATGTCGCGTTTGCGTTGGCGGACGTGCGCCAGGTCGACGCGGACCTGTCCGTCGCCGGTGTGGATGCCGTAGTCGGGGGCGCGGCGGGCGAGGTGGGCGGCGCGGGCGCTGGCGATCATGGTCTTGGTGGGGGTGCAGCCTTCGTTGACGCAGGTACCGCCCACGTGCTCGCGCTCTACCAGTGCGACGTGCCGGCCGGCCCTGGCGAGCTTGCCGGCGAGCGGGCCGCCGCCCTGGCCGGCGCCGATGACGATGGCGTCGTAGCTTTCGATCATGTGTCCTCCCGAGAGATGCGGGTCCGCGAGGGTCGCGGGCCAGCCCGATAGGGCCATTGTGTCGGGGCAGGGGCCGGCGCTCGGTCAAACGTTTGACCGAAGGGTGGGGGCGGTTGCGGCAGGGTGGTGGGGTCGGCGCGAGCGCGTCGCTGGGTCGCGGCGAGCGCGGCCGAACCCGATTGATGAAGGAGATCCTTATGCGCAAGATGGTTGGTTCGTTCCGTGGTGTGGTGCTGGCGTTGGCGTTGCTGGCGGTGGTGGGGTTGGCGTCGGCGCAGGGTGGTCCGCAGTTCCTGCATGCCACCTCGAGCGCGTCGTTCGGTGCGACGGTGTCGAGTTTGAAGAGGGCGGTGGCGTCGAGCGGGATGATGGTGCTGGGGAAGCTGAACCAGAAGGGGGCGTTGTCCACGACGGGTCTGAACCTGGCGGGGGCGGAGTCGTTCTTCGTCGGCAACCCGGTGGCGGGCAAGAAGCTGTTCCAGATGGACGCCGCGGCGGGTGCCGTGATCCCGCTGCGGGTGTACGTGTGGGTGGACGCGAGCGGCAAGACCGAGGTGGGGTACTTCAAGCCGTCGGACCTGTTCGCGGGGGTGTCGCCGGAGCTGGCGAAGGCCGGGGAGAAGATGGACGGCGTGTTCGCGAGGATCCTGTCGCAGGCGACGCGGTGAGGCCAGGGTGACGGGAGGGCGCGTGATGGATGGCTCTCGGAGGTCTCGCACTGCAACGCCGGAGAGCAGGGTTGGTGTGGTGGTCGAGCGTCTCGCGAGGCTGTTGGCGCTTGCTGCGGCGGGCGTGTCGGGTGCGGTGTTGTTCGCGGTGAGCGAGGCGGGGTACGCTTCGCTCTCGCGCCTGGCGTTGGTGGTGATGTTGCCTGCCGTCGGCGTGCTCGTGGCGATCGCCGTCGTTGCGACGGTGGCGGGGTGGCGTGGCCTGGGGCGCACGTTGGTGGTGGGCGTGGCCGTGGGGGTGGTGGCGACGGCGGGTCTGGAGCTGGTGCGGATCGTGGGGTTCCGGGCGTTCCACAGCATGCCGGGGTCGATGCCGATGTTGATGGGGGTGCTGTTGACGGGCCGGATCATGGTGGGTCCGGATCTGGCGTCGAACCTGCTGGGGTGGGCCGATCACGTCTATAACGGGGTGGCGTTCGTGCTGATCTACCTGCTGCTGTTCGGCAGGCGGCAGCCGTGGCTGGCGTTCCCGTACGCGCTGCTTCTCGGCACGGGGTTCCTGGTGAGCCCGGTGCCGAAGGCGCTGGGGGCGGGGTTCTTCGGCGCGGCGCTGGGCGCGAAGTTCGCGCTCACGGTCTACCTGGCGCACGCCCTGTTCGCTACGGTCCTGTTCCTGCTGGTGCGACGCTCGCGGGCATTGGGGGAACCGCTGGTGCCGCTGCGCGACGATGATCGGGGAGCCTGACGCGGCCGCCCGGACCGGCGGGTCGCCTGTGCGGCTCGCCGGTCCAGCGGCGCCCGCGACGCGCGCGGAGCGTATGCCGGGCCGCCCGGTCGGCCCGCGCGGGTCTCGCGCCGGCTCAGGGGGTGGTGATGTGGCGCAGGAACGGCGCGGGCACCCAGGCGTCGAAGCTGCCGGTGGCGGTGCGGACGCGAACGAGGTAGTAGTCGAGGGTGGGGTTGCTCTGGAAGTAGAGGACCTCCACGGGCGTTCCGCTGGGGGCTTCGCCGGTGACGGCGTTGCGCAGGTGGCTGTCGTAGAGGTAGACGGTGGGCTCGACCAACCGGCCGCGGTAGTGCCCGTCGAGGAGGCCGGTCGTGCCCTCACCCATGGGTCTGGGGATGCCGCAGAGGCTGGGGTCGTTGTGACTGGCGAACGGGAGGGGTGGCACGGCGAGGCTCTCAGCTGCCGTGCTCTTGGGAACGCCCGTCGCCGTGACGACCGGGGCGATCGCCAGCGTGCCCGTCAGGAAGATGACCGTGATTCCCGTCGCAACCCGGTTGGACAGCATGCCGACCTCCCATCTCACAGCATGGTAGGGGGCACGGGCGGCGCGGGTCTGTTCGGCAGCTGACCGAACCGCCGCGGGGCGGTGAGGGCGCCGGCCGACTCGGCGGCAGCCGGAGCGGCCGGCCCGCACCATCGGCGGTGGCGACCAACGCGCCCCTCGGTATGATGCGACGTCATGGGCGACAGCCCCTTCATCGTTCGCAATACGCGCTTCTCCGAGGTGATCGCGCGCCAGGACATGGAGGTGTTCATGCGCGTTTGCCCGGAGCGGCCGTTCGCTCGCGGCGATACCGTCTTCCGGGCCGGTGACCCGGCGCGCGAGATGCACGTGATCGCCGCGGGTCGCGTGAAGGTGAGCGTCCCGACACCCGAGGGCGAGGAGCGGATCCTAGCGATCTGCGGTCCCGACGACTTCGTGGGGGACGCGTTCGTGGCCGCGGGCGCGGCATACAGGGCGGAAGCGGTGGCACTGACCGAGGTGGTGACCTGCCCGATCACGCGCGATCAGTTCCTGCAGCTGTCCCTCAACGCACCACGCGTCGTGCTCGGGCTCTGCGAGATCCTCTCGGCGCACCTGTTCGACTGCCGCGCGCAGCTCGCAAGCGGTCACGACCCGGTCCTGGTACGCGTCGCCAAGGTCCTTCTCGACCAGGCCGAGCGCTTCGGGGAGCCGGACGGGGACGGTTGGGCGAGCGTCACCACCAATCTCAACCACGAGGAGATCGCCTCGATGGTGTCGGCAACCCGCGTGTCGGTCACCATGGCCTTCAGCGAGCTGCGCGAACGCGGCCTGCTGGAGGGCACGCGAGGCAGGTATCGCTTCCATCTGCCGGCACTGACGTCGGTGATCGAGGCGCTCGGCGAAGCGTGACCGGCAGCAGGCCCGCGGCGGCGCCCGAGTCGTGCCGCCGCGGCTAGCGCAGGCTGCGGAAGACCCTGGCGAGCAACGCCAGGGAGGCGAGCTCGAGGAGGAGCGAGAAGGCGACCAGGTAGCCGGGTGCGATCTCGTAGAGACCGCCCATGGCCAGGCTGCCGAGAAGCCAGGCGCTGCCGAAGGCCGTGTCGAAGAGCCCGTAGGCGGTGCCGCGCCGCTCGGCCGGGGTCAGGTCGGCGACGGCGGCGCGCATGAGGCTCTCCTGGAGGCCGAGCGCGGCACCCCAGACGGCGGCTCCGAGCGCCAGCAGGAGCGTGCCGTGCGCGAGGAACAGCAGCGGAGCGGTCGGCAGCGTGAGTACGGGGAGCGCGGCCAGGATGCGCAGGCCGTAGCGATCGTACAGGCGGCCGACCAGGTAGGCGGCGCCGGCGTCGACCCCCATGGCGAGGGCGAAGAGGAGCGGGATGACGGCAGGCGCGACCACCCGATCGGCTCCGAAGCGGAACGCGACCAGCGCGAAGTGGGCGAAGCCCATGACGGCGAGGGCGGCGAAGGCGAGGTAGCGCCAGTAGGTCTGGGAGAAGCCGCGGGTGGTGAGGGGGGCCGCGTGGCGCTCGCCGGTCGGCTCGAGGCCGCGTGCGCGCACCAGGAAGAGCATGGCAAGCACGGCGGGGACGAGGAGGATGCCGAAACCGAGGCGGTAGCCGCTCAGCGCCACTGCGCCGGCGACCGCCAGCGGCCCGACGAGGGCGCCGATCTGGTCGAGCAGCTCGTGAAGGCCGAAGGCGCGGCCGCGGCCGATATGGTGGCTGGCGCTGGCCAGCAACGTGTCGCGGGCGGGCGTGCGGAGGCCCTTGCCGAGCCGCTCGGCGAAGACGAGTCCGGCCGCAGGAGCGAGGGTGCCGGCGAGCGCGATGGCGGGGACGGCGAGGAGATTGACGGCGTAGCCGAGGTACACGACGGTCCAGTGGTGGCCGCGCCGGTCGACGTAGTTGCCTGAGAGCAGGCGCAGCGCGTAGCCGAGGAACTCGCCGATGCCGGCGATGGCCCCGACCAGGAACGGCGTCGCGCCCAGGACGCCGAGGTAGGGCCCGACGATGCTGCGGCCGCCCTCGTAGGTTAGGTCGGCGAAGAGGCTGACCACGCCTATGCCGATGACGAACCGTAGTGCCAGGGCGCGCGCGTCTGGCTGGCCGCGATGGGTCACGTTCGGCAGCTTACCAAGGGGAGGAGATGTTTCCCGGTGGCGGGGCGAGCTCGCTCTGGCCCGAGGAGTGCGGGCTCTCTGCGTTCCGACGGGCCGGGCTCACCAGCGCCCATCGCGAGAACGGTCCTTCGCCGCGCCGGTGGACGCGCATCTGACTCAGCAGCGTGGTCCACTCCGCCTGGCCGACGCTGCGAGGGTCGTCGGCTCGGGCGAGCTTCATCACGCTCAGCCAGGCCCGCCCCCCGGGGCGCAGGATGCGATCGATCTGACGCATGGCCCCGGCATGGTCGGTCATGCAACACAGCAGGGACTCCGCGAGAACGAAGTCGAGCGACGCGGATGCCACGAAGTCGATACCGGCGGCAGAGGCGACGTGCCCCTCAACGACCTCGGCGGCGCCCGCCCGCGCGGCCTTGCGCCGGACGCGATCGATCGCTCTGGGGTCGAGATCGATGGCGACCACGCGGCCACGATCGCCCACGATCCGTGCCATCGCGACCGTGAAGTGACCGGGCCCGCAGCCCAGGTCGGCCACGCGGTCGCCGGCGCTCAGATGGCGCGCGAGGAAGCGGCGGGGCGGCTGGACGAGGCGCCTCAGCAGATTGTCGAGGAACCATGGCGGTATCCGGCGGTCATCGACCTGGCAGGCGCAGGTAGGGCCATGGCGCATGGGTGCCTCCGGGAGCATGGTACGTCGGGGCCGATGCGGGCGGCAGTATCGCCAGGGGCCGCCGGCGCAGCGGCCTCGTCCTCAGTGCGTCGGCGCGGTCGACGAGGCTACGGCCGCGGCGGGCCGGAACTCGAAGATGCCGTAGATCTTCCCGCCCGAGCGTTCACGCTCCACCGTGAGCTTGCCGCCGTGCAGGTCGTACACCACCTCGAGGACGTTGCCGGAGGCGCTCCAGGGCTTGGCCACGTGCAACGTCCCGCGGTCGAGGTACTCGTACAGGCGGCCGTGCACGCCCATCTTGAAGTAGCCGAACATGTCGGCAGGAACGGTGGCGCAGGCGACGCGGGTCCCCGCGGGCAGGGTGGCAGGGACGGCGCCGTCGCAGGTCACGAAGGTGCCGCCGAGCGTGCGGACGGCCTGTGCCACCATGGTTCCGGCCTCGCTGCCGAGGTCGAGGGGAGCGGCGGCTCGAGCCCCGGACGCGGCCATGGCGAGGACGAGAACGACGGTCAGTGATGGAACCAGAGTACGGAGCACGCGTGACCTCCCGGGCGGGCGCAATCAGCGGTGTCCACGGCGGGCGGGACGCTGCCGCCGCGCCCGCCCGCCGCGGCCGATGGCGCAGGCTACCGCCAGCGATCATGAGAAGGGGCACGCGGGTGCGTGAGGGGCGCAGGCCAGGCCTCTGCGGGACCCACGTGCCAGCGTCGGCGCCCGCGCTCACGGCATGCACACGCGCTTGGCGCGTCGGGATGGTAGCGTCCGCGCATGCGTGAAGCGCTCGCGTCGATGGCGGTTGCGC
>Ga0307418_1000297_pt1 | contig 15045 bp, 16 predicted proteins | sample SalMarWE160220MG_2_FD_202160 | JGI IMG/M metagenome (GOLD analysis project Ga0307418, IMG submission 202160) | Salt marsh sediment microbial communities from the Plum Island Ecosystem LTER, Massachusetts, United States - WE1602-20 | ecosystem: Environmental > Aquatic > Marine > Intertidal zone >...
CGGACAAGATGACCTCGTCGGACGAGATGGCGTCATCCGATAAGATGGCGTCGTCCGACACGATGGCGGCACACGTCGATCTCTACGACGGCACCGTACGTGCGCTGGACGCCGGCAGCGAGGCCAACACCGAGTCGTGCCACGACATCCCCGGGCCACCCTGCGGGAGCGTCGGGGTGCGCCACACCGCCATGGCCGAGGGCCACGTCGGCATCAGTGGGGGTCTGACCGGTAAGGGAGATCTGGACGCCATGGTGTACGGCTTCAAGGACCCCGTGGCGACGGTGGTGGTGCAGTCGCCCTGAGACACGGCCGACGCCATGACCGGCGAGGAGGCGCGCCCCCCGCCTGGGTGGCGGCGCGCCTCCTCACGACGGGCCTCAGCCGTTGGGGAAGAGCTCGTCGGTATCGAGCCAGAGGGTGACGGGCCCGCGGTTGACCAGCTCCACCTGCATCGTCTCGCCGAAGCGCCCCGTGGCCACCGGCACCCCGGCTTCCTCCAAAGCGGTGATGAAGCGCCGGTAGAGCGCCTCGGCAACCTCCGGGGCGGCCGCCTTGCCGAAGCCGGGCCGGTTACCGCTGCGCGTGTCGCCGTAGAGCGTGAACTGGCTCACCACCAGGCAGCCGCCACCGACATCCTGCAGCGAACGGTTCATCAGCCCGCGATCATCCTCGAAGACCCTCAACTTGCGGACCTTGTCCGCCAGGCGGCGCGCCAGGGCGTCGTCGTCGCCCGGCGCCACGCCGAGCAGCACCAGGAAGCCGTTGTCGGTGTGGCCCACCACCTCGCCCGCAACCCGCACGGCGGCCTGGCTGACCCGCTGGATCAGGGCCCTCACGCCGTCTCCGCCGCGCCGGAGCGAGCGGCCGCCATCCTGCCGGGCTCGCCACCCTCGCCTGCTTCCCCGGGAACGCACGGGCGAAGCACCCGCAGGGTCCGGACCAACCCCCTGAGGCGCGCGTCCCGAGGACGGCTCAGAACAGCCCCTCCTGGGAGGCCGTGTCGATGTGCAGCGCCGGCCCCTTGGGCGGAAGCGCGCTCAGGGCCCGCACCAACTCCTGCATGTCCTGCCAGGTCTGCCACTTGGGGCCGCCGCGCTCGCGGCTCGGGTTCCGCAGCAGGTAGGCCGGGTGGTAGAGCGGGAAGACCTGCAATCCGTGCCATTCAAACCACTTGCCATGCGTACGGGTGATGCCATCCTTGGTGCCGAGGAAGTACTGCGTGGGCACGTTGCCGAGCGTGGCGATGATCTGAGGCCGGATCAGCCGGATCTGCTCGATCAGCACCGGCTCGCTCGCGGCGATCTCCTCGGGTCGGGGGTTGCGGTTCCCCGGTGGGCGGAACTTGACCATGTTGGTGATGTAGATGTCGTCGCGGTCCAGCTCGACGCTAGCAAGGACGCGGTCGAGCAGCTGCCCTGCGCGCCCCACGAATGGGCGGCAGGCGCGGTCCTCCTCCTCGCCGGGTGCCTCGCCGACCAGCATCAGGCGAGCGTCGGGATCGCCTTCGCCGAAGACCAGATTGTCCGATAGCTCTCGCAGCGCGTCCGGCCGCTCGGCCGCTCGCCGCTCCAACTCCTGCAGCGTCACGGCCCAGTCATAACACGTGAGGCAGGGCGCCCCGCCGCGCCGGCGCCGCTCAGTGGGCAGCGTTGTCGAGTGGCGGCCGCTGGCTCCGCACCTCGCGGCGCACCTTCGGCTCGAGGCCGATCATGAGGAAGAAGTTCTCCAGGGCGTTCTCCTGGCCCTTGATCTCGGTGAAGGCGGCATCTTCGGTGCCGGTGACGAATGGCAGCTCCTGGTAACGGCGCAGTGCCTCGCGCACGACGTCGGCCGGGCTGCGATTCTGAGCGATCTCGGTGAGGTCTGCGTACACCATCCGGCGGGCCTCCGCATGGCGGCGGAAGGCGTCCGGCTGGTCGGTCTCGGCTGAGCGGAGGAGGTCCTGCTTGGCGATGCGCCGATAGTGCTTGAGGCCTCGGATGATCTCGTCCGAGCTGAGGACCACCTTGACGTCCATAGCCTCTCCTTTCGCGGGCCGGGGCGCGCTGGCCCCTTGCCCTCCGGCCTTGGCGGCCGCGGTTCCGGGATCGGGTTCATGGGTTTGGGCGCGCTCGGCGCCGGCCGCACCCGCAGCCGCGCGGTCGGCGGGGGTGGGGCGGTCGGCATTCACGAGATCAAGCCTTCATCGCCGTCATGGGTACCGGCGGGAGCTCGTTGTCGACGTCCAGGGACTCCAGCACCTCACCACTGAAGCGCTGGAGGGCGCTCAACTCCTCGGCGTCCGAGCGGTAGCCGCACGCCTGACACTCCAGCTCCGTGAACCCTTCGACATAGTGGTAGGTGATGGTGTCATCGCTTCCGCACTCCGGACAGTGAGTGCGCTCGAAACGTCCTTCTGCGTCCACCGATCAACTCCTTGTCCGCAGTCTAGCGCACTGGCGAGGGCGTGCGGTGACGCCGACCGACGTCCGCGGCGACACCGTCCAGAACGAGTCATGTCACTCGCCCGCGGCGGCGGTGGCCTGCTCGAGAAGCTCCGAGGCGTGCTGCAGGGAGGTGGGCGTGACCCGGCCCGACAGCATGCGGGCCAGCTCCTCGCGCCGAGCGCCGTCAGCCAGCGGCGTCACCCGCGTGACCGTGCGGTCGTCGAGGGTCTCCTTGGTCACCGAGTACTGCGCGTCGGCGAACGCCGCCACCTGTGGAAGGTGGGTGACCACCAGCACCTGGTGGCCGCGGGACAGGCGGCGCAGCAGCGCGCCGACCGCGCGGGCCGTGCCCCCGCCGATGCCGGCGTCGATCTCGTCGAACGCCAGCACGGGCACGTCGCTGCCGGTGACGAGGTGCAGCGCCAGCATCAGGCGCGAGAGCTCGCCACCCGACGCCACCGACGCCAGCGGTGCCAGGGGTTCGCCGGGATGAGCGACGAACAGGAAGCGGATCGCATCCCGACCGTGGGGACCCAGCTCCGCGCGCGTGCTCAGCTCCACCTCGAAGCGTGCGCTCTCCATGCCCAGCTCGGCCAGCAACGGCACCACGGCGCGCTCGAGCGTCTCGGCCGCCCGCTGTCGCGCCTCGCTCAGAGCCGTCGCCAACGCCAGCAGCTCCTGCTGCAGCGCCGCCGCCTCGGCTTCCAGCGCGCGACTGTCCTCCTCGGCGCCGGCCAGCCGCTCGAGCTCGGCGGCGGCGGCGGCGCGGAAGGCCAGTACCTCGTCGAGGGTGGCACCGTACTTGCGGCGCAGCGCCTCGAGTCGGGCCAAGCGAGCCTGAACGGCGTCGACCCGCGCGGGGTCGGCGTCGAAGTCCGAGAGGAAGCCCTCGACCTCGCCGGCGACCGCCTGGAGACCGGCCACGGCTTGCTCGAGGTCGCCGACGAGCGCGGCCAGCCCCGGTTGGTGGCGAGCCGCCCCCTGCAGCTCGTGCAGCGCCGCGGCGGCGCGCTCGGAGGCGCTGCCCTCGGCGCCCGAGAGCTCCTCGAAGGCGCGTCCGGCGCCGAGCCGGATCTTCTCGGCATGACGCAGGGCCTCGGCTTCGGCCACGAGACGCGCGTCCTCGCCGGGGGTCAACGCGGCGTCATCGATCTCCTTGATCTGGAAGCTGCGCATGTCCACGCGCCGCGCCCGGTCCCGGGAGGCCTCGCCGAGCTCGTCGAGGCGCCGCCCCACCTCTTGCAGGCGGCGGTGATGCTGTCGATAGCGCTGCAGCTCCTCGCGGGCCGCGGGGTCGAGCAGGCGGTCGAGCTGGGCCCGCTGGTCGCCTGGCCGCCCGAGCTCGGTGGCGCCGTGCTGGCCGAAGACGGCCACCAGCTCCGAGCTGCGCTCCGCCAGCTCGGCTACCGTGACGATCTCGCCGTCGAGACGTGCGCTGTGGCGGCCGCTACGTGCCAGCCGGCGGGCCGCGCTGGCGAAGCCGGCGTCCTCGAACTGCCCCTGGACCAGGGCCGCCTCGCGCTCGGCGCGGATCAGCCCGCTGTCCGCCCGGCCGCCGCACAGCAGCGTCAGGGCATCGATGAGGATCGACTTGCCGGCGCCGGTCTCGCCCGTGAGCGCGTTGAAGCCCGGCGACAGCTCCAGCTCGAGGGCGTCGACGATGGCGAAGTCGCGCAGCTCCAAGGTCCGCAGCACGGCGTCCAGTATAGTCGGCGGCTCGCGAGGCTCCGACCGCGGGCTCGGCAGCTGCGCTAGACTCCGGGCGTGCCGAGTGACGCGACCGTGCCTGGCGCTCCGCGGGGCGACGAGGTGACCTGGGTTGAGTGCCCGCGCGACGCCTGGCAAGGGCTGCCAGGCGTCATCCCCGAGGCTCGCAAGCGGGCGCATCTCGAGGCGCTCCTGCGGGCCGGCTTCCGCCACCTGGACCTCGGTTCGTTCGTCTCGCCGCGCGCGGTACCCCAGCTCGCAGACACGGAGCGGGTGCTGGACGGCCTGACGCCGCCTTTAGGCGCCGATCTGCTCTGCATCGTCGGCAACGAGCGGGGCTTGGAGCGCGCGCTCTCGGTTCCCTCGGTCACCAGCGTGGGCTTCCCGTTGTCGGTCAACGACACCTTCCAGCGCCGCAACCTGGGGCGGTCCCTGCGCGACTCCTGGCCGCTGGTGGCGAGGCTACTCCTGGGGGCGGAGGCCGCCGGGCGCGAGCTGGTGGTCTACCTCTCCATGGGCTTCGGCAACCCCTACGGCGAGCCCTGGCAGCCCGGCGACACCTCCGAGGCGGTGGCGCGGCTGCGCGACATGGGCGTGGCGCGCATCGCCCTGGCGGACACCGTCGGTCGAGCCGATGCCGCGGCCGTCGCGGCCGTCCTGGCAGCCGTCACCCGGCCGGCCGCGCTCGGCCTGCACCTCCACGCCCGCGCGAACGGCTGGCGGCCGCTGCTTGCCGTGGCCGTGGGCGCCGGCGTGCGCTGGTTCGAAGGTGCGCTGGCCGGCGTCGGCGGCTGCCCGTTCGCCGGGGATGCCCTGGTGGGGAACCTGCCGAGCGAGCGGGTGCTGCCCTGGCTGGAGGCCCAAAGTCTGCGCACGAGCATCGACCAGGACGCGCTTCCCGCGCTGGCGGCCGACGCCGGCGACATCGCCGCACGGTACGCCACGTCGGCCTGAGGGACGCGCCGATCGGGCTTGTCAAGAAGCCTAGGCCGGCTGGCGCGCCAGCTCCTTGGCCGTGGCGTCGACCAGCTGGCGCTCGGCCTCCTCGAGGCTGCCGTGCACCGTGGCGCCAGCGGCGGCCGTGTGCCCACCGCCTCCCAGACGCAGGCAGATCGCCTGGGCCGATACCCCGTCGCGGCTGCGGACGCTCAGCTTGACGCTGTCCCCTCGCTCCTTGAGCAGGCAGGCCACCTTGCAGCCCTCGGCATAGCGGATCAGGCCCACGTAGTCGTCGGAGTCGTCATCGCTGTCACCGATGCGCTCGCGCATGGCGGCCGTTAGGCGCGCCGTCACCAGCCTGCCGTCGAGATGGAAGCCGACCGTGGCCATCACCTCGCCCAGCATGCGGAAGTAGTCCGGATGGCGCCACTGCAGGCGGTCGGTCAGCTCGGCGTAGGGGACGCCCGCGTCGATCAGGGCGCCCGCGGCCTCCAGCACCTCGCGGTCGGTATTGCCGAACCGGAAGTTGCCGGTATCCGTGATGATGCCAGTCAGGCAGGGCGTCGCCACGGCGGCGGTCCAGGGGAAGGCCATGACGTCGAGCAGGTCCTTCACGATCAGCGCCGTGGCGGCCTTGCCCGGCTCCACCAGCGCAAGGTCGCCGAAGCAATCGTTGGTTCCGTGATGGTCGATGTTGATGACGTAGCGGGCCCCCTCGAAGGGGGCCCCAACGGCGCGCGCGCTGTCCGCGGCGTCGAGCACGGCCAGGAGGGCACCGTCCGGTAGCCGCTCGAGGGGCGGGCTGAGCTCCCCTTCCTCGGCCAGGAAGGCCAGGAAGCGGGGCGGCTCGAGCGGCAGCAGCGTCTGCTTGCCGAGCGCCGCCAGCGCGCGTTTGAGGGCGAGCGTGCTGCCGAGGGCGTCGCCGTCGGGTTCGACATGGCTTATGAGGACGATGGGCCCGTTCCACTCCGCCAGGGCCCGGCCGATGGCGGCCAGCTTGCCCCGGTAGTCGCTGTCGCCCGGCTGGTCTGCGTCATGCGTCATGCCGAGCATGATACCGCCGCCCCCCACCACGACGGCGCGCGGGACGGCGCTGTCGTGCCGGCGCGGGGCGCGTGCCGTGCCGCCCCGCATAATGAGGCATGGCGCACGACGACGGCGAGCGAGGCGCGGACCTCCCGCCCCAGGACGGACCGGCGGCCGCTGGACCCGAGGAGCCGTTCGCGGGGCTGCCGGCGCCGGAGGAGTGGCCGCGGGATCGAACGCGCGGCGTCCGCCCGCTGACGTGGCTTCTGATCGTGGCGCTGATCGTGGTCGCCGCGGTCGGCGTCGGCGTGCCGCACCGGCCGCCGGTGCGCCACGTGGCACGCGGCTTGCCGCCGGTGGTCGAGCCCACCGGAGCGCTGGAGTCGGCCTTCCAGAGGGCGCGGCGCGCCAGCCTCAGGATCGAGGGACGCTGCAGCGCGCAGCGCGGCGGCCAGGCGATCGGCATCGGCACCGGCTTCTTCGTGAGCGGAAGCGGCCTGGTTCTCACCGCCTACCACGTGGTGGACGCCGCTAGCCAGGGTGCCCCGTGCCCGGTGCGCTACGTGGCGGTGGCGCCCGACCGTCGCGAGTTCACCCTTTCCCTGGTGGGCTTCGACGCCTATCACGACCTGGCGGTGCTGCAGGCCAAGGTCGACGGGACGGTGCCGTTCCTGCCGCTCGGCGCCCGGCTGCCGCGGCCCGGCACGGACGTGGTTGCCGTCGGCGACAGCCGCGACCAGTTCCTGCAGGCCAGGGCGGGCAAGGTCACGCGGCTCGGGGTGCAACCCGGCCGACCCGATTTCGCGGACAACACCATCGAGATGACCACCTCGCTGGCGCCCGGAGACTCGGGCGGGCCGGTGGTGAACGCCGACGGCGAGGCCGTGGGCGTGGTCAGTTACATCAGCTTCGATCCTTCCGCCATGACCACCGACAGGTTCGTGCCCCCCTTCCTGCGAGGCGTCAAGCTGCCCAGCGGGTACGCGTCGTATGCCGTGCCGGTTGCGGCCGACGGCGGGCTGGTGAAGCACCTGGAGGCGGGCGAGAAGCGCGACGTGCCGGTGGTGGGGTTCGCCTGGCGGCCGGGCTTCGACTACGATCCCGCCACCAGCGACGCCTACCTGGGTCCCCGGGCAGGGGTGATCGTGTGGCAGGTCGAGCCGGGCGGCCCCGCCGACCGGGCCGGGCTGCGCAGCTTCCGGGAGCAGCGCGAGACGGGTGCCAACGGGCAGGTCGTCACGGTGCCCCGGGCCGATGTCATCACCGCCATCGACGGCAGTCCCACGCCCACCTTCTACGACCTGCTGGCGCTCGTGCGGGGCAAGCGGATCGGTCAGCGCGTGACCCTCAGCGTGGAACGCGGCAACGCCTTGCTGCACCTGAGTCTGACGCTGGCCGCGCAGCGCTCGGTGTTCGCTCCCTAGCATCCACCCCTGTCTGGAACGCCGGCGGCGCCGGACGGCCACGCAAGCGGCGCACCCTCCTCGAGGGTGCGCCGGAGCCTGGTGGGCGATGGTGGACTCGAACCACCGACCTCGTCGTTATCAGCGACGCGCTCTAACCGACTGAGCTAATCGCCCCCGCGGGGGTCTGTCGCGCGCGGCCAGGGGAGAATCGTACCACCGCCTCGAAAGCGGGGTCAAGCCGCGCCGAGACGGCGTTCGCCGGCCCCGCGCAGCCACCGGCGGGCGGCGCACGGCGCCCGCCGAGGGCGCCCGAGCGACGGGGATCGGCCGCCGGCCGCCGGTACAATCGGGGGATGGTCGAGACCCTCTACCTCGCCAGGCCGCGCGGCTTCTGCGCCGGCGTGGTGATGGCAATCGCGGCTGTGCAGGACGCCGCGCGCGAGAGCCGGGAGCGCGGCGAGCCCGCGCCCACCGTCTACCACTCCATCGTGCACAACCGCACCGTGGTGGAGCGCCTGGGGCGCGAGGAGGGCGTGAGCTTCGTCGAGGACCTCGCCGAGCTGGCGTCCGCGGGCGGCGGGCCAGCCACCGTGGTCTTCAGCGCTCACGGCGTCTCGCCGGAGGTGCGCGGGCAGGCCGCTCGCGCCGGATCGGACGTCGTCGACGCCACCTGCCCGCTGGTCACCAAGGTGCACAGCGAGGCCAAGAAGTATGCCGCGCGCGGCTACCACATCCTCCTGATCGGGGACTCCACCGCACATCAAGAGGTCGTCGGCACGCGCGGCGAGGCGCCGGAGCAGACCACCGTGGTATCGGTCCTCGGCAACCGCAAGCACGACCCCCAGCTCGCCGATCCCGCCACCGTCGAGGTCCCGGACCCGGATAGGGTGGTGGTGCTGACGCAGACCACGCTGTCGGTCGACGACACCATGCGCACCGTCGAGCTGCTGAAGCGGCGCTTCCCGGCGCTGGTGGTGCCTCCCGCCGACGACCTGTGCTACGCGACCAAGAACCGGCAGGACGCCGTCCGCCGGATCGCGGGCGAGGTGGACCTGCTGCTGGTGGTCACCAGCGCCAGCAGCTCCAACGGCATGCGCCTGCTCGAGCTCGCCGAGGAGCTGTGCCCCCAGGCGCGGCGGATCGAGTCCGCCGGTGACATCCGTGCCTCCTGGCTGGCCGGCGTGACCCGCGTCGGGGTGAGCTCGGCCGCCTCGACCCCCGAGGACCTGGTGCAAGGGGTGGTGGCGTACTTCCGCGAGCTGAACCCGGCCCTGAGCCTGGTGGAGGAGGGCGTGTGGGAGGACGTCGCGTTCCGCAAGCCGAGGCGCGTCGCGGCGGGAGCGGGGCGGCCGTGAGCCGCCGGGCGCGAGCGCGCCCGCTCTCGGTCGCGCCGATGATGGACCGCAGCGACCGGCACTTCCGCTATCTGCTGCGGGGGATCACGCGCCACACCCTGCTCTACACCGAGATGGTCGCCGCGCGCGCCGTGCTCCGCGGCGACCGCGCGCGGCTGCTGGCGTACCATCGCGAGGAGCGGCCCCTGGCGCTTCAGCTCGGCGGCGTCGAGCCGCAGGAGCTCGCCGAGGCCGCTCGCATCGGCGAGGATCACGGCTACGACGAGATCAACCTCAATGTGGGGTGTCCCAGCCCGCGAGTGGCCGCCGCCGACTTCGGCGCCGTGCTGATGGCCCGCCCGGAGGCGGTGGCCCGCGCGGTCGCAGCGATGCGGGCCGCAACCGACCTTCCCGTCACCGTCAAGCACCGTATCGGCATCGACGAGCTCGACGGCTACCGCGACATGCTCCAGTTCGTGGACGTCGTCGCGGCCGCCGGCGCGGATGCCTTCACCGTCCATGCGCGCAAGGCCTGGCTGTCCGGCCTCAGCCCCAAGGAGAACCGCGAGGTTCCGCCGCTGCGCTACGCGGACGTGCACCGCCTCAAGCGCGATCGCCCGGGCCTGACGGTGGAGCTGAACGGCGGCGTCCGCGACCTGGAGGCGGTCGCGGCCCACCTCACCGGCGTCGACGGGGTGATGATGGGCCGCGCCGTCTACGAGGACCCACTGGTGTTGATGGGGGTGGACGCGCGCTTCCACCCGTCGCTCGAGGGGGGCGCCGGGGAGGTGACGCGCCGCCAGCTGGTCGAGCGGATGCTTCCGTACGTCGAGGCGAGGCTCGGCGAGGGGGCCACCCTGCACGCGCTCGTCCGACACCAGCTGGCGCTCTTCCGCGGCGTTCCGGGCGGCCGGCGCTGGCGCCGGCACCTCACCGAGGGCACGCAGCGTCCGGGGGCCGGCCCCGAGCTGCTGGCCGAGGCGCTGGAGCTGGTAGGTCCCGAGGCCGCCGACGCGACCACGGCGACCGTGGCGTGCGCGGCGTGAGGCAACGAGCGAGCCGCCCGGCGACCCGCGGGCTCAGCCGCCGAGCTGCGACAGCAGCTCTCGCGCGATCACCAGGTGCTGGATCTCGTCGGTGCCCTCGCCGATCCGCGTGAGCCGGGCATCGCGCCACAGCCGCTCCACCTGGTAGTCACGTACGTAGCCGTAGCCGCCGAGGATCTGGATGGCCGCGTCGCAGGCGGCCACGCCCGCGACGCTCCCCTTCAGCTTGGCCATCGACGCGGCCAGGGTGTGGTCCAGGCCGGCGTCCCGCAACGTCGCCGCCTTGAGCACCAGTAGCCTGGCCGCCTCCAGCTCGGTGGCCATCTCCGCCAGCTTGAAGCCGACCGCCTGGTGGCGGGCGATGGGGCGGCCGAACTGCTGACGCTCCAAGGCGTAGCGGGCTGCGATCTCCAGCGCCGCGCGGCCCAGCCCGATGCCCATCGCCCCGATCCCGATGCGTCCGCCGTCCAGCACCACCTTGACGTCGTCGAAGCCTCGGCCGCGACGGCCGAGCAGGTTCTCGGCGGGGACGGAAAGGTCCTCGAAGACGAGCGGGGTGGTGTCGGAGCTGTGCAGGCCGAGCTTCTCCTCCGGGGTGCCGCGCAGCAGCCCGGGGCTGTCGCCGTCCACCACGAACGCGCTGATGCCGTCGGCCCTGCCGCGCCCCTGCACGGGAGGATCGCTGCGGGCGATCACCACGTAGGTGCCCGCCACCGTGCCCTGGGTGATGAACACCTTGGCGCCATTGACGACGAAGGTGCCGTCATCCTGCTCAGCGGCGCGGGTGGTGAGGGCGGCGGCGTCGGAGCCGGACCCGGGCTCGGTGAGGCACCAGGCGCCGAGCCGCTCGGCGCTCGCCAGCGACGGTAGGTAGCGCTCGCGTTGCGCCTCGTCGGCTGCCTGCAGCAGGTGGCCGGTGCACAGCGAGTTGTGCGAGGCCACCGTGAGGCACAGCGAGCCGTCGACGGCCGCGATCTCCTCGAGGATGCGGGCGGTGGTGACGGTGTCCAGCCCGGCGCCGCCGTAGCGCTCTGGCACCTGCATGCCGAACACGCCCATGGCGCCCAGCCCTCGCACGAGGTCGTGCGGAAAGGACGCGCTCGCGTCGCGCTCCTGGGCGCCCGGCGCAACCTCGGCTCGCAGGTACTCGCGCAGGGGCCCGAGTAGGGCGCGCTGGTCGGTGGTCAGATCGAACCACAGAGGCTCGGCGGGGCGCTCGCGTGCCGGCATGGCGTCACGCTAGCAGGGCGCGCGCCGTGCCCGGCCGTTGTACGCCGGGGCGGTCTGGTAGACTCCCCGCCATGGAGCGACCCTACTGGGTGAGAGGCATCCGCGGGGCCACGACCGTGGAGGCGGACGCCCCCGACAGCATCCTCGAGGCCACGCGTGAGCTCCTCGAGGTGATGCTGAAGGAGAACGGCATCGCGGACTTCGACGTCATCGCCGCGATCTTCTTCACCACCACCCAGGACCTCCGCTCCACCTTCCCGGCCGAGGCCGCGCGAGCGCTGGGCATGACCAGGGTTCCGCTGCTTTGCAACCAGGAGATCCCCGTCCCGGGGCGCCTGCCGCGTTGCGTACGGGTGATGATGCAGGTGAACACTCGCAGGGCGCAGGACGAGATGCGGCACATCTACCTGCGCGAGGCGGCCAGCCTTCGGCCGGACATCGTCAGCGCGCAGTGACCAGGCGCGCGCTCAAAGCTCCCACTGCCGCACCGGGATCAGCTCGCCTCCGTCGACCACGGCGAGCGTCACCTTGTGCGCCCGGTTGGTCGTGACCTCGAGCACCGCCTGGTCCAGGGAGTCCGGTGCCACGAGCACCTTGCGCACGAAGTAGCCGCTGCCCTGGGTGCTCATCTCGCTGGTCTTGGACAACCGCACGCGGATGACCTCGCCGTTGCGGGCCGTACGCACCTGAGCCAGCAGGAAGTTGCCCTCGTCGCGGAAGCGTGGATCCTGACGGCGGAACATCGCGAACATGCCTGTATTCTAGCCTCATCGCCCGCTGACGGACGGCGCCCTGCTGGACGGGATTCGGTGGCGGACGAGCGATCCGACGTCGAGAGCGGAGGCTGGCGTGCGCCAACCACACGACGAGCGCAACAAACGGGACCTCCGAGCGGCCTTCGATGCGGCCGTCGCCGCCGCCGACCCGGGCTCGGCGCTCACGCCGCATCTCCCCGCGCCGCCCGCCGGGCGCCTGCTGGTGGTCGGGGCCGGAAAGGCGGCTGCCGCGATGGCGCGGGCCGTCGACGCCCACTACGGCCCCGAGGTGGCGCTCACGGGCGTGGTGGCGACACGCTACGGCCACGCCGTGGACGCCGGGAGGATCGCGGTGCGCGAGGCCGGCCATCCGGTCCCGGACGCGGCCGGGGTGGAGGCCACGCGCGAGATCGTGGAGCTGGTCCTCAATGCCGGCGAGGACGACCTGGTGCTGTGCCTGGTGTCGGGTGGCGGGTCGGCGCTGCTATGCGCGCCCGACGGCCTGTCGCTCGACGACCTGGCCGCGGTGACCGAGGCGCTGCTTCGCTCGGGTGCCGACATCCAGGAGATCAACTGCGTCCGGAAGCATCTCTCCGGGGTCAAGGGCGGTCGCCTGGCATTGGCCGCGGCGCCCGCGCGGATCGTGACCCTGGTGGTCTCGGACGTCGTCGGGGACGATCCGGCCGCCATCGCTAGCGGGCCGACGGTCGCCGATCCCACCAGCTACCAGGACGCCCTGACCGTCCTCGACCGCTACGGCATCGCGGCGTCCGCCGCGCGCGCGCAGCTGGCGGCCGGCGCACGCGGCGAGCGCCAGGACACGCCGAAGCCCGGCGACCCGCGTCTGGCCGCGGCGCGCACCGTGGTCGTAGCCTCGGCGCAGACGGCGCTGGATGGCGCCGCGGGCGCCCTGAGCGCCCGCGGCTGGCAGGCGCACGTGCTGTCGGACGCCATTGCCGGCGAGGCACGGGTCGTGGCGGGCGTGCACGCCGCGCTGGCGCGCCAGGTGCTCGTTCGGAGCCAGCCCTTCCGGCGCCCTTGCGCGTTGCTCTCCGGCGGTGAGACCACCGTCACGGTGCGCGGCGCCGGCCGCGGCGGGCGTAACGGCGAGTTCGCGCTGGCCTGTGCCCTGGCACTGCCGGAGGGCGCCCCGATATGGCTGCTGGCCGCAGATACGGACGGCATCGACGGCACCGGAGAGAATGCCGGGGCGATCCTGGGCCCCTCGGAGACGGCGGCCTGTAGGGGGGCGGGGGGCGCAGCGGCGCTGGCGCGCAACGACAGCTACACGCTGCTCGAGAGCGTGGGCGGGCTGCTCGTGACCGGCCCCACCCGCACCAACGTCAACGACCTGCGGGTGCTGTTGATCGCGTGAGCGTTCCGGGCGGGGGCCTCGGGTATGCTTTGCCCGACGTGAGCCGGGTGCTGTCCAGCTCTGAGGCCGACGTGGCCGTGGCGGTCGAGGCGCTGCGCCGGGGGGCGCTGGTGGCGTTCCCGACGGAGACCGTCTACGGCCTGGGGGCCGCCGCCCGCGACCCCGAGGCGGTGGCCCGCATCTACCGAGCCAAGCGGCGCCCTCGCGGGCATCCGGTCATCGTCCACCTGGCGGCAGCCGCGGCGCTCGCGGGCTGGGTGCGCGAGCTGCCGGCCGCGGGCCACAGGTTGGCCGAGGTGTTCTGGCCGGGCCCGTTGACGCTGGTGCTGGAGCGCGCCGAGGGCGTGCCGGATGCCGTTACCGGCGGTCAGCCCACGGTCGGCCTGCGCGTGCCGGACCACCCGCTGGCGTTGCGCCTGCTGCGCGCCTTCGGCGACGGCGTGGCGGCACCCTCCGCCAACCGCTTCGGACACGTCAGCCCGACCACCGCGGCGCACGTGGCGGAGGAGTTCGCCGACCAGGAGGTGCTGGTGCTCGACGGTGGAGCCTGCCGGGTAGGGTTGGAGTCCACCATCGTGGACCTCAGTGGCCGGCGCCCGCGCCTGCTGCGGCCGGGCGGCGTACCGCGCGAGGCGATCGAGGCCGTCCTCGGCGAGCCGTTGCCGCTTGCCGAGCCGCTGGCGGAGGAGCTGGAGCCGGGAGAGGCGCCGGCGCTCGCCGCGCCGACCGTGCGGGCGCCTGGCGGCCTGCCAAGCCACTATGCGCCGGTCACCCCCAGCGAGCTCGTCGCGTCCGCGGCTCTCGACGCCCTGGCGAACGGGGCGATCGCGGGTGAGGCGGGCGTCGGGGTGCTGGCGCGGCGGCCGGCGCCGAGCGGCTTCGCGGGCGTGTGGATGGCGCTTCCGGCGGAGCCGGAAGGGTTCGCCCGGGAGCTCTACGCGGCACTCCGGCGTCTGGACGCCGCCGGCTGCCGGCGCATCCTCATCGAGGCCGCCCCCGGCGGGCCGGCATGGCTGGCCGTTCGCGACCGGCTGCGGCGCGCCACAGCGGGTCACGGCGCCCGGTCGGCGCCGGCCGCACGACGGGAGGGACCATGACCGGAGCCACACCCACCACTGGGAAGAGCGGCGAGCCCCCGCTGGTCGCCGTCATCATGGGCAGTTCCAGCGACTGGGACACCATGCGCCATGCGGACGCCGTGCTCGAGGAGCTGGCGGTGCCGCACGCCTGCCTGGTGGTGTCCGCGCACCGCACGCCCGAGCGCATGCGCTCCTTCGCGCTCGGCGCGGCCGACCGCGGGCTCGAGGTGATCATCGCCGGGGCCGGCGGCGCGGCTCACCTGCCCGGCATGGTGGCCGCCCAGACGAGCCTGCCGGTGCTGGGGGTACCGGTCGAGAGCCGCGCGCTCAAGGGGATCGACTCGCTGCTGTCGATCGTTCAGATGCCGCGCGGGGTGCCGGTAGGCACGCTCGCCATCGGCGCTTCCGGAGCCGTCAACGCGGCGTTGCTGGCGGCCGCCATCGTGGCGCGAGGTCGCCCCGAGCTTGGCGACCGGCTTCGCCGCTACCGTCAGCGCCAGACGTCCGACGCCGCCGGCAGCCGCCTCCCGACCGACACCTACCTGCCGGAGTGAGCTCGTGAGGCCACTGGGCCCGGGCGCCACGATCGGCATGCTCGGCAGCGGGCAGCTCGGCCGCATGTTCACGCAGGCGGCGCGCCGGATGGGGTACCGCGTCGCGGTGCTGTCGCCCTCGGCCGGCTCGCCCGCCGGCCAGCTCGCGGACCGCGAGGTGGTGGC